>OGCN01004749.1_pt1 | contig 11408 bp, 16 predicted proteins | sample 1570181 | NCBI WGS metagenome assembly OGCN01 (sample SAMEA4370584, study PRJEB24528) | human gut metagenome | reverse complement strand
CCATGTTCCTGCTGCTGGGCGGGGTGCTGAGCCTGATCGTGGGGCTGGTGGGGGTGCTGAATTTCTTCAACGCCATCCTCACCGGGATCATTACCCGGAAGCGGGAGTTCGCCGTCCTCCAGTCTATCGGCATGACAGGGCGGCAGCTCAAGACTACACTGGTGTATGAGGGTCTGCTCTACGCCCTGGGGGCGGTGGCCGCGGCGCTGGTCCTGACTGTGGGGCTCTCCCCCTTGCTTGGGAAGGCGCTGGGCAGTATGTTCTGGTTTCTCACCTACCGCTTTACCGCGGTCCCTATCCTGCTGGTGGCCCCGGCCTTTGCCCTGCTGGGTGTGCTGGTGCCTCTGGGCGTGTACCGCTCCGCAGCGCGGCGGACCGTTGTAGAGCGTCTGCGGGAGGCGGAACAGGGAGGGTGACGTCTTTCACACGCGCTGTTGGCCCGCAGCCCGTAAACGGGCGGCCGCTGTTCTGCTGAGGGCTTTTGAGCGCTGATTTCTTGCGGCTTGCGTTACGCCACTCAAAACATAACCAATGCGAATAGCCCCCTCTGAAATCGAGTCTTTCAGAGGGGGCGTGTGTTGTAAAGGCGGTTAAAACTGATATTGGACGCTATTCTATAGGGATGGAAAACCGGCCTTCTGGCCAGCGGCGCTGACGCGCCGTACAAGCATTTTCACCCACAGAGAAAGCCTTAGCAGAGGGGCAATTCACTTGCCCTGAGCATTTAAAATGCCGAAACCCCAAAAGAAAGACACGACTTATGCCGTGTCTTTCTTTTTGGTCCGAGTGTCATCAAAGGATTGTGAAGACCCGGTAATATCAACGATTTCAAGCAGCCAGCAGGATGCTTTATACACTCAAACCATATAGTCGGAAACATCCCCCACCTTTTTCTATTTTCCAATGCATCAAACTGTGCCTTAATCTCCTCATTCACAACAGCATGCATTCCATCTGGAAGCAGATGCAGGTCTTCTTCTTGAATTGCTATTGTTGCAATATCATCCTTTTCACCGTATTGAGGAAAATTGACAAGCCAACCGTTCTCAATATTGCGTTCATCGCAAATCCACCCCTGCATACCTTTATGAACACCCTTACTGGCATACTTGTTCTTTCCGTACTTATAGTAATTTCTGGGATCAAATAAGTATGGATCGAATTTACTGTAATCGCTATATGATGTTGTATCCATCAAAACCACTGCATAGGAAATTGGCTCTAAAGTGCAGTGGCGGTATGGATGGTGCGGACAAGGCGGAGCTTTTTCTTTTTGAAACCAACAACCATCCGACCTCAAGCATTCCACACAGTGAGTTTTGCCTTCTGAATGATGCGTCTATTTGACCCAGCTTGGTAGTCCTGCACCCTTTTGTATTGTACTGAAACATCGCTTATAGTACAATAGTTATTCCCCTTTAAAAGAACAAGAAAATCATTCTTCATAAATAGGGGAAAATAGGCCAAAAGTTGCACGTTTTTGTAAAACTATTACAGAACAATTTCATAATAAAAAATCGGAGTATCCCAAAGGATACTCCGATGGTGCGCGAGGCGGGAGTCGAACCCGCACGCCCTTGCGAGCACTGGCACCTGAAGCCAGCGAGTCTACCAATTCCACCACTCGCGCAAGCGGTTGAACTGCGCTGTTTCTCAGCGACTTGGTTATATTACCACACTGCCGCCCGGATGTCAACCTTTTTTTGCTGGTTTTTTCGCACAATGCTTCCGCCGGATGGTTCCAGGCCTTCCGCCGGATCGTTGCTAAAAGTCAAGAGAAATTTGCATACGTCAAGAAAAAACGGCAATCAGCACAAATAAAAAGCGCCCTTGTTGGGCGTTTTCACAATAAAACAACATGGCAAGCCAGCCGGATGGGTCTTTCCCATTCGGCTGGCTTTGTTTATGGGCCGTCAAGCGGTCAGGAGCTCTTGCTCAAATAGCATGGCCGCCGATTTCCACCCCAGCAGCTTGCGGGGGTAGTTGTTCACCCACCTCTCTGCTGCCCTCACTTCCTCCGGCTTTACATTGTCAAAGCTGGTGCCCTTTGGGAAAAACCGTCTAATCAGCCGGTTCATGTTCTCATTGCTGCCCCGCTCAAAGGCGCTGTATGGGTGGCAGAAAAACACAATGGTCCGCTTGCCCTTGCGCCGGTGGGCTGCCTCTATCCCCTCGAAGTCTTGAAACTCACAGCCATTGTCCACGGTGATGGACTTGAACAGCTTATAAAACAGCCTGCCAAAACGCCGCTCCAGGCCGTTGATGGCCTTGACCACGCTGGCCGCTGTGTGGTCCTCCAGCAGTATTATAATTCCCATCCGGGTCCGGCGCTCCGTGAGGACCAGCAGGGCTTTTTTGGAGCCCTTGCATCCCATAACGCTGTCCATCTCCCAATGCCCAAAGCTGCCCCGGCCCTTGACCTCCTGGGGGCGGTTCTCAATGCTTTTCCCGTGGGAGCTCCGGGCGGCCTGTTTCTTACTCTTGGCGGCGTAGTGGCGGCGGCCCTTGTTGTGTAGGTGCTCCGGGGTGAGGTGCAGGAACACATCCCCCCGATAGATGTAATTATAAAGCGTGTTCTCGCATATCTCGGTGGCATAAACCTCCCCGTTGTTGCGGATTTCCGCAAGGGCGGCTCCGGGGGCAAAGCCATGGACCATGACCAGCTCCTCCAGCCGCCGGACCAGGGCGTGGTCTTTTCCAATTTTCAAGTCCCGGCCTTTTTCTTTGAGAAAATCTCTGTATTTCCGCTCCGCCACCTCCGGGCAGTAAACCTCAATAAATTCATATTCAGAGGTTTGCTGGACGCACAGGCCCCGGCTGATTTCATAGTAGATGGACCGCTCACACTTGCCCAGAGCGCTGGCAATGGCCGCCTTGGTAAAGCCCTTTTTGAGCATCCGCTCCAGGGTCAGGCGTTGGTCCCATGTGAAATGCTTTGCATCCTTGTGGTTCATGTTGCACCTCCAGAAAATAAGAAAAGCGGGGCGCTGCCGCCCCGCTCTGATCTGCTGCTATGCCGCTGTGTACTGCTCCAGCAGCTTGACCGTCACCTCATCTGTCAGGATGTCACCCAGCTTGCAGTCAAGGGCAAGGCAGAGCTTGAGGAGGGTGGCCAGCTTGGCCCCGTTGATGTCCTTGGCCCCCTGCTCATAGCATTGGAGCGTCCGCACATTGAGCCCGGCGGCGCTGGCCAGTTGGGATTGAGAGAGCCCGGCGGCCAGGCGGGCGTTTTGCAGCTTGCTGTTTTTCTTGGTGTCCATCATGCTCACCTCCGTTGTACCTCTATTATACTACTTTAGTTTTATAGTGTCAACAGAAAAAATGAGCCCGGAAAACTCCGGGCCCTGTTCAATCCTCCGCTTTATTTTTACGCAGCCGGTCCGCCAATTCTGCCAGGATGGCCACATCCCGCTCATCCAGGCCGGTCACATTTACTGTGTTGAGCCGTTCCACGCCCAGCAGGTAGTCCGTGGAAACGGAAAACAGCCGGGCCAGGTCCACCAAAGAGGCCGGGGACGGCATGGAAAGCCCCTGCTCCCAGGAGTTGACGCCGTTCCTGGTCACTCCCAGTCGCCGGGCAAGGTCTGCTTGGGTCCATCCCCGTGCTTGCCGCAGCTCCTTTATTCGCTCCGATGTCACCAGCATCACCTCCCTTTGTGACCATTATATTTTGCCCATTTGATATGTCATTGTCACTTTTGGCTCCAATACTTGACAGCATGGTAGTGAAACCGTACAATGGAGGTGCAAAGGAGGCGGTGCCATGTTTACAGAGGATGAAAAGCGTTTTCTTGAGGCGCTGGAGGCCGCCCTCACAGCGGCCAGGAAAAGCCCGGCGGTGCAGGTCACCCGGATGGCCAATAAGGCGCTTTCCGTGCGTTCTCGACACGGGTACATGGGTAAAATCAAATTGCAGGGCCGGAAAACCTGGATGCAGTACATGACCGGCCTTTATGACGCAGAGATGGCGGAAAACCAGCCCCTTGAGGAATACATCAAGCTCCTCAAGTATTGGGTGCGGGCCGCATGAATGGAGGATGCAGAGATGTTTGGCAAAAAGAAAAAGGACCTCCCGGCGGGGTCCCGCATGATGCACTATGAGGGCTTGCCGGGCTTTGCTCAGGATGGGCCCTGTTTCATGGAGCAGACGGAGGCCGGGCTGGTGTTCCGGCAGGTAGACGGTCCGGCGGCCACCCTCCCGCTGGAAAAGGTGACGGTCTTGGAGATGATGCCTGAGCGCAATTTCATGGCCCGGTATCATGGCACGGCGGCCACCACGGCATACGGTAAAGCGGTCAAGTGGTTTGCCGTGTTCCACTACACGGTCCCGGAGGGGGAGCGGATGCTGGCCTTTTGGTATCTGGAGCCCAAAACAGGGGCGGTCCTCCGGGAGCTGGCGGCGCAGATCGGAAACACCACCCAGGACTACACCCTGTAAAAAGAGCATAAAAAAAGAGCCGGAGAGGTGTGACCCTCTCCGGCTCTTGCCGTTTATTCCTCTTTCTTTGCACCCATCTGGGCAATGGCCTCTTTCAGCTTGTCAAAGCCGAACATGGCGGCGTAGGCCACAAAAAAGCCCATGACCACAGCGGCCACCACCATATACCACACGATGGCCACCCCCTGGGTTTCGCAGTAGGCAAAAAAGGCCACCAGGGTGAGGGCCATGGCGATGAGCACCGCCAGGATGTTGGTGGGCAGCTTGTCCCAGGTGAGCTTTTTGAGGACCTGGGTGATGATGTTGGTGACCACCACCAGGACGCCCACAATGCTGAGAACGATGGACCAGTCAAAGATGTTTTCCATGAGTTTATCCTCCCTTTCTATGTTACCCGGCCAGGGTGAGGTCCTTGCTGTTGACGGCGGCGGTCACCACGCCGTTGAGGCCGATGACCACACGGTCCCCATCCACCTGCATCACCGTGTAGGTGTTGTTGTAGACATAGGAGGCCAGGCTGCCGCCGGTGTAGGTCTTGGCCCCTTTGGTGACCTTGACCTTGGAGCCCACGGTGACGGCCCCGTCAACCTGGATGTCCTTGGCGTCCACCCAGCCGTAGACGGTGGAGCCGCCGCCGGGCACCTTGATGAGATGATAGGGGTGCTTGGCGTTCCCGGCCATGGCGGTGACCTTGGCCTTGCCAGGCTTGCAGGCGGAGCCGTTGACGGCGTTGGAGCTCACATAATGCTTGGTGCCGGTAAAGGTCACCGTATCGCCCACGCAGGCCCCCACGGCGTCCCCGGAGGGCGTGCTGGGCTGGGTGGTGCCCTGGGTCCCGCTGTCGGTTGTGGCCCCCGTGTAGTCCACATAGGGCAATTTGCCGTGCTTGGTCCAGCGGCGGGTGTTATAGCCGGACTTGCTGCCGATGTTGCCCACGGCGGTGATTTGCACCTTGTTCTCCCATTTGGGGGTACACTCCACCGCCAGGCCGTCCCCAATGTAAATGCCAATGTGGCCAGACATCCAGACGGCCTCACCAATGACCATGCTGTCCCAGCCGGTGGTGCTCACCCCGGTGCATTTGGTAATCATGGTATCGGCGCCGATGTCAGGCACCCCGGCGGTGGCGTACTGGGCGCCGCCGTAGGTCTTGGAGGCGTCCCCATCCCACCCCCACAGGATGCCTTTGATGAGGCACACGCAGTCAAAGCCGTACACGGGCGGGCTCTGGTTGGCGGCGGCCTTAATCATGGCGGTGCGGTCCGCCGCCTTGTTGTAGGAGTGGTTGTTGCAATACCGGCTCACATTGGAGCCGGTCAGCGGAGCGCCAAAGCACCCCATGACATACAGCGTCTTGTAGTTCTTGGCGATGTCCACGGCCTTGTCCACAAGGGCCTGGGCTGTCATTTTGCTCATAAGTAGCACATCCTTTCTCAGTCTTTCAGTACGATTTCCGCCATACGGACAGCGACATCCGCCCCATACTTGTCCGCAAACTGCTTGAGAAACCGCTGGGCATATTTGGCCCGGTTTTCATTTTTGGCTTTCCAGAAATAGAAACCGCCCCAGGCTCCATTGGTCAAAAGGGACGCCCCGGCCAAACCGGCCAGGGCGGTCACATCAAAGCCCAGATAGTTGGTGACGATGGTGGCCACACACAGCAGGACGGAGATGGTCACATGGGCCCAGAGCAGCTTTTTTGAGGTGTCTATTTTTCATGCCCTCCTTTCCAATCTCGCCAGAGAATTTCCACCATGCCCAGCAGGGCAAGAAAAAGGGGCCTCATGGTTGTGGCCCTCAGTAGATCGCTTTGACGCCCTGCTCGGTCAGAAAGTCTTTCTGGTCATGCTTGACCTTGCGGGCGTATTCAAGGGCGGCGTGCATGTCCCCGTTGCAATGGGCATCCGGGATGCGCTGCACCGCCGTGGCGGTGGCCTCTGCCAGCGCCAGCGCCGCCCTGGTGTTCTGGATGAGCAGCACCTCATTTTTCTCCCGTGCGGCCTCCCTTGCGTCCTGGATGGCCTCCCGCTTGGAGATGCGCCGCTGGAGTAGCCAGAGCCCCAGGGAGGTGATGGCCGTGGGGATGCCCAGCACCATGAGCAGACCGCCCACAGAAAGCTCAATAACCATTGGCCCCGCCTCCCTTACTCGCTGGCCTGGGTCCAGCCGTAGACGCCGGGCTCCCAGACATTGCCGTTGATGTCGCTGGTCCAATGCTGGCCGTTGTGGCTCACCTTGGCCCCGGCGGCATAGGCGTCATGGGCTCCCAGCGGTTGGCTCCAGGCAGGCCACTCCTCCGCCGGGTCGCTGGTGATGGACCACAGGGAGGCGGCGTTGGGCGGCTCCCAGCCGGTCTGGGAGGTGTGGGCCTGCACACAGCGGTAGAGCTTGCCGTCATACTGCCGGAGCTGGCCCACGGTGTAGGAGATGTTGGGCTCCCACTCCGCAAAGAGGAGGGACTGCTCCGATGCGGTCACATCGTCAATGGTCCCCGCCTCTGCCAGCACCACAAAGGCGATGGCGGCGGCGTCCCGCTGCTGCTGTTCGTAGCGCTGGGCCTCATGGAGTTCCTTGAGGCTGGTGGTCGTGATTTTGATAGCCATTACTGAAAAGCACCTCCAATGCTGGTGATGTAGCCGCCGGTGTTGCTGGAGCCCCGGCTCACATTGACCTTGAAGTTGAAAGCAAAGCCGTTGGTTGCGGTCTGGTTGGTGAAAACATGATTGTTTCCATTTTTCACATCCTGGGTGGCGTCCTCCCACACAGGGCTGGTGTCGTTGGCGTTGTTGGTGACCAGCACCTCCAGGTCAGCGTCCGCCGGGATGGAGCCCAGCACATTGAGCACCATGACCGTGATGTCATCATCGGCGTCCATGGGCTCCGCCAGGGTGATGGAGGCCTCATAGACTGCCTTGGTAAAGGTCACGGTGTAGGGGGCGCTGTCCGTCTTGCCGTCATTGGCCACCACCTTGATGGTGTGCTGGCCGTTGAGGACTTTCTGCCAGTTGGCGGCGGTGACGCATTGGACGGTGTTGCTCTGCTCCAGGGTGGCGGTGTAGGACCGCTGGAGCACATCATCCAGGTACTCTTTCACCGTCACGGGGTCATCATCGGCGTCATCCACGGTGTAGGTCAGGTCAAAGCCCTCCTCCTTGGTCCCCAGGTCGGTGCCGGAGGTCGTGGAGCTGGTGATGGTGGGGGCGTTGTTGTTGTCCACCGTCCGGGTTTCGCTGGTCACATAGGTGCTGGTGGCGTTGTAGGTGTCGTAGGAGCGCACACGGTAGGCCACGGTGTTCCACCCGGCGGTGATGGTGTCGGTGTAGGCCAGGGCGGGGCCCTTATAAATCTGGGTCCAGGAGCCATTGTCCACCTGCCGCTCCAGCTCGTAGCCGCTGAGGTTGCCCTCGCTGTCAGATGCCGCCGTCCAGGAGATGGCCAGGGTGCTGCCGCCCTTTACGATGGCCGGGACGGTCAGACTGCCGGGAGCGCCGGGGGCCGTGTTGTTGGTCACCATCACCGTGCTGCTGGTTTTCCAGCCGCTCTCAAGCCCGGCGCTGTCATAGGCTTTGACCCGGTAGGTCACGCTTTCGGTGCCAAAGGGCACGGAGTTGGAGGTGCTGGTGGCGCTGCCCTGGTAAATCTGGGACCAGGAGGAGCCGCCGTTGGTGGAGCGCTCGACAATGTAGCCCTCAAGGTTGCCCTCAGCGTCCGTGGAGGCGGCCCAGCTCACCGTGATGGAGGTGCCGCCATTGATGCTGCTGGGGACGGAGATGCTGGCGGGCGTAGAGGGGGCGGTGTTCTGAAACACAGAGCCGTCATCGCTCACATAGAGGGAGGAGGGGAGAGTGAAAGCGGGGCGGGACCCGTAGGTGCTGGTGCAGTCGCTGACGTCGATGTTGCCATTGGAGCTCAGCCACCAGGCGCCGCCGGCGCCGCCCGTGCCCGGGGAGCGGGTCCATTGTGTGGTAGCGCTGCCTCCCTGGTAGGCAATCTGGAGCGTGGACGCAATGGGCAGGGCAGAGCCCTCCACTTTGGCATAGGTGTGGGACTGTCCCAGCTCGGTCAAAGACAGCAGGAAAACGGCGTCAGATCGGGTGGTGACCGTCCAGTTGCCATTGCCGGGGGTGTAGTAATAGGTGGTGGTGCCCATGAGCTCCTGGATGTCGCTGTCCAGCAGCGCTTTATAGGTGCTGTTCAGCCAGGACCGCATGGTGCAGTTTGCCCAGGCGTTCACATTGGAGCTGTGCCATTGCCGCTGGTCATAGACATCCTTGCGGACCACCAGGGTCCTCCCGGCTCCGTTCAGCCCGCTCTCATAGTCGTGTTTGGCAACATAGAAGTCCACCAGCGTGCCGTTTTCTTTCAGCTTGATAATACTGCCGGTGGACTTGTTGCCCAGGGTAGTTGTGGCCATTAGATTTCCTCCTTTAGAATGTTTTGCACACGGTCCCGCACCTGCTGGCGCAGGGACCAGGTGTTGCCGTGAGCGGCGTGGGCGTCCCAGGCCTGCCAGCTTTGCAGGATTTCCTCACGGGTCACCTGGCCCATGGGGTAGTCCCGCTCCCACCGGCGGAGCTTGGAGCGCATACGCTTGACGCTGCTGTGCCGCAGCTTGCGGATGACCTTGCCCTCCTCCGTGATGTAGGTGTGAAAGCCCAGAAAATCAATCCCGTGCCGGAGCGGGAAAATCTGGGTTTTCTCATTGAGCTCCAGCCCCAGGCTGGCCATAAAGGCCCGGATTTCCTTGAGGCAGAATTGCAAGTATTCCTTGTCCGGGTGGATGAGGAAAAAGTCATCCATGTACCGGCCATACCAGCGGATGCGGAGCTTTTCCTTGATGAAGTGGTCAAACTCATCCAGAAACAGCAGGGCAAAAAGCTGGCTGGTCTGATACCCCAGCGGCAGGCCGTCCGTGCTGTCTATGTAGGTACACAGCAGGTCATAGACAATGGGCTCAAGCTCCAGCTTTTTGAGCTTTTCCTTGAGCTTATCGTGATTGATGGATGCAAAGAAATGCCGCACATCTGCCTTGAGGACCCAGCCCTCCGATGTGCGGTATTTGTTCCAGTATTCCGTGAAAAATTCACGCAGCCGGTCCAGGCCGAAGTGGAGCCCCTTGCCCTTTTGGGATGCGTAGTTGTCCAGGATGAAACTGTTGGTGATGCGCTCATAAATGAGGTTGTCCACCAAAGCGTGCTGGACCACCTTGTCCACAAAGGCCGGGGCCTGCACCAGTCGCTTTTTGGGCTCATAGACATAGAACACACGAAAAAGTCCAGGCCGGTATATTTTGGTGCGTAGAATGTAAACAAGGTTGACGATGTTGGCCAGCAGGTGGACCTCATAGTGTGCGGTGGCAGCCCTGGAGCGTTTGCCCCGCCTGGCCGCCAAATAGGCCTTGTAGAGCACCGCAAAGGTGCAGATTTCAGAGAATTTAAGCACGGGTTTTTGCACCCCTATAAACAAACGGGCGGCCCCCTGTCAATCCCGGCGGCGGGCCTCCCTCTCCTTGTGCGCCGTGTAGGTGCCGCAGGGACAGGACCAGCAGCACCCCGCCGCCTCGGTGTGCGGTGGGGTGCATCGGCGCAATGTATTTGCCTTGGTGTCAAGGCTGGATGTGACCTCCTTTGATGTGATGGATGGCGCTGCTTTCGGCTTTGGGCCTACTCGGTCGGGCCTTACCATCAGAGCGGGGCGGGACCCGTTGGTGTTGGTGCAGTTGTTGTTGTTGATGTTGCCATTGGAGTTCAGCCTCCAGGCGTTGTTGGTGTTGTTCGTGTTCGGGGAGGTAGAGGAAAATAAACAGGTCACACCCAAATACACGGCCTTGTGGCCGGTGTATCTGATTTAATGGGGGCGCAGGGCCTCCGCAATTTGCAGGGCCATTTGCCCCATCTTGGCAAGCTCCTGGGCGGCCTTGGCCTCCCGGAGAGCGGCGGCACGGTTGCCGTCCGCTTTCCTCCAGTTCATAGCCTTTTGCCGCACGGGCCGCACCAGCTCCGCCCAATAGTGGCATTGGTCGCCGGTGATGTATTTGCGCTTGAAACTGAGGTTGATGAGCTGGCCCATGGTTTCACATTCCGTGAGCACCCTGTCAAGGTCTTTGAGCCGGTCCTCATACTCTGTTTCAAAGTAGCGGCCATTGGCGGCCTCACAGCCCTTGAGGATGCGAAGGGCGCAGCCCTGGAGCTCGGCGCATAGGTGGAAAGCCTGGCTCTTGGGAAAATGGGGCTTTCCGTCATCTTTCACTTTCTCATACAGGAGCTTTTCCACAAGCTGGTCACCCACCATGATGTAGGCCTTGACCGGCTTGTATTCCGGCTCTTTCTGCTTGACCCGCTGGATGGTGTAGTCCAGCAGATCAGAGGCAAGAGGGATGATGTCATAGCTTGGCATTAAAACTCAATCCTCGCATAAGTTTCATTCCAGACGCCGGTGACCACCACGCCGGTGAGGGTCCCAAAGGTCACCTCAAAGCTGTTGCCGGTGACATTGGTGCCATATTTCAGCTCCAGCACGGACAGGCGGCTGTCCAGCCCGCTGAGGTCCACACGGATGTCCGGGTGGGAGGCTCCATTGGTGTTGTGGGTGTTCACGGCGTCCGTGATGTTCTGCCGGATGTCCGGGTGGGCGGTTTCATCGGTGTTGTGGTCATCAATGGCCGCCTCCAGGTCCTCCGGGCTCACGGTGTCCAGGGACGGGGTGAGGGTAAACTCCAGCACAGAGCTGTCCACCACAACAATGTGCATGAGCATGGTGAGCCGCCCATCCACGCCGGTGGAGATGGCCACCTTTTCCGTGTCCGGGGTGTTGCAGATGGCAATGAGGGTGCCGTCCTCATCAAAGAGGCCCATTTCACGGACAATGAAGTTGCCCACGCTGTCATCAATGATGATTTTCACATCCATCATGTTGGGGACCGTGGCGTTTTGTTCGGCGGACACGATGGGCCCCCGCCACAGCTCCCGCA
>OGCN01004743.1_pt1 | contig 11414 bp, 12 predicted proteins | sample 1570181 | NCBI WGS metagenome assembly OGCN01 (sample SAMEA4370584, study PRJEB24528) | human gut metagenome | reverse complement strand
CGCAGCAGTTAATAGTAGTGGGGATTTGATTGATATCTGTGATTGCGAAACGAAATAGAAAATTTTTACAGAAAAAGCCAAAGAAATAAGAACAATATGTGCTAATTAAAACGAAAATAAAATCCTTAATGAAAAGAAGCGAATTTTAGCTATTGTGCCAGCTTTGCTTTGAGTCCTTCAAAAAAAGCATCGTAAGGGCAGTTATAGAGTTCTTTTAGTTCCACAAGAACACTGAGCCGGACATTGAGCTCACCACTTTCGTATTTTGCATATGTAGTACGGCCAATATCACAGCCATTACGCTGGAGGATAGCACATAATTTTTCTTGTGAAACCCCATAATCATTGCGGAGTTTCTGTAAATTTTCTCCCATGTTTAAATCACATCTTATCTTTTGTTCCATACCAGAGGTCTCCTTTTGACCAGTATTGGTGTCAGTTTATGATTCCTATTTTATGAAAAAACAGTAATGGATATTGACCGCTATACTGGTCAAATAAAAGCCTAAGTGTTATAGTTAAAATAAGAACAATGGGAAGGAATATGGCGTATAGCGCCATCTATGGTAAAAAGAATGATATTAAAAGCACTTTATAAAAATGCTGTGCAAGACGAACTGGATGAATTACTAAAAACAGAAAATGAAGCTTTAGAAGAGATTAGTGAAACGAGAAAACAGGCTTACGAGCTGTTCTTAAAAAAGGCAGATTTAGAATTTTCACAGTATCAGCAGGTGAAAAACGAGGCAAAATATCAATACCTTTTGGAAGTTCTCTATCCAAGTGCGGCCGAGATTGCAGAAATACAAGGTGGAGATGTAATTCTGGAAATTGATGAAGAAAAGCATATAGGTAAAATGCGTTATGATGGAAAATATCTTTTGAGTACGCCAGGCAATATCATGTTGACCGAGTTTCTTACAAAAGCCATGAAAACGGCAGATCAGTATATCTTTGAAGGAAAAGAAGCACTTGTGCATCTGGAATTTTATTTTAATTTATACGATACAGAAAAAGTGAAAGATTGCTCAGAAGAAATTAAGAACTTAAGACAGAAAATCAATACGCTTGATTTAGGGGAATAGAGTTCAACCAGAATGCACCTAAATTGCGACTGCAATGAAATTGACATATGATTTTGTAATGTATAGAATAATACCATAAAGTTCTGTGCATGCGGAACCTGGTGCATGAGAGAGCCAGGAACTTTATGAAAGTATGAAAAGACAGCCATTAGAAAAGTGGTTGTCTTTTTTTCGCCCGGATTGCACAGAAGGACCTTGTAAGAAGCAGATCTTCCGGAGCTTAGTTGAAGGGAGGAAGTCTATGGAAAAACAGAAAGTAAAAGATGAAATTGCTGCACGTTTTGGAAAGAAAAACTGGCTTGTAAAAGCGCTTCCAATTGTATACTGTGTGACAGGTGTACTTCTTATGACCGCAGTACCCGTGTATGCGGATGACATTTTTGCAACTGCGAAAAATGCAATGCAGACGGTTTATACAGACGTAGCTGGCATTGCAACTGTGGCAGCTGTGGTTTGTGCGGCAGTATGCCTTTTTCTAATGAATTTTAGCAAATCGGGACGAACTGTGGATGAATCCAGATCCTGGTTAAAAAGGATTGTTATCTGTTGGGCGGCACTTATGACATTGGGTGCGATTGTAACGTATCTGGAAAAGATTATTCCACAGAGCATGTTTACGGGATGATCTGAAGAAAAGAAAAAGCCGGAGCTCTCCCGGCATAAAAGGAGGGTATCTATAATAGATATGAATGAAACATGAGCTGGCTGCTGGATCTTTTGGTAGATGCAGTCAAAGAAATGGTATCTCAGTTTATCATTGATATGATGGGACTGATTACGGATGTCTTTACAGATTTATTGTCCTGCAATCTCTCCCTGTTTGAAGAACTGTTTTCCGTGGTAGGAAGCCTGTACCAAAACGTGATTGTTCCTATGGGAATTGCGCTGTTGCTTATGATTCTAATCTGGCAGCTGTTTAAATCCATGTTCGGGAAGGTTGGAATAAATGCAGAAGAACCAATCGAGTTAATTGGACGTTCTTCCATCTGCTTGTTCTTTGTGGTTGCCTCAAAGCCTGTTATTAATTACATATTGAAAATTGCGGGAACCCCATATCAATGGGTGATTGGAACTGACATCAAGGTGCAAAGTTTTTCGGAGTATGTAACTGCCTTAGAGGGGATTACAGCACCGCTTGGGCTTGGAACAATCAGCATAGCAATCTTAATGCTCATTATGCAGTTTGTAGTTGCGTGGAATTATTTTAAAATGCTGTTTGTAATTGCGGAACGGTATGTCCTTCTGGGCGTGTTTTCTTATACAGCACCATTGGCATTTGCAACAGGTGGTTCAAAGTCCACTAATAATATTCTTGCATCCTGGGCGAAAATGTTTGGAGGCCAGGTAGTTCTGATTATCTTAAATGCCTGGTGCCTAAAAATGTTTTTGTCTGGTTATGGAAACATGATGGCAAGCAGCTATGGGTTCACGAAGTTTTTTGTAGCAACTTTGTGTCTGGTGGGCTTTTGCAAAATTACATTCAAACTGGATTCTTATATGGCGGCGTTAGGCGTGAATCTTGGACGGCCTTCCCCAGGCACGGGAGCACTCGGAGCAGCCATGGCGGCACAGCGAATTTTTTCACAGGCAGGAAGGGCATTTTCTGGAACAGATGGAAGCGGAAATGGTACTGGAAGCTCTACGAATATGGGAAACTTAGGTAGCGCAAATGGCTTTACCGAACCTACGGGGCCTATCCCTATGAATCCCTCTGGAGGAAGTGAAGTGGATATTGAATCTTTGTTTCAAAGTGGTGATTTTGATACGGAATATCCAGAAAAGCATGAAACTGCGGCTGGAGATACCAAGAGTATGAATGCTTCAAATACCGCTTCAGCAAATGTACTTGATGAGCTGGGAATTCGTGCAAATGGAACGGAGACTTCTGGTACATCTTATGCTTCTGGGACAATTGAAAATGAGGCAACATCTTCGAGTGAAATTGAGCCTGTGATGGAATCCGATGATTTTGTAGAATCAGAAGGGACTGTAATGGATCTGAATGCGGGAAGTTTACCGGAATACCAGAAAGCTTCAGGAACAGAGGCGGTTTCTTCAGAAGGTGTTGCTACAAACGAAACTATGGAAGATGGATTCTCTGAAGCACTATCAAGTGGAAGTAGTCTGGGTGAAATGGAGAATCCAGGAGAACCTAATTTCCCGGATGGAAAAACCACAGCCCGGAGTGATCCTATGTCTTTTGGAGAGCAACCATTTGAAGGAGCATCTGCATTTAACAGTGATAATGGCATTATGGCAGAACTGGGTGAATATCCGGCTTCGGAGACAGGCATGGGGCCTTCGGATTATGCAATGGAAACGGATTTTGGAGGTGGCATTGGTAACAAGAGCCAGGAGGCGGACAGAAATACATCTTCAGAAGAAAAAGGTGAACTATCTTATTCTGCCAGTGGTTTTGAATCGGATGTATCTGGTAGCTTAAATGACAGGTATTCAGGTTCAGATGAAAATGTTGCAGGTGAAAACGGAGCTTCTTTTGATTCCAGTGCGGATTTGGGAATCCTGGACGCTGTGTCTGGAAATGAGAGTGTTCATACAAATCCAGAAATGGATGTAAATGGCGCGAATAGTTTTTCGGAAGAGGCAGGAAAAGTTTCTGGTAACATGTCGGATGTTCCCCAAATGGAAACGCCTATATATTCGAATTCTGGTATTTCTGGGAATATAGAAAGTGAGAACCAGCTTACAAACATGGGAGAGCCTTTTGCACAGGAAGCAGAAGCCGGTGGCTTCGCGAATTACTCTACAACTGGAAATTCTGAGATAGACAGTTTTACTGGAGTAAATGATTCTGAAGATAGTTTTGTTCAGGAACCGGACGAATATCTGGAACAGGATAATCTGGATCCAATCGAAGAGGCAAATGACAGCTTTACACTTTCAGAGGAAATAAATGGTATGGAAGAAATCCAGACGGAGGATGCACAAATGCCTATGAATATGGAACTGCTACGCAATCCTCATAGAATTCGGGAAATTCCGAAATCAAGAAGTAAGTTAAGAGAACAGAAACAGGGTGCCAGAGATACTGGAAAGTGGGAGATTTAAGCCTATGGATGAGGAGAGAAAAGAGAATTCCCTGCTTGATGGGGAGTGTGAAATGATTGCTCATTCGGCACAGGCTGCTTATGCGGTATCGGCTGCTGTAAAAGCTGGGGGAACTGCTGCTGGTGCGGCAGCCGGGACTGCCATGGCAGGACCGCTTGGAACATTAGTAGGAACCTTGGCTGGCAGCAAAACAGTTTGGAAGGTGTTTGGTGCTATATTTCTATTTCTTTTTTTGTGGATGTTTATTATTGCAAACATGATTGGAATTATATTTCATTATCTGGGTTTTGCCAACGCGGATTCCTATGCAAATGAGGCACAGTCCAACCAGCTTGCAAATATCAGAAGCAGAGCGGAGCAAATTCTGCAAAACGCAGACTATCAGAATGAGATATTGCAGATCATAGGACAGCAGAGGGATTTACATTTGCAGGAAATCCAGGCAGACCAGATGGAAAAATATGCTGATGCTACATTGGTTGTGGTGGATGAGTTTGAGACAAAACTAAAAAGAAGCTTATCCTATTATCTGTCTGTTATGCTCATGGATAAATGCGACAACAGCACCATATCTTCTTTCCTTGGATATTCAAATGTCCTGGGACTTGATATGGACACTAATCTTTCCAGCCCTTATGATGCCTATTTTCAGGAAGCTGCCAGGATCTATAATGTACCTGTGGCGCTGCTTCTTGCAATCTGTAAAACGGAGTCTGATTTCAGTCCGAATGTGGTATCAGGTGCTGGGGCAATAGGCTTAATGCAGCTTATGCCGGAAACGGCGGCTTCCCTTGGAGTATCCAATCCTTATGATCCGTACCAGAATATTATGGGCGGAGCCAAATTCATCAGCCAGCTGGTAGAGCAATTTAAAGGCTATTCCAATGGCTTAGAGCTTGCAGTCGCTGGATATAATGCAGGACCTTATGCAGTTATCAAATATGGTTATCAAGTACCGCCATATTCCGAAACCCAGGCCTATGTCAAGAAAGTGTTAGGGCTTGTCGAGATTCACGATAGTACATCCAGTACTTCCACAGAAACAAAAACAGATCAGGAGTCCCTGGAGAAGTCATATCAGGTGTTAAAGGAGGCTGTCGCACAAAATGTGGACAGCTTTTTTTCGTGGACTGTAACAGCTGAACGGGACGGCCAAATGGAACAGAAAGTCTACTGTCTGGAAGTGAATGGAAGCCGGGCAGAGACAGATGAACAGACTTATCGGCAGGTTCTGGAGCAGGGAGGCAATGCCTGGGAAGAAAAGCGGACGGTAACGACAAAGGTTGTAGAATACACTCTGGCATTGATCTTGAACACACAGCTGCCAGGCAGCAGCGGCTATCAATATAAATATGTGACAAATGAAAGCACATTCAATTTTGTATTAAAGCTGTTGGAATATCTGCAAAGCGGTGTAGAAGCTGTCAAAAATGCCCTTTTCAATGTCTTTCACTGGACGGACTTTCTGACTGGCGGAACCAGTGGTGGTGATACCTATATCGGCAATATTGACGCGACCGGGGATATTATCATCTATGATACGGTGGGAAAAGGTGTCAAAAAGGTTGTTTATTATAACCAGGGAGAAGATCCCTGGGCAACTATGTCTTATGGTCCTAGTACAATAAAAGCATCTGGCTGTGGTCCGACTTCTCTTGCTATCGTAATATCAACATTTACAGGACAAACCGTAACACCGGAAATGACCTGTGCATACTCCATTGCTAATGGTGAGTATGTATATGGCTTAGGAACCGCTCATTCCTTCCCTATGAATGCCGCTCACCACTGGGGACTTAACTGTGAAAGAGTGGGAAAAGACCGAATGGGAGATGTTGTAAATACCTTGAAAGACGGAAAAATAGTGGTGGAAATTTGTGAGGCCTACACGATCACGGGCAGTGGAAGCGGGCATTTTATTGTTCTGACTGGTGTTACCAAAGATGGCTATATCACCATTGCCGATTGTGCCAGCAGGGAACGTACTGGAAAAGTGTACAGTGTGGAAACGATTGCTTCTTACGGCCGTGACCTGGCAGATGGAGCCTTTTGGATCATTTGGAAATGAGAGGGTTGAGTATGGACGGACACTTGAAATATGGATTGCTTATGGGACTATATTCTTCTGCATTACTGGCAATGCCAATTACGGTACTTGCAAACACTGACACGCAGAATGCTACAGATCTTCCACAGATTGTATCCTGGGATGACGGACATGGATATCTGGAAAGTGGAGAAATGCTTCGGAATGGCTGGGGCTATGATACCGTCAATCCAGCTGGAAAATATGTGCTCTTTGATGAAGAGGGCGCTATCCTTAGACGCTCGGAATCCATGGAAGCAGGGTTGGAGGATAATTATACAGGTACCGAACAGGTTCCGGCAGTCATTGCATTTCGGGCACGGGTTTTTGACGGATTTGCAGGTACGATAGAGGTTGTTTTAGAAGAACAAAATGGAGTAACCCAAACTGTATTCCTAAATGCGGACAACTTCTATGAGTGGAATCTGTCCACTGGAAGTGGAACTTATCGGATTCTGTCTGTAAGTGCAACAGAAGGAGATCTGTCTTTTGTAACAGAGTTTTCGAATATGTATCAGAATCTTCCAGAAGAAGGTCTCCTGGTGCAAAAGATTACAGTAACAGAAGTCGTTTTAGATAATATCCATGCAGCAGGGGAAGAATCTCAGGTTGCAGAGAAAAATGAAAATCCTATTGATGAAATGAATGTGCTTCAGGAGAAAGGACAGGAAGAGGAGACAGAGGGAATTTTAGAAAATCAAGCACAGGAGGTGAATATCGTGGATGCAGTAAAACAGAAGAATCCATTTATACTGCTCGGTATAGGGGTGGTTCTAATTGCCGCAATCGGTGGCCTGATATGGTCTAAAAAGAGATAACAGGAAAGGAGTTTCACAAAAATGGCACAAAATGACCATTCAGAGGTATATATCATTCCACCTAATTTTGTAAAAGAAGCTATATGCTGTGAAAGGGGGATAAGAAATCGCCCATAGAAAGGAGAGTTTTTCAATGAAAGCAAAGAAAACGGACAACGGCAAGATAACCGCACTATACGAGCGTCTTTCCCGCGACGACGACCTCACAGGCGACAGCAACAGCATAATCAATCAAAAGAAACTGCTTGAAGATTATGCAAGGGAACATGGCTTTACGAATTGCGTCCACTTTACCGATGACGGCTGGTCTGGGGCAAACTTCGAGCGTCCGAACTGGAAACGCATGATTGCGGGAATTGAAAGCGGCGAAATCGGCTATGTACTGGTAAAGGATTTAAGTCGTGTCGGCAGAGATTATCTGCAAGTGGGATTTTACACAGAAGTCATGTTCAAGGAGCGGGGCGTCCGTTTTATTGCCATAGCAAACGGAGTTGACAGCGACAAGCGCGAAAGCAGCGAGTTTGCCCCGTTTTTGAATATTATGAACGAATGGTATGTGCGTGATAGTAGCCGAAAAATAACAAGCGTTCTCCACGCAAGAGGAATGTCCGGCAAGCATACAAACAGCCATTGTATTTATGGCTATAAGAAAGACCCTAATGACAAAGACCACTGGATTATCGACGAGGAAGCCGCCGAGGTTGTTCGCCGGATTTACCGCATGGCGATAGAGGGAAAAGGCCCGTATGAAATCGCTCGTATTCTTGCTTCGGAAAAAGTTGAAAGACCGTCCTACTACCTTGCACAGCGCGGTTTAGGCAAACATAAAACCAGTTACAACCCCGACGAGCCATACACATGGCGCGGCGGCACAGTTGCAGATATTCTATCCAAGCCGGAATATATCGGGCATACGGTAAACTTTCGGACTTATAAGGAGAGCTACAAGGACAAACACTCCAAAATGACACCAAAAGAGGATTTAGTCATTTTTGAGAATACGCAGGAAGCAATTATTGACAAGGAAACATGGGAGCGCGTTCAGACCTTGCGAAAGACAATCCGTAGGACAGATACCATAGGCACAGCAAATCCCTTAACAGGCTTGATGTTCTGTGCTGATTGCGGGGCGAAGATGTATAACCACAGGGGCAAGGCTGGCAATGCGCGGGATTGGGCAGGGCGACCAACCGGAAAGAAACGTCCAGACCGCGACGAATACAACTGTTCCCGTTATGATTTAGGCAATCAACACTTTGATGATTATTGCACCACACACCTTATCCGTACTGCCGTTGTTAATGAATTACTGCTTGAAGCGATAAAGGAAGTTTGCGACTATGCACAGAACAACGAAGCCGAGTTTATGGCGCAAGTCTGTTCCGCTTCCGAGGACAGACAGGCAAAAGCGGCTAAAGCTATCCGACAGAGGAAACAGCGCAGCGAAAAGCGCACCGACGAATTGAGCCGCTTAATTCGCAAGCTCTATGAGGACAATGTAAATGGGCGGCTTTCAGACAAGCTCTTTGAACAAATGTTGCATGATTTTGAAGCCGAGTTAGAGGGCTTGACCGATAGTATCACACAAGACCAGCAGGAGCTTGACCGCATAAGCAGGGAAACCGTCAATGCCGAGAAGTTTCTTGCCCTTGTCAAAAAATATACGGATTTTTCCGAACTCACCCCCGCAATGATAAATGAGTTTGTTGAAAAAATCCTTGTTCATCAAGCCGAGGGCAAAGGCGCAAGCCGTACACAGGAAGTCGAGATTTTCTTTAACTTTATCGGCAAGGTAGAAATCCCGCGCAAAGAAATTGAACTAACAGAGGAAGAAAAGGCAGCATTAGCGGAACAGGAACGACGCAGGGCGAAGAAAGCCGAGTATAACCGCCGCTATATGGAGAAGAAGCGCAGACAATGGAAAGAGCAACAGGAACGGGAGAAAGAACAGCAGGAAGCTCTTGAATTACCCGCTGCTTCCACCGAGAAAGGAGAACGCATAGCATGAGAATACTCATTGACAATGGCAACACCCCCGCCGCCCCGCGCCCGTATATCGGGCATTACGGGCGGTTGCGGAAAGCCTACCTTGAACAGTACCGCCCCGACCTCTACACCGCCCTTGTCGCAAATGAGAAGCTGCATGAGCATTGCGCCGAGATTGACGAAGCCGCCCGGAGCCGGATTGACCTTATCATGCCGCAGCTTGCAAGGAGCGCGGGAGCTACCGAAGCACTCAAAGCTACCGACCCCATGAAATGGGTGGGACTGATGAACGCTTGCAGGGCGCAAGCGGAGGAAATCGCCAAGTTTGAGCTAATCTATGTCTGACGGTCAAGAGCCGGAAAAAACAGAAATCTTGCGATAACAGCCGCCCCGACGATACACTCCCTGTCCGGGCAGTTTCTATTTGAAAATCCTCATTTTCCCCAAGTCAAGAGCCGGGAAAAACACTCGAAAAAAGCCCCTATTGCGCAACAAGGGAGCAGAAAGGAGAGTTTATGAGAACAGGGCTTACGAAGCAGGAAAAGACTACCGATATTTGGTTTGACGAGAAAGACCCGCTAATCCATATCCGCACCCACAACACCGCCCTCAAAAGGCGGCTTGCCGCTTATGCCGGACAGCACCCCGACCAGTGCCGCCAGACCGACGCAGACCCCGAAACGGGCTGCATGGAGTTTGATATTGCAAAGGGGCGTTTCTCTTTCCGTCTGACCGCCCCATACAGCGAGGAACGCCGGAGAGCCGCCAGCGAAGCGGCGAAAGCTAACGCAAGCAATCTCACGCGAAGTATGGTATAATTTTTTTGAAAAAGTTTTGGATTTGATGTAGTATTCGCCGCGAAAACCGTAGTATATAAGTGAAGCCGGAAAGGAGGCGGTGAGATTGATAGACGATGAAAAAATCATAGAAATGTTTTTTGAGCGTTCAGAACAGGGCATACGGGAGTTGGACATAAAATACGGAAAAGTCTGCCACAATCTTTCCTACCATATCGTAGGGAGCAGACAGGACGCGGAGGAATGTGTCAACGACGCTTATTTAGGTGCATGGAACGCCATTCCCCCGGCGCGGCCTAACCTGCTTCTATCCTATATTGTGAAAATCGTTCGGAACATTTCACTTAAAATCTATTGGAGAAAGGAAGCAGCTAAACGAAGCAGCCACTACACGATTGCTTTAGAGGAAATCGAAGCCTGTATAGCAGCCCCGAATACAGTAGAAGCAGAAATCGAAGCCAAAGAGTTAGCCCGTATCATTGAAGCATTTTTAGACACGCTGACTACCGAAAACCGCGTTATTTTCATGCGCCGCTATTGGTTTTCCGACAGCTATAAGGACATAGCCGAGTTTATGGGGCTTTCAGAAAAAAACATTTCTGTCCGGCTGACCCGTATCCGCGAGAAGATGAAGCAATATTTGATTGAAAGAGAGGTATTCGTATGAACGCAAAGAAGTTTTCCGACGCTATGAGCGAGCTTGACACAAAATATGTCGATGAAGCCCTTAACTACAAAAAGAAAGCAAAGAAACCCGGTTGGGTTAAGTGGGGAGCTATGGCGGCTTGCTTTGCAGTAATTGCTGTTTTAGGCGTAGGCGTATTTCAAAATGGATTGTTCGGGAACAAAACTGACATTGCCACTTTGGACAACGGAAATGAAATCATCTTTGTAAAATCGGAAACTGCTGGCTCAAGCATTGACATTGACGGGACTATAACAACAAGGCAACTTACGGAAACGGAAGCTGCATCTCTTTTTCCAAACTTGACCGTTACAGCTCATGCAGTTTTTCGTGTTGATGATACTGTTTCCGACAGCAACAAAGAATTGATTGGTTTTGAGGGAAAAATCGAAAATGCCAAAGTGGTAATATCTACAACGGATATAGCACTACTTGATACGAAGATTGTAGGAAGTGAAGAAAGTAGCGAAGTAAATGGCACAAGCGTGACGGCAGGATATTTTGTAACAGACCGGAACAGCGTGGGAGAACAGAATGTAATTTACTATGCGACCTTTAAGTTGGGAGATAGCACCGTATATGTTGAAAATGCGGGTGCAAAAACTGAAAGCGAAAGTGTGAAAAACGATTTGGCTACCATTATCCAAGAACTGATAAATAATGGTGCGCTTGACCTAAGTTCTTTCAACGGATAACCCCATGAAAATTTAATACTACCATCAGGACAGCCGAGCAAATCGACTGTCCTTTTTCTATGTCTACGGACAGAAAGGAGCGACCACCCATGACGAAACCGAGAGAGAAAACCCGCGAGGAATTGCAAGCCGAGATTGAGGACGGAAAGAAGAAAATCCGGCAGTTTGAGAACCGAGAAAAGATGTTGCGTCA
>OGCN01004735.1_pt1 | contig 11430 bp, 8 predicted proteins | sample 1570181 | NCBI WGS metagenome assembly OGCN01 (sample SAMEA4370584, study PRJEB24528) | human gut metagenome | reverse complement strand
CACATGGATGCAAGAGTTTTTGCTATTTTTTCAGAACAAGGCAGGGCAGGGGCGCTGTATCGGCCCAGTTGGCGAAATCGCACACCAGTACGGTATATTTTTCCAGAGGGAGGGCGCGCAGCCAGCCGAGGATGCTCTGTTTTTCGCCGGTGCCGATGACCCGGCCGCTGTAGAGGATGGCACTGAGCACGCCGCCCGGGCGCAGGGCCGTAAGGGCTGCTTCCAGCGCGGGGATGCTGCTCTCGGCGGTGGAGAAGACCCTGTGGTCGGCCCCGGGCAGCCAGCCGAAGTTGAACATCACGATGTCCGCCGTACCGGGCCGGACATGGTGCAGGAGGTTTGCGTGGCTGTCGCAGAATAGCTCCGCGGCGAGGCCCTGCGTTTCGAGCCGGGCGCGGGTGGAAGCGATGGCCTCGGGCTGGATGTCGAAGCCCAGCACCCGCCCCTCCGGGCCGACGAGGCGGCAGAGGAAGGCCGTGTCGCCGCCGTTGCCGCAGGTTGCGTCGATGCACAGGGCGGCATGGGGCAGGTGGGCCGCAAGATAGTCCTGTACCAAGCGCACTGCCGTCAGGTCGGGGGTGCGGCGGCGGCAGAGCCGCCCACCCTCGGGGACGAAGCCGAATTTTTTCCAGAACAGCCCCTCGCCCTCGTCGGCAGGCAGCGGCGCGGTGAAGACCGTGGCGGCCTCCCGGTCATAGCCGCCGAAGCGGCGCAAGATCTCTTTCAGTAAATAGGAGCCATAGCCCTTCCGCCGCCACTGGGGAAGGACGGACAGGGAGGTGATGTCCGCGCCCTTGAGGGCGGGGGTGACGCTGCACTGGCCGATGATGTCGGACTCCTTATAAAGGGCGAAGCCGCCCGCAGTCACAGAAAGCTTCATGGATGTCTCCTTGGACCTTATTTCACACATTCTTCACGGGGGAAACGATTGATTTTCACAATTAGCAGATAGAATAAAATCGTGCCAGAGGGGAGCGGCAGAATGCTCCCTCCCGACCGAAGCTGTTTCCGTGGCCGGTACGTTCCGGCGGGGACAGCTTCCCGATCCCTTCGAAAGGAAGTAATCACGATGGATGAAAACAAATGGGAATATGACTATTCCTCTTCCAATAATTCCGCCGGGGATACCGGCTATCCCAATGTGGGTTCCAGCGGCATGAACACCGCCAACACCGCGTCCAGCTTCAGCGAGAGCACGGGTGCTTCCGGCGGCGCGACGCCGCCTCCCGCCCAGCCGCAGAACGCTGCCCCCGCAGCCCCGAAAAAGCCGAAAAAGAACGCCGGTAAGGCCGCAAAGAGCATCGTCGCTCTGGTGCTGGCCGCAGCGATGGGCTTTATGGGCGGCTTTGTGGGTGCACGCTTCGGCGGCGGCAGCAAGGTCGTCATCCAGCAGGTGGAGCGCTCGGACAGCGCTGCGGCAGACTCGGAGAGCGCTGCAGGGGGCACCTCTGTTTCCAGCGGCATGACCACCGCACAGGTGGCCAAGACCGTCAGCCCCAGCGTCGTGGTCATCACCACCGAGCAGGTGGTCTACTCCCAGTGGTCCTGGTACGGCCAGAATCAGGTGGAGAGCGGCGCCGGCAGCGGCGTCATCATCAGCTCGGACGGCTACATCCTCACCTGTGACCACGTCGTGTCGGGTGCCTCCAACATCACCGTCACCATCGGCGACAAGGACTATCCCGCCACCATCATCGGCGAGGACTCCACCAGCGACATCGCAGTCATCAAGATCGAGGCCGACGGCCTGACCCCCGCCATCGTGGGCGACAGCGACAAGCTGGCCGTGGGCGACAATGTGCTGGCCGTGGGCAACCCGCTGGGTGAGCTGGGCGGCACCGTCACCAGCGGCATCGTCAGCGCCCTGAACCGCAGCGTCTCCATCCAAAGCTCCAGCGCCGTCAACACCATGTCCCTCATCCAGATGGATGCTTCCGTCAGCCCCGGCAACTCCGGCGGCGGCCTGTTCAATATGAACGGCGAGCTGGTGGGCATCGTCAACGCAAAGTCCTCCAGCTCCGACGCTGAGGGTCTGGGCTTCGCCATCCCCATCAACGACGCCATCAAGGTGGCGCAGGATCTGCTGGAGAACGGCTATGTCACCGGACGCCCCTATATGGGCATCACCTATCTGGCTGTGACCGACGCCCAGACGGCGGCGCAGCTGGGCGTCAACGCCTACGGCATCTATGTCGTGGATGTCGTCTCCGGCGGCCCTGCCGATCAGGCGGGCCTCAAGGCCGGTGACCGCATCATCAGCATCGACAACACCGAGGTGGCCCAGAAGACCGACCTCGGCACCCTGATGCAGGAGCACTCCGCCGGGGACACCCTCTCCATCACCATCGCCCGCGATGGCCAGATGCAGACGGTGAGCCTGACGCTGGGCGAAAAGAACGCCTCCAACAGCGGCAGCGCCAGCACCAACGGCGCAGCCCGTCAGGAGACGCCCAGTGAGTCTGCACCCCAGCAGGACCCGCAGGGCTAAAAGTCAAGACATCCCCCAGAAGTTCCTTTCTTCTTGTTGGGCGGCTCGCCGTGTGATGCGGCGGGCCGCTTTTTTGTCATACGCGCCCGAAGATGGTGGCGCTGCACGGGAGGAGCGTCACCTCGCCGCCGCAGACCCGGCTGGGGCTTTTCCAGAGAGCAGAGGAAACGCCGTCGCTCAGCAGCTTCCACTGGCCCTCCGGCAGGCTGACCCGTTTTTCCTCCCCGGTGGGGTTATAAAAAACGCAGAGCGCCCGCCATTCGGCACCGTCGCCGGGGGCGGCGGGCAGCGTCCAGCCCACAAGGGGCTGCTCCAGCGAGAAAAAGCGGATGGCCGCCGGGCTGGCGGCGTCCGGGGCGCTCAGGCGGGGGAACCGCGCCCGCAGGCCCAGAAGCCCCCGGTAATAGTCCACGAGGCCGTGGAACTGCGCCGCCCGCTTCCAGTCCAGACGGTTGAGGGCGGGGGAGGAGCGGTAGCTGTTGCCCTTCCCCTTTTTGGTGCGGGCGAACTCCTCGCCGGCCAGCAGGAAGGGCATCCCCATGCAGGTGAGGTAGATGCCCGCCGCCAGACGGTTCTGGGCCAGCGCCGCCGAGTCGGCGGCGGTGTACTCGGGCCGGGCATACCGCACCAGAAGCAGCTTGTCCCAGAGGGTAAAGTTGTCGTGGGCGGACACATAGCTGACGATCTGGGCGGGCGAGTGGGCGGGCAGCTTATCGCTGCGGCACCACGCGGCCACCGCGCCGCCAATGTCCCAGAAGCTGCCCGGCTTGCCCTCCACATAGCCCGGCTCCCGGGCATCGAAGCAGCCGCCCTTGATGACGTCGCGGGTGTTGTCGCAGAAGATGCCGATGCGGTCGGAGAGCATGGCGAGGTTGGCTTTGTTGGCCTCGTAGCGGTGGAGCTGGCTCCCGCCGCCCTGCCACGGCTCGCCGTACATCAGGATGTCCCGGCCTCCGGGCAGGGCGTCCAGCGCGGCCCGCAGCTCGTTCATGGTGTCCACATCGTAGAGGCCCATGAGGTCGAAGCGGAAGCCGTCGATGTGGTATTCCTGCGCCCAGTAGAGCACCGAGTCGATGAGGTATTTCCGGGCCATGGGCCGCTCACTGGCAAACTCGTTGCCGCAGCCGCTGCCGTTGGAGAAGCTGCCGTCCGGGTTCTGCCGGAAGAAATAGTAGGGCACGGTGCTGTTCAGCGGGTTTTCGTTGCGGTACATATGGTTATACACCACATCCATGACGACGCCGATGCCCGCCGCGTGGAGGGCGGCGATCATCTCCTTGCACTCCCGCACCCGCACTTCGCCCTTGGAGGGGTCGGTGGAGTAGCTGCCCTCGGGGACGTTGTAGTTGGTGGGGTCATAGCCCCAGTTGTACTGCCGGGTGAGGGGGCGGCTCTCGTCCACGCTGCCGAAGTCGAAAATGGGCATCAGCTGGACATAGCCCACCCCCAGCCGTTCGAGGTAGTCGAGGCAGGTGGGGAAGGTGCCCGCCGAAGAGAGGGTCGTGCCCTTCTGAGTAAAGGCCATGAACTTGCCCCGCCACCCGGTCCGCACGCCGGAGGCCGGGTCTTGGGAGAAGTCGCGGACACTGACCTCCCACACTGTCCGGCGGGAGGCCGGGATGGCCGGGCGGTGGTCGTGGCTCCAGTCGGGCGGGTCGATGCGGGGGGCGTCGAGGATCATGCTGCGCAGACCATTGACGCCCGCCGTCCGGGCGTAGGGGTCGCCCGTCTCGTGCTGCGTGCCCTCCACCTCCACGGTAAAGGTATAGTAGCGCCCGTGCTGGTCGCCGGGCAGGTAGACTGACCACAGCCCCTGCCCCTGCGGTTCCAGCGGCAGGCTGCCCATGCAGGCTCCGCCGTCGCCCCGGCGGTAGAGGTTGACCGAGACGCTCTGCGCCGTGGGCGCCCAGAGCCGCAGCCGGGTGCCCGAGGGGTTGTATTCCGGCCCCAGCGGGCCGCTGTAATTGGTCTGCCGTGCAAAGGCGCTGCTCTCGAACAGCGTTTTCCACTCTGCGGGCGTTTTCATTCTACTCCATTCCCTTCTCATGAATCAGATGATATAAAATTAGTGTACCCGCCCGGCTGTGGATTTTCAAGACTTTTCTTGCAAAAGGGGGCAAAGTACACTATACTGGAAAAAACGCAGGACGGAGGCAGGCGCAATGGGATACACCGATGATTGGGAGAGCTTGATGAACGGAGTGTTCGGCCCGGGAGGAAAGCTGCGCTATGATGTGCAGAAGCCGCCGGAGAAAACCGGCCTGCCCGACCTGAACGCGGCTCTTCTTGAGCAGCAGAAAAAACTCGATGAGATGCTCAAAAAGCAGAACGCCGCGCTGCGGAGCGGCACGGCGCAGGAGACGCTTGCCCAGAGCCGGAAGATGCTGGAAGAGATGGAGGCCGACGGCCTGCTGGCCAAGGGCACGGCAGAGGTGGGGCAGGAGCATCTGGGCAGCTTTGAGGGGCTGGCCGCTGAGGTGAAAAAGACGGTGCTGGGGCAGGACGCCTTCGTGGACGGGGTCGTGCGGGCCATGCGCCGCCCCTTTGTGCTGGGGACAGAGCCGCCGACGGCCCGGAACGTCATCCTCCTCTGCGGTGCACCGGGCACGGGGCGGCACTTCACCCTCACCGAGACGGCCCGCTGCATGGCCGCGCGGGGGCTTCTGAGGAGCGACAGGCTGGCCGTCATGGACCTTGCCCTCTACCCCGGCTCCGGGGCAGAAAAGCTCTTTTTGCAGGACCTGTACGCCGCCCTCCACGCGCCGGGCGAGATCGTGGTCTTTGAGCACTACGAGAGCTGCTGCCCGGGCTTTTTAAAGACGCTGGCTGACCTCGCCGTCAGGGGCAGTGCGCCCCTGTCCAGCCGGTATCTCGTCAACAAGGAGGGCATTCTGGTGGACGCCGGGACCGCCCTTGCCCCCGGGGCGGTGAGCCGCATCACCCCCTGCGGCAAGTACCTCGTCTTCTTCTCCCGGAAGGGCCGGGCGGCGCTGGCCGACAGGTTCGGTGCGCCCTTCGTCTCGGCGCTGGGCGACGTCTGCGAGACGGCCCCCTTTGCCCGGGAGGACCTCGCCGCGCTGGCGGCCCAGCAGCTCAACGCGCTGGCTGCGAAGGTGAAAGCCCGCCTCGGGCTGACTCTCGCGGCAGGGGCGGACGTGCGGGACTATGTGGCCGGCCAGTGCAGCCCGCAGCAGGGCGTGGCGGGGCTGACCGCCTGCTGTGACCGGATGTTCCGCGCCCTCAGCGAGTATTGTTTGCAGACCGACGCGGCCCTCACCGGCACGGTGTCCCTGACCGCCCGGGAGGGGGGCATCGACTTCGCCCTCAACGGCGGCGAAGCGCAGAAGCTTTTCGACCTGCTGCCCGCCGCCTACACCGGCGCGGTGGAGGAGATCAAAAAAGAGCTGAACAGCCTCGTGGGCCTCGGGCCGGTGAAGAAATACGTCTTCGGTCTCGCCGACAACCTCGAGGTGCAGCAGCGCCGGGCGGCGGCGGGACGCAAGACCGCCAGCCTCTCGATGCACATGATCTTCACCGGCAACCCCGGCACCGGCAAGACCACCATCGCCCGGCTGGTGGCAAAGTACCTCAAAGCCATCGGTGCCCTCAAGGGCGGGCAGCTGGTGGAGGTGAGCCGGGGCGACCTCGTGGGCCGGTACACCGGCCACACCGCCCCCCTGACCAACAGCGTCATCGAGAGCGCGCTGGGCGGCGTCCTCTTCATCGACGAGGCCTACAGCCTCTACCGGGGGGAGCAGGACAGCTTCGGCCTCGAGGCCATCGACACGCTGGTGAAGGGGATGGAGGATCATCGGGACGAGCTGGTGGTCATCCTCGCGGGCTATACGCGGGAGATGGAACACTTCCTCACCGCCAACAGCGGCCTTGCCAGCCGCTTCCCGAACCGGATCGAGTTCCCGGACTACACCGCCGCCGAGCTGCTGGACATCACATACCGGCTGGCCGAGGGCAGGGGCTACCAGCTGGACGAGAGCTGCAATGCGCCGCTTTTGGGCTACTACCAGCGCCGTCAGGCGCAGGACGCCCGCACGGCGGGCAACGGACGCCTCGCCCGCAACACGCTGGAAAAGGCCATCTTCCACCAGAGCCGCCGCCTCGTGGCCGAGCCAGCGGCAGAGCTGGATGTCATCCTGCCCAGCGACTTAGAGCTCGAATGATAAAAACAAACGCTGGCACGAAATGTAGATGTCCATAAAACAGCATCAGTCCCGGCAGTAATGTCTGCCGGGATTGTTCTTGCCGTACATTGAAGCCATATGATATGATTAAACAGATTGATAAACTTGAGTTTATTTGATTAAGGAGAATTGAAAATAATGTTGGAATTAAAAAGATTGTCAGTTGATGACGGCTTAGATATTTACACAATGCTGCAAGAGATCCCTGCTGAAGAAAATGGATTAATTAACAAAGCCAACGGATTAACATTTGATGAGTATAAAGAATGGCTGATTGTAAAACAGAGGGATTCTGAGCAAGAAGGGATTGTAGATGGTTGGAAAGTGCCTTCTACAACTTTTTGGCTATATGCTGATGGTATTCCGGTTGGATTTGGTTCTGTCAGACATTTTTTGACTGAGGCACTGAGAAAAGCAGGAGGAAATATCGGGTACGGAATTGCACCAGCGTTTCGTGGAAAAGGATATGGAAAAGAACTGCTGAGATTATTGCTTAATGAAGCGAAAGAAATGGGAATAGATAAAGTGTTAGTAACCATTCTTTTAGATAACATAGCATCTCAAGCTGTGGCAATAGCAAACGGAGGTGCTGTTACTGAAAGAACTGACGAGAGAGTTTTCATTTGGATTGATACTAAGAAATAAAAAGGAAAATCAATTCCAATTTGTCAAACAGTAAGGGCGCACTTCTATACACCATTCGGTGTAGTGCGGTAATGTGCGATTTTGCACCGCATCCAAGCCTCCCGCGTCAGAGGGAGCCATGGATATTCCAGCCCTAACATAAAAAAAGAATCCGACCTTTGATTGCAGCCATAGGTCGGATTCACTTTTTTATGAGCAACCAGCTAAGGTGCCAGCGTTTGTTTTTTTACAGATTTTCCATCCGCAGCAGGTAGTAGAGCACCTCCACGAGGATGTTCGGCGAGAGGAGGGACGCTGCGTGGCTGCCCTCGATGAGCCGCTGTTCGCGGTTGGAGGCGGTCATCACATAGTCGGACAGATGGGCCAGCGGGCTGTGGCTGTCGCAGGTGATGAGCAGCACCGGCGCACCCCTCATCTTGGCGGCAGAGATCACCTCTTCCAGCCCGGCATCCCGCCCGGAGGTGGAGAACGCCATGAGGAGGTCCTTCGGGGTCAGCGTCTGCGCAAAAGCCAGCGTCTTTTCGTGGAGGGCGCTGGCGACGCACCGCTTGCCCAGATGACTGAACCGGATGGATGCATCCAGCGCCACCGGAAGGCTTCTGCCCTCAGACACCACCTCGATGACCTCGCAGCTGCGCAGCAGCGAGAGCACCCGCCGCAGCTGCCGGGTGTCGATGGCCTGAATGGTGGCCCGCAGCTCCTCTTCCCGGTTGGCCTGAATGTCCAGCAGAGCCTGACGCAGCTCGTCCTGCCCTTCCTCCCGGGTGCGCCGGGCGGTCTCCTGCTGCTCCATGGCATCCCGCGCCAGCGCCAGCTGGAATTTGCGGTAGTTCTCGAAGCCCAGCTTGTGGCACAGCCGGGTGATGGTGGCCTCGGACGAACTGCTCAGACGGGCCAGCTCGGCCGACGTACGGACGCCCGCTTTACATCTGCAAGAATGCAGTCCGCAATGCGCCGCTCGGCGCTGTAAAGCTGGATGCCGGAACAGAGCAGAGTTACTACGCTTCCGGGGGCTTCGCACATAAGTGATCCCTCCTTGCATTATGCGCAAGACACAATTCCGCCTAGACTTCTTTCTAAGATTGTAGCAGTTTTGACCAAGAAAATCAATTCAATTTCCAATAAAATTTTCATATGGCGGAGATGGACTTTTTATGACCGCTTTTGCATTCCATACGGTTTTGTTGAAAACGGACGCCAAAACGCCCCTCCGCAGGGGGCGGAGGGGCGTCGGGAAACAAATATTCAGCGCAGCTTAGTGCAGAATGGCAGCTCAGCAGCCTTCCTTCTCGGCCAGCTTGCGGCCCATCAGCACGCCCATGACGGAGGCCATCATCAGGCCGCGGGTCCAGCCGGAGGAGTCGCCGAGGCAGTGCAGGCCCTTGATGTTGGTGTCGAGGTCTGCGTCCATCTTGACCTTGTTGGAGTAGAACTTCAGCTCGGGGCTGTACAGCAGGGTCTCGTTGGCGGCAAAGCCGGGCACGACCATGTCCAGCATCTTGATGAACTCGATGATGTTGGTCATGGCGCGGTAGGGCATGGCGGCGGTGATGTCGCCGGCCACGGCGTCCTTCAGGGTGGGCTTGACGTTGGACTGGGCCAGCTCCTTCGCCCAGGTGCGCTTGCCGTCGAGGATGTCGCCGTAGCGCTGCACCATGATGTGGCCTGCGCCCAGCATATTGGTCAGCTCGCCCACCTTCTGGGCGTAGGCGATGGGCTGGTTGAACGGCTCGGTGAAGTTGTGGGAGACAAGGATGGCGAGGTTGGTGTTCTCGCTCTTCTTCTCCTTGAAGCTGTGGCCGTTGACGACGGCGAGGTCGTTGTCGTAGTTCTCCTGCGCCACGAAGCCGCCGGGGTTCTGGCAGAAGGTGCGCACTTTGTTTTTCCAAGGCTTCGGGTAGCCGATGAGCTTGGACTCATAGAGTACCTTGTTCACCTTTTCCATGACCTCGTTGCGGCACTCGACGCGGACGCCGATGTCCACGGTGCCGGGCTTGTGGGCGATGTGGTGCTCGGCGCAGATCTTTTCGAGCCAGTCGGCGCCGCGGCGGCCGGTGCCGATGACTACGGTGTCGCCGTAGACGGCCCGGGGTTCGCCGCTGCCCTGACGCAGCAGCACGCCCTTGCACTCCTCGTTCTCGAGGATGATGTTCTCACACTCGGTGGAGAAGAGCATCTCCACGCCGTTGTCGGCCAGATAGTTCTGGATGGCGAGGTAAAGCTCCTGTGCCTTCTCGGTGCCGAGGTGGCGGATGGGGCAGTCCACCAGCTTCAGACCGGCGTGGATGGCGTTCTTGCGGATCTCCTTGATGTCCTCGCCGGTGTAGATGCCCTCCACATGGGGGTCAGCGCCGAACTCGAGGTAGATCTTGTCGGTGTAGTCGATGAGCTCCTGTGCAAACTCTTCGCCGATGAGGCTGGGCAGGTCGCCGCCGACCTCATAGGAGAGGCTCAGCTTGCCGTCGGAGAAGGCGCCTGCACCGGAGAAGCCGGTGGTGATGGCGCAGGTGGGGCGGCAGTTGACGCAGTGGCCCAGCTCTGCCTTGGGGCAGTGGCGCTTTTCCACCGGCTTGCCTTTTTCCACCAGCAGGATGTGCTTCTTGCTGCCGCGGCGCAGCAGCTCCACGGCGGTGAAGATACCGGCCGGGCCGGCACCAACGATGATGAGATCGTACTTTTCCATAGCTCTCTTTTTATCCTTTTGTGTTATGATGTTTGGGGCTTATATTTCGGTAACGGTTTGGTCTGCGGGCGGCGGGCTTGCCCTCTCAGTCATTGCTTCGCAATGCCAGCTCTCCCAAAGGGAGAGCCGTTGGCCTGCCGGGAGGCTTTCTGCCTCTCCCTTTGGGAGCAACAATGATGACCGCCGCCAGTGGCGGAAGCAGGAAATCATTGTTGGGGCCGCGGCCAGCAAGACGCACGCGAAGCGCTGTGGATGCTGGGTGCCGCAACCCGGGCAGTGGATGCGACCAGCGGGAGCAGACGGAGAGGGCAAGCCGCCTGAAGTTATTCGTCCTCCTGCTCCACCTCGGCGCTCTCGTCCACATGGTCCAGCTCCACGGCGGTCGCCTCCGCGTCGGCGTGGGCGATGTCCGGGGCGATGACGCCGTCGCCGTTCAGGTCCTTGCCGGTGACGGCCTCCAGCATCGACTGGGTCTCGGGGTGCAGCTTCATGAAGCGCCGGACGGCCAGCATGGTGTACAGCGCACTCAGCAGGTTGAGGGCGGCTTCGAGGATGAGGATGAGGCCGATGGCCATGACCAGCGTCTCCATCGTGCCGAAGGGGTCTACCACCATCACGATGCCCAGAATGACGCTGAGCACCGCCAGCAGCAGGAAGACCTTCCAGCTCGAATACTCACACCGGCGCAGCTCAAGGGCGTTCTGGACGCGGCCAAGGCTGTCGAAGATGATGAACAGGCCGAACACGATGGGCAGCACCCGGACGACGATGTCGCTGCGGATGATGAGGAACGCCCCCAGCGCCAGACAGACGAGGCCCGAGATGAGGGTGAGCTGGCTCTGGAACACGCCGCGCTCTACGACAAAATAGCGCACCAGCTGCACGGCTGCGCAGGCCAGTACCACGCCGCCCAGGGCGTAGCAGACCACGTTGAGGGCCGTGCCGGGCACCATCAGCAAAAAGATGCCCAGTGCCAGATAGAGCAGGCTCATGAGGATGAGGTTCCACTTCAGCTTTTTTGCCATAGAGTTCACGTTCCTTTCGTCCACGAGGGAGGTTTTTATACAGCCGCGTCCTGCTCCTCATAGAGCGGGACGATGACGGTGCGGTTGATGCGGGCCATGAAGATGAGGCTCAGGGTCAGGCTGACCACTTCGGCGATGATGAAGGACCACCAGACCATATTCACCTCGCCGGTGCGGCTCAGCAGCCATGCGGCGGGGATGAGCACCACCAGCTGGCGGCAGATGGAAACGGTGAGGCTGAACACGCCGTTGCCCAGTGCCTGAAACACCGAGCTGAGCACGATGCCCGCGCCCGCCAGCAGGAAGTGGGGGCAGATGATGCGCAGAGCCGGGATGCCGATGGCCAGCATGGCGTCGCTGGCGGCAAAGAGGCTCAGCAGCTTATCCGGC
>OGCN01004727.1_pt1 | contig 11439 bp, 8 predicted proteins | sample 1570181 | NCBI WGS metagenome assembly OGCN01 (sample SAMEA4370584, study PRJEB24528) | human gut metagenome | reverse complement strand
GTTGCTTGTTTTAGTACTTTCTTAAGTAACGTATAATCCCATTCAACAGACTTCACTACTAATAACTTGCATATATTATCAGCCAGTTGCTTCGTCATTGTTATATTAGATGGACTAAGACGAGTTAAAACCAAAGCTTTTTCTTCTGATGTAAATTTTGAAGAGCCTAATATTAATGATGCTAAATTCTCATTATAAGTATATGTATCAATATCTTCTACAAAGTGAGCTTTATGATATATCAGAAACTCATAAAATACTCTATCTGATATATTTTGAATAAATATTATATTGGAATCAGAATATTCAATAAAATCATTATTGATTAACCATATAATACGTTCTTCGGTAAGAGATTTAGTTTCTTCTGTCAAGTCTATTTGAATATTCTCAAATGATGAACCAATATATTTATATGTTTCAAAATTCAGTCTATTACTATTCATTAACGCTTGAAATAAAGACTCTTCAACATCACTTTCACCATTGTATTTTGATGTATCAATAGTTTGTATATTCTTTTCTATAAAATTCCATAATGTTTCATCAATTTCTTCATCTTTTCCTTTGAAGTATAAAGAAATATTTTTCCATGAAGGATGAGGTAAGTTTAATTGGAATGCCAAAGTCTGTTCCTCCAAATTTATCAAAGATATATCATCAGCAGCTTTTTTGTATTTAAATACAATAGGAACAGTTTCTTTCGATACAATATAACACTTGTTGGAAATTACAGCAGACAACATATCTATAGATGATTCTGTAAGAGAAACATAGTTTGTTTTTGTAACCAAGAACTCTTTTTTATCATCGGATAAAGAAGAAAAAAGGAAAGCTATAAAATCAAAATTCTCATTTATCCATTTTAACTGAGACTTCTTTATATGGTCAATTAAACAATATTTAATCCAAATCTCTCGCATGATAGATTCATAGTCTTTATTTGTTGTTATCTCATTCCATATTTTATGGGGGTTAATACATATATACGAAGATAATACAATATCGCTATTTTTTCCTTCACTGTTATAAACAGATATAAAATCAAAAGGATTATCAGTACTTAATAATCGTAAAAATAATTCATAACGTTCTTTTTCTAAAATAGGATGTTCTGCAAGATAATCAAGTAACTCTACATTAAAAATACTCCGAGTTAAAAAGACATCATCTGGAAGTTCTTCTAAAAATGTTTCAATATTATCAATATGTGCAGTATAATCAGGTTGTCTATCAAGTTTCATATCGAGGATTAAATTATGGTCATTTACTGAAACCATACCTGGATAGAAATAAGAAATATAATCGTAATAGTCTTCTGCAATAAGTCCAATTCGTATAAATCTATCTGCCAAATTTGATAAGCCAATATTCCTGTAGCACTCTTCTTTATATAAAGAAAATTTCATTATAAGTTGACTAATAGAAAAACTTCTTATTAAAGACTCCTCCAATTGTAACTTAGATTCTTCTTTATTTATTTCGTTCTCTCCACTATTAATAGCATCAAGGCGTTCTTGGTAAGTTGATGTATCATTTACTTCTTTTTCAATATCTTGAAATCTAATGTTTGTAGAAGTTGTATATCCACTGCCATATCTATATCTCAAATTAACTGATGATATTAATGCGTTAAAGGCTTCTTCCGTTTTCCAATAATAAGATAAGTCCTTAAAATCACTACTATTATTTAATGCAATAGCATGTGTATTCTGATTCATATGTGCAGTATAAGCAATAACATAAATCATTCTTAACTCTATAGCTTTTAAATGTTGCGTATTAATTAATGCTTCTCGTTTTTTTTGTAATAGTTCTTTGCGTTTTACCAGCACTTTATTAATCGCCACATCTTGATACTCATTCTTCTTTGTTGGACAAATAGCTTTGTATATTTCACCTCCACGTTTAGGTAATAATGCGAAGTCATGAGGATAATAATTCTTATATACTATCATGGCTAACAACTTATTATTGTCTATTTTATGGTTGTCGTTACAACTAAGACGTAAACGATATTGATGATATTCATTAGCTATATTCTGTAATAAACGCATATCATCAATAAAGAAAGCAACTTCACGTATCGTTTTATCTTTTATTTCATTAGAATGCCCGAATTCTGAAAGAACAGCACGTAGTATGTCTTGAATATTGAATTTTCGTCTTTAATTTGAATCTCTCCACCCGCTATTTTTACTTGGTTTAACCGGGCATTACCATAAAATCCAACCATAAATACAATAATCTTATATAGCATATATCCCATTATAATTAAAGAAATAATGTCAAATGTACCATTTATCCAATATCCCCAATTGAACAATCGGTATAGTATTTCTACCTTTAAGTACTGTGGTTCAAATACAATACAGAAACAGATTATAAATGTAATTGTATATAACGCTATCTTGTTAATGCTATTTTTAGATATATATGGAATACGCTTAAGCCTACTGTTAGGTAAAGTTTCTTTTTTTTCTCTGTATATAAGTTGTTGTAATATGCTATACTCAATTCTCCTATTTAAATTTTCATTATCATATTGTTTGTGATTATTGTACCCTTGTGGTATTTTAATGTCCTCTTGTTGTTCCGCATTGATTTCTTTTGTTGCATCCAAAGTTGCCAAAGATATTGATAAGAAATGTAATCCATCATTTCCATTTTTATTAGCATTCTTAATAAGAGTAGATAAAACGCTACTTTTCCCGGCTCCAAAAGGTCCAGTTAGAGCAATGTTATAAATATTTTCATGTGCAAGTGCTTTCTGCAAATCTACAACAGCATTATATGAGGCATCCTCTTCCTTTAACAATTTAGGTAAAAGCGCTTTCTGTTTCCATTCGTTCTCTGCCATAATATTTTAATTATATTTCTTGCTTCAAATATAGCCATTTCGTATATTTTTTCATAAAGTATCATTGATTAATTTGAAAATATTGATAGCATGAGATATTAGAATGTTGTCTTGTTTTAGCTTAAAATTTCAATTTCGTTATTTATAAATCAGATTGACTGGCGGATATATCGCCATTTATCGCCAATCCCCGCCATTCATTTCCATAGGCCTTAAAATTGTAATATCCTATAAAATAAACACATACATTCGCACCGACGGGCTAAAGTTTACCCGGTATTGATTAATTATTGTATCACTTAAACTATTGATTTTATGGCTAAGAAAAAGCAAGAGCAACAAGAACAGAGTCAGGACGAGCATGTAATGGCCATCCTTGACAAGCGAACGAACAAGACCGCAGTCGTTTCCAAAATGAACGAGCAGGACGGCAGTCTCGAAATCGTGCCACCCGACAAGAAGAACAGCAGCAGCTTCCTCAAACTGGACCGTACCTCACCGCTGGAACTGTTCTTCACCAATTTCAAGAACCAGTACGACAATCCCACGAGTTTCAGTTTCTTCCTCGTACCTCTCGTCCTTTTGGAAAAGACACTGAACGCCGTAGTCCAGATCCGAAAAGGGGAAGATCCCGGAGTGGAAGGTAAAAAACTGGTGGAGAACAGCGAACTCAACGATGAGGGACGTATCGCCAAACTTGCCCGAAGGTATAAGTTCGATGAACACCAGCTTCCGTGGAAAGAACTCGCCGCATTGGGAATTGACAAGCAACTCTTGTTCGATAACCATTGCATGGGTGAGATGCTGAAAGGAAGAATAACTTCAAAGGCTTTTCCTATTACCAAGGAGGTGAACGGTGAGAAGAAAGACATGGGAGAAGCCTGCTTCCTCTGCGTCAAAGGAGAGGACGGCAAGGTGCAACTGAAAACTTTAAGCAGGCTCGACAAACCACAATATGACCTGCCTGCCTATAAAGGAGTATTCACGGATGAGGAAAAGCAGTCGCTTAAAGATACCGGAACTTTGGGAACAATCAAGGAAATGAAGGACACCCATACAGGAACGGTCTGCAAATGTTATGTATCCTTCCATGAACCGAGCAACCGTATCATCACCATGCCGGTGGATGCCATCAAGATACCCGATTATATCTACGGGAAAAGGCTGGATGACAAACAGAAGCAAATACTCGCTTCCGGCGGACAGCTTTCCATCAACGACATACAGCGCAAAAACGACACGCTGCTTTCCGGTGTCGCTTTCGTCGATCCGAGAATAATGGACATCGCTTTCAAGCAGTCCGGGGAGCAATTGAAAGTCAACGACACTATCATGGGGGCCAAAATCACGCCTGAGCAAAAGAAGATGCTCCAGAACCATGAAATGGTGTTCGTTGAGAATATGCGCTACAAAGGCAGGGTATTTTCCGATGATGTACGTTTTAGCAACAAGAGCAATCAACTGCTGATAGGACGTAACGCCCGTGAATACAAACCCACTATTGATAGTAAGAAAAATGACAAGAAAAAGGAGGTAAAACAGCAGGCACCCCGCCATGTGGCGTCTGTAAAGGCCCGGTCAAAAAAGAGCCTTTCGGTCATGTAACAGATAGATTATTCATGTTTTTGGCAAATATATACCCGGTTCTCTTTTATGGCAGCCGGGTATATGTTTAATATCCGATTAACATTTTAAAGCGATAACAAATGATTATACAAGATAAAAATACCGCAACCGGAGAATTGTCCTATTTTGAGACGACTCTCCTTCTTTATTTAAAGGAAAGCCATCCGCATATTGCCGGTGACAAAGCACTTGTCCGGGTGCGGGCTGACGAGGCGGCAGGCAGCTACGAACGTGCCATACATGACGGCTTATCCGTTACGCAGGCTTTGCAACTGGCCGAGGCCGTTCTCTATCAGGACTTGCGCTTTTCCAAATTCGATACGGTTTTCGAGGTCGTGTCGGAGTGGTTTCCCGAAGTGTGGCCCGAAAAACGGGCGGGTTTCTGCCTGAAAGTATTGTCGCCCGCAGAAACAGTATTCAGCAAATATCCCATAGATGACCGGTTTGAATCATCCCCGTCCTATCATACACTTACCGTTGAACTTACAGGTTTCATACAATTTTATATAGAACAATATGGCATATAACAAACGACAACATTTGGCGGACAACATAGCCGCACTTGAATTGATATTCATGCGCCCGGAGTTTTGTCTCACGGAAGAGGAACGCAAAGTTTTGAACGGTTATTCGGGTTTCGGGGGATTGAAGTGCATCCTGAATCCGGCGGAAAAAGACACGGACATTGAAAAATGAACGACAGACAGGGAATTGTTTCCCCAAGTCCGACTGCTGCATGAACTGTTGCGTGAGTATTCCAAAGACGGGAAAGAATACAAGGCATACGTCCAAAGCCTCAAAAACTCCGCTCTCACAGCCTTTTACACACCGGAACCGGTGGTAACGGCCATGCAGGAATCCTTGCAGGTACCGGGAATCCGTCCGGGACGTTTTCTTGACCCTTCTGCCGGAACGGGCATGTTTATCAGCGGCTTGAAGGATGTTCCCGAAGTCCATTGTTTCGAGAAAGACAAGCTCACGGGAAAAATCCTCTCATCCCTCTATCCGGAAAGCAGAGTGACCATAGACGGTTTCCAGTCCATACAGCCCTATTATAATAACTACTTCGATATGGTTTCATCCAATATCCCGTTTGGAAATACCAGAGTTTATGACCGGGATTTTGACCGGAGCAAAGACGTCGTGCGTAAATCCTCACTTGCTGTCGTACATAACTATTTCTTTCTCAAAGGTATGGACACGTTACACGAAGGCGGGATATTGGCCTATATCACGACTTCGGGTGTCATGGACTCGCCACAGAACCGCCCTGTCAGGGAGTGGCTGGTGAACCATGCCAATCTTGTTTCAGCCATACGTCTGCCGGACAACCTGTTTGTTGATGCGGGTACGGAAGTGAGCAGTGACCTGATCGTATTGCAGAAGAATACCCGAAAATCGGAACTTACCGAAAAGGAACGGAACTTTATTGAAACCCGTCTTATATCCGGCAGCATCAATATCAACAACTGCTATGCCGATTTAGACCATATCGTCCATACTTCCGTATCTATGGGTAAAAACATGTACGGACAACCGGCCATGAATTTTATTCATGAAGGAGGTGTCAGCGCCATTTCAGAACATCTCAGGCAGTTATTGGCGCAAGATGTGGAGAACCATCTTGACCGGAAACTTTATGATGACAATCTATTCCGCTCAAATGATTCCACCGTTCTCAAAACGGGGTTTGAGGCACTATTGGAAACAGCAGGAGAGACAGAACGGCAGGAGGTACAGGAAGAAAGCCCCGCACAGCCCTATGAACCCATGCTCAACCTGTTTGCCGCCTATGCGGATGAAGAGCAAGCGGAGGTGCAAGTGGTAGAAAGCAGACCTTCACCAAGCCGGGCACCGTTGGCATCCCGCAAAAAGAAAGGGGATGAACCGGAAATGTTCAATCTCTTCTCCCAAGAGAACATGTACGATGAAGCCGCCACGCAGGAAGACATGACCGGGGAACGGGCGGCAGCGGAAGCAAAATGGCAGGAGCGCAGACAAAAATTCGAGGAAGAGCGGAAGAAAGAAATGGAACCACGACCGTTTACCGGAGAGACACGTCCCGAATACAAGAACGGTTCCATCGTGAAATCGGGTGAGCAATACGGATATTTAAGAGGGGTGGGTACTCCCGAAGTACAATTCCATCCGCTTAAACTGACAGTCACCCAACAATACCGGGCCGCCTACTATATTCCACTCCGTGAAGCCTACCACAATCTCTACAATAAGGAAGCCGAAACGGAAACGGAACAGCCGGAACTACGGGAAGAACTGGTCAAGCGGTATGACAGTTTTTACCGTATGTTCAGGGAGTTGAACGGAAAAGATAACGCCAAATTCCTGCTGATGGATGCCGGAGGACGGGAAATACTTTCATTGGAACGTTCCGTTAACGGCAAGATACAGAAGGCGGATATATTTTCTGTTCCCGTATCGTTCAATGCCAATGAAGTGACACATGTGGATACACCACAGGAAGCACTTGCGGCATCCCTGAACAAGTTCGGGGAAGTCAATCTGGAATATATGGAAAATCTCAGTGAAATAGGCGGGCAGGAACTGCTCACACAACTGGAAAACCGTATCTTCTACAATCCTATGATGAAGAACTATGAAATCAAAGACCGTTTCATAGCGGGCAATGTGGTGGCCAAAGTCGAATGGATAGAGAACTACTTGAAAGACTATCCCGATGACGATGCAAGCAAGAAATCATTGGAAGCCTTGCAGAAAGCCATACCGGAGCCGATCAGTTTCGAACTGCTTGATTTTAATCTGGGAGAAAGGTGGATACCCGTGTCCGTATATGAAGAGTTTGCCGGTTATCTTTTTGAGGCAAAAGCCCATATCCACTATACGGAATCCATCGACGAGTTCAGTGTGAGTTTTGAAGAAACGAACGCAAACATCACCGACAGATATTATGTGAAAGGGGAAAAAAGAGGTTATTACGGAAACGACCTGCTGAAACATGCGCTACACAACACGGTACCCGACATAACAAAAACCGTGCAGGATGAAGAAGGAAATGATATAAAGGTACGGGATGCCGAGGCCATCCAGCTTGCCGATGCCAAAATCAATGAAATAAGGTCTGCTTTCACAGGCTGGCTGAATGAACAGCTCCCCGAATTTAAACAGCACCTTGCGGACATGTACAACCGCAAGTTCAACTGCTATGTACGCCCGGATTATGACGGTTCCCTGCAAAGTTTCCCGTTCCTTGACCTGAAAGGGCTGGGCATACCGTCCTTGTACGACAGCCAGAAAAATGCCGTATGGATGCTGAAGATGAACGGCGGCGGTATAATCGACCATCAGGTAGGTACGGGCAAAACCCTTATCATGTGCGTGGCCGCCTTTGAAATGAAACGTCTCGGACTGGCGAACAAGCCGATGATTATCGGACTCAAAAGCAATGTGCATGACATAGCCGACACGTTCAAGAGGGCCTATCCGAATGCCAGAGTGCTGTATCCGGGCAAGGAGGACTTTACTCCGGAGAAGCGTGTCGGAATATTCCATGACATCAAAAATAATAACTGGGACTGTATCATCCTGACACACGACCAGTTCGGGAAAATACCCCAGTCCCCCGAAATACAGCAGGAAATATATACGCAGGAAATAGACAGCATCGAAGAGAATCTCGCCGTATTCGAGCAGCAGGGCAATGAAGTGAGCGGCTGGATAAAGAAGGGGCTGGAAAAAAGAAAGGAAAACCTTGAGGCCAAACTTGAAAAGCTGGAACAGGATATAAAAGACCGGACAGATGACGTGACCGATTTCAGGCAAATGGGCATCGACCACCTCTTCGTTGACGAATCGCACAATTTCAAGAACCTGATGTTCAATACACGCCATGCAAGAGTTTCCGGTCTGGGCAACCCCGAAGGAAGCATGAAGGCCATGAACATGCTTTTCGCCATCCGTACCATACAGGAGCGCACAGGCAGGGATTTGGGGGCCACTTTCTTGTCCGGTACGACCATTTCCAACAGCCTGACGGAACTCTATCTCCTTTTCAAATATCTCCGTCCGAAGGAAATGGAGCGGCAGGGTATTATCTGTTTTGACGGTTGGGCGGCCGTCTATGCGAAGAAAAGCACGGACTTTGAATTTTCCGTGACCAACCAGGTCGTGCAGAAAGAGCGTTTCCGCTATTTTATCAAAGTGCCGGAACTCGCCAATTTTTATGCGGAGATAACCGATTACAAAACGGCCGAAGACGTAGGGGTTGACAGGCCGGAACTCAACGAGCAACTCTATCACATACCGCCCACTCCCCAGCAGGAGATTTTCATTCAGAAACTGATAAAGTTCGCTGAAACTGGGGATGCAGCCTACATAGACAGGGAACCTTTGTCCAAGGCGGAGGAAAAGGCACAGATGCTGATCGCCACCAACTACTCGAACAAGATGTCGCTTGACATGCGGCTGATAGACCCTGAATACGGTGATAATCCGGGAAACAAGGCGTCCCATTGTGCGGCAAAAGTTGCGGAATATTACTATAAATATCTCGACCAGAAAGGCACACAGTTCATCTTTTCAGACTTGAGTACCTATAAGCCCGACCAGTGGAACATCTATAGCGAGATAAGGCGCAAACTTGTGGAAGACCATAATATCCCGGAAAAGCAGATAAAGTTCATTCAGGAGGCAAATAGCGACAACGCACGCAAGGAACTGTTCAGCGATATGAACTCCGGCCGCATCCGTTTTCTGTTCGGCTCCACCCAAAAATTGGGAACGGGAGTTAATGCGCAGCAACGCGCGGTGGCTATCCATCATTTGGACATACCCTGAAGGCCGTCCGATCTGGAACAGCGTAACGGACGGGCGGTAAGAAAGGGCAATATCATCGCCAAACAATACGCAGACAATAAAGTGGACTGTTACATCTATGCGGTGGAAAAGTCTCTGGACAGTTACAAGTTCAACCTGCTGCAAAACAAGCAGGTGTTCATCAACCAGCTTAAAAGCCGCAATCTGGCCGCCCGTACCATTGACGAAGGGGCGATAGACGAAAACGGCGGAGGCAATTTCAGTGAATATGTGGCTATTCTTTCAGGCAACGACGATTTGTTGGAAAAGGCAAAACTGGACAAGAAACTGGCAGTCCTTGAAAGTGAAAGGCAGGCGTATCACCGTAATAAAGGAAACGCGAAAGGAAAGCTGAATGAAAAGACCGCCGGAATAGAGAAGAACAACATTTTTATCGGACGCTTTACCAGAGATTGGGAATACCTCAATAAAGTGGCTCCGGTAGATGCGGAAACCGGGCTTCGTCCCAATCCCCTGAAACTGGACGGTGTGGACTCGGACAATATCGAGATACTCGGCAACCGGCTTGCCGCAATCAATCAGAAGGCCCGAACGGAAGACGATTACATGAAAATCGGAACCCTGTTCGATTTTCGTATCCTTGTCCGTACCGAAAAGACTTGTGACGGAGACACGCAAGCCTTGCATAACAAATTCATGGTCGAGGGACTGGACGGTATCAAATATACCTATCATAACGGTTACATTGCCAAAGACCCGAAACTGGCCGTAATGTATTTCATCAATGCGCTGGAACGTATTCCCGGCATGATTGAGAAACGGGAAAAGGAAAATGCGGAGTTGTCAAAAGATATTCCGGTCTTGCAGGAAATAGTGGCAGCCACATGGCCCAAAGAGGGAGAAATCAAAAAGTTGGGTGAAGAGCTTGCCACATTGAACCGGAAGATACAGCTTACCCTTAAACCGGTAGGACGGCATGAAAATGTAGAAGGTAAAGAAACGGGAGCGGAAGAACAGAGGCTTGTCAGTGGAAGTGACGTGACTCCGGATTTACCACGGCAGGCTAAACATGTACCGTCTATGGAAATCGCAAACCCGGCAAGGGAACTGAAAAAAATATCCTAATGTTTCCTGCGGCACATTGCTGTAACCCCCGGAAGCTACGCAGGCTCCACTTCCGCAGGTTACAGCAAAGAGCCGCTTTTCAGGAAAGGACAAAGGCACGGCCAGCACCCGGATAAATCCGACCTTGCCGACCGTGCCCTTGTCTGTCAGCCGTAAATTACATCATTCCTCTTCCTCAAAGGAAAGGCTTTCCACCTGTTTGTTGATTACTTTCCAGTCAATCGAGTCTTTCAGGTTGATAATATCCACAATCGAATAATGCTTTGTCCCGTTCTCTTCTTCCGCAAAACGCAGCCGTCCGCTCAAACGCTGTTTCTCAATCTCTGCCGGATCGAGATTTATCAGTTCGCAGACTTCATCAGGCAGCATGGAAAGCGCCACGTCATTTTCCTGACAGATATGTTGCAGGACGGCCAGCATGTTCAACGACTTCTTATAACTTCTCACGAGTGCAGCGAATGAACCGCTTTCAATTTTAATCATCTTCTTCATAACATTTATTTTTTAGAGTGTTCTTCTTTTTCCAGCAACATGGCACGCAGCACGTCCGAGCGGCGGTAATATATCTTCCCCTTGTCTCTGTGAAAGGGAAGTGTCCCGTCATTACGTCGTCTTAAAAGTGTCCTGTCCGACATTTTGGTGAGCAGGCGCACACCTTTTGAATCCAGTATCTCGCTGTCTGGCAAATTATGTACGGCAGGAGCCAATAACTTTTCAATGTTAGTAACTTTAGCAAGTATGGCACTAAGCATGTGGATTGTCTGTCCACCCGGTGCAGTTCTTCTGTTATTCATAATGACCTTATTTTTATTGTTTATGGTACAATATTACGGAGATATTATAAGACCATTGGTTACTCAACCGTTGAGCAACCGCCAAAAAAAGACAGAAAACGCCAATTTGAGACAAAAAAATAGCCGGGAGGCACTGTCCCCAGCTATTCTATAACAAGTAGGCATCAATAAGTTATGCCTTAAATCATTAATATGTTAATAATCAGATTTATATAAAAAATAAATGGCAGTATATTTTGCTAT
>OGCN01004721.1_pt1 | contig 11452 bp, 8 predicted proteins | sample 1570181 | NCBI WGS metagenome assembly OGCN01 (sample SAMEA4370584, study PRJEB24528) | human gut metagenome | reverse complement strand
CTTGACCGGATGGTTACCTCCGCGGTGGCCGTACTTCATCTTGTGCGTGTCAGCTCCCGTCGCAAGCGCCATGAGCTGATGTCCGAGGCAGATTGCAAAAATCGGTGTATCGGATTCATACAGCTTGCGGATCTCTGCAATGATCTCCTTGCACTCTTTCGGGTCTCCCGGTCCGTTGCTCAGCATGATACCGTCCGGGTTCGCCGCCAGAATCTCCTCCGCAGAAGTATGTGCCGGGTATACCGTCACCTCACAGCCTCTCTCTCGTAAGGACTGGGCAATATTGCGCTTCGCTCCAAGGTCAAGAAGCGCCACTTTTTTCGTCTCAGGGGCATTTCCCTGCTTTTTTAATACTCGTTTTTCCGTACAGGTAACTTTATCTACCACGTTGCCTGTCGTGTATGCTTTTAATTTAGGAATGATTTCTTCTATATTATAGTTCTCATTCGTCGTGATCATACCGTTCATCGTTCCCTTCTCACGAAGGATCTTGGTAAGCGCACGCGTATCAATTCCGGCAATTCCCGGAATATCGTATTTTGCGAGAAAATCCTGAATCGTCCCCTCGCACCGGAAATTGCTCGGCATTCTGGACAGTTCCCTCACAATATAACCGTCCGGCCACGGCCGTCCCGACTCCATATCCGGCGTGATTCCGTAATTTCCAATCAGCGGATAAGTCATCACAACTGCCTGTCCCGCATAGGACGGATCGGTCAGAACCTCCAGATAACCGGTCATCGATGTGTTAAACACGATCTCACTGATGACCTCTCTGGTGGAACCAATGCTGGTTCCTGTAAATACATTCCCATCTTCGAGTATCAAAAAAGCTTTCATTCGTCTCCCTGTCCTTTCACTTTTTTCCCAAAAAAAAAAACGTTTCCGTTTTTCTTCTTTTTTCCAGAACGCACATGCACACGGTGTGTGATGCATCGTCTTCGTGCCATTATGGGCAGTGCTATGCCTTTTTCCTAAATTGTAAAAAGTTTATCATATCATAGGATATTTTTCAACCTTTTTCCGAAATCAAATAATGTATAATTTTTACACTGTGATGTATAAAAATTATACATTATTGCCAAACAGATTCCTAGTCCTCTCTTATACGGATCAGAATACAGCCTGCCAGCAGCATAAGCAACGTTAAGGCAGAAAGCTGTGGCAGCCATTCCACGATGCCTTTACCGGTTCCATCTGAGGCTGTCGTTTGAACAATCCCTGTCATACAAAAAGCTGCACATATCATCAATGCGTTCATTTTCGTTTTTACAATAAAAGAAATGAGCAGAACTGCAGCCGTCAGAAAAACTATATACAGAAGCATTCCTAATATTTCTTCTCGCACAAGACTCCATATCGATATCACCGTCTGCGTCCCTTGTTCAGAAATCACCAGAAGCATCTGTCCTCCGGTTCCATATCGTGCTGTTCCAAGCAGAAATAATATGCCTGCCGCACTGCCAACACATACGACACTCACCAGTACACGTACAAAAAATCGTTCCAGATACAACCATTCCTTTTTTATTGGCAGGATGTATAGTCTGTAACAAGTTGCATATTCAAATTCATTCGCCCACGCATCAAAATGCAGCAAAATAATCAAAACTGTAAAAATCAAAAATAATACACTGTTTCCAGAAAAAGCCTCTTTCCATAACCATGCAGCCTGAGGCACAACCGGACAGACCGGTTCCTCTGTTCCGCTCTGCTGATATGCTTTATGTAACAGCATACGTGCTCTCCAATCAGCAACACTCCCTCTGAATATGCCCGTATACTCCACTTCCTCTCCCAGTTCCTCAATCGCTATTAAATTTTCGTCTTCCTCCAGCACCGTCCTGCGAATTCCATTCTCATCCCAAGCCTGTTCCCAATAATAACGCAACCGAATATTGGTCTGTTCGTACTGTTTCCATGCATTTAGCAATAAACTGGCATGTGCAAATTTTTCTGCACTATTGTCCCCCCATAGTTCCATGCACTGCCTCTGATACTCAGATTCCCAGATCGTAATATCTTTTGCATTTTCTTCCAGTTCTTCCAACACTGTCTGCGCATAATTCTCATACTGTGTAACATAGTAAAGTCTATATGCAAAAACAACCGCCAGCACTCCCACAATCCAGACCAGGTAATTTTTCCGGCTAAAGAAAAGCCGTATTTCATTTTGCAAAAATGCTTTCATTTCTTATCTGCTCCATACAAATTTTTGTAAAATTCTTCAAGATTTTCAAACCTGTCGGAAAGATCATCAAGCTTTCCATCAAAACAAACCATGCCATCGTCAATAGCAACGATTCGATCTGCAATCTTTTCCACTTCCGAAAGTTGATGGGAAGAGATCAAAACAGCACTCCCCCTCTGACGAATCTCCTCGATTTCCCGTCGCAGCCGAAAAACTGCTTCCGGGTCAAGGCCATTGGTGGGCTCGTCCAGAATTACCAGTTTGGGTTGATCCACAATCGCTATTGCCAGATTCAGCCGCATTTTCATTCCCATGGAATAGGTTCCGGTGCGATCCAAAAGTCTGTCCCCCAGATCTGTGAAAACGGCAAGTTCCTCCACCCGCTCTTTGGGCACCTTTCTGGCTGTTGCTGCCATCCGCAGATTCTGTATACCGCTTAATTCAGGATAAAGAGCGGGGACTTCCATGGCAATTCCAATCTGTTTTAATGCTTCTAAGCGGTTGCTTTTGATGTCATTCCCACAGATTCTGATTCTCCCTCTATCTGTCCTATATAATCCACTGATGCATTTTATTGTAGTCGATTTTCCGCTCCCATTTGGTCCTAAAAGTCCTACAATCTCCTGTTCGTCCACGGAAAAACTTAATCCCTTCAGAATCTTTTTTCTTTTCTTAGACTTTTCAATATCTTCAACCTGTAAAACCTTCATTCCGCTCTCCCCTATATTCTGTCTTTTTTCCCGGATACAGTACACGTTATTATCATAATCAAAATACAACTGAATGTTAGTTCCAATACCGCATACAGCCATGTGATCCGTTCTGATCCCAGCGTCACATTCCAGCAGGATCCAATCGCAAACGGATTATATGGTTTTCCCCAGCCTGTCAGCTGACTGTATCCTGTAAGCACGGTTGCTGCTGCCACCACGGCAATCCCGCCCTGTGAATGCTGTATCAGCACTCGAATCCCGCTTCCAAGCATCGCAAAAAACAAAACTTTTAAAGCTGCAAGTATACACATATATAGTAGGAAACGATATAACGGAAGTGATCCCAACGGATAAGTTGTATACAGCATGACTCCTCTTCCTCCGTCTGTATACTTATAATCCGCATACATGCGGGCTAACCCCTCATAGGAGTAATCTTCCAGATGCTCGTATGAATAAAACCTCTTATAGGTTTTAACATCCACAAACATATGGCTGTCAATCCCATCAAAGCCGCATCGCATTCCCCAATATAAAAACCACACACCTATTCCAATCGCACACACAACTCCTGCCGCCACAAAAAAAGAGGTCACATAATGCCTGTACTTCTTCCACTCACTGTATGGCTGCACTGTCATAAATTCATACCTGTGGTCATTTTTTCCTTCCATAATGTAGCCAAAAGAAAATAACAGGATGTAAATATCTAATATCGTAAGTACATACGCATTTTCACAAAATAGAGTCTCTAAAAAAGCATAGGGCGATCCCGAGTCCAATCCCAGACTTTTTTTATCATAATCATTTAATAAATGTTCCAGACGGCCCATATTATTTTCATACGCTGCAACAGAAGCTTCCATCAGTTCGGACGATACATATGGATTCGCAGTCATAGAAGAAATGTCAAACGGAAGGTCATAAAGTCCCAGCTGCCTGCCCCATTTCTGAAACATATCTGCACAACGTACTTCAACAGGGCTGCATCCACGCTCTGGATAAACAAACATCTGGTATGATACAATACTGCATATCACCCCATATGCCTTATATTCCTTCTGGAACTGCTGTGACTCTGTCCCGCCCACCTCAAGCAATGCAATAAGTTCCTGTAATTCTTCTATTCTCCATTTACGAAATTGTATTGCATTTGTATTAAATTTTCGCCGTTTTGCATCTCCTGCATCTCTGCGCGCAGTAGCAAGCTCCGATTCTAACAGCTGCCGATGCATCACAAGTTCATATTGCAGTTCCCGCTTTATATAGTTCGTGTCCTGACTGGATGTAATCGATCTTTGCAGTTCCACCGTAGCTTTTAATCCAAAAAGCAGAACAACCAACAGAAAAATATAGGCTGCCTTATTTCTAAGAATCGATACTATCTCATATTTCAACATACTTTTCTCCGTCTTTATCATAAAGGTAAGGTGTGCTGCCACACCTTACCTTTATGATACTTGAAGTTTCTCACATTTTTAATTTCATAAATGGAAACTTTTCCGACATTTATGCAGGTTTTTCAAAACCTTGCATTTTCCCTATGTCCGTTTTATACTGTTTGTAGTTTCATATAAAGGAGCTATTTTCTATGAGTGTACAACATGCCGGTTCTATTATTAGACAGGCCCGCCTTAATGCGGGTCTAACCCAGGAACAATTATCCGATGGAGTCTGTTCTACCCTCTCTCTGTCCCGCATTGAGAACGGCTCTGCCGGTGTCAGCCCTGCCACTTTTCAGACTTTAATGGCACATGCTGGTATCTTTTGTGAAGCTTATCCTACTTTCTCGACGCGCGCAGACTTTGACTGCTTTTACGCCTTGAAGGAAGTACGCTTTTATCTGGATTCCTGGCAACTCACGCCCGCCTGCCAGTTATTGGATCACATTGAAATGCTGAATTGGGCAGACAATAAATTTTACTATCAGGAATGGCTTCTGCTTCACTGCAAGCTGCAATTACGTTCTGGTCATGCAAATCACGCCCATACTTATGAGCTGGTTCGCTTTGCTTTAAAAATCACAAGATCTGATATCGACAATGCAGCAATCCATTCTCTGTTTTTGTCTTCTGTCGAAATAGAACTATTTATATATCTTGCGCAGGAAGCACTGTACCTTGGTGATACAGCTACTGCTCATCATGTCTGCCAGCAGATTTCTTCCTATCTCTCTGCCCGTTCGCTTTCTTTTCTTGAACGGGATCGTTTACTTGCGGAAAATGCGGTGGTATATACCAAATATCTGCTGACTGTCTGTGACTATAAGTCTGCACTTGAACTGTCGGACTTCTACCGCCATCAAATGATTTTAAATCTTGACGACGGACTTATACATGAACTGACGTTTTTAACCGCACTCGGATACTATTATATGGGACAACAGGATCGTTTTCTGACCTTATTTAAAACTGCCTTTTTCTCTGCCCATTCCATTAACAGCTGTTATGCCACCATCTGTAGAAATTATGTTTCCAACCACCTTTCTGCAACTTTGGTTGAAGACTTAAACTTATTTTCTGATATTCCGCTTATATCGTTTCCCCTCAAGCTCCCCATAAATGTCTCTTCTATGGGAGATGGCACCTATGACTTTTTCTCTCACAAGGTTCTCACGCTGGGGGGCCTGATCCGCTCTCTACGCAAAGATCAAAAATTATCTCAGTCGGCGCTTTGCCGAGGATTATGCAGCAAATCCAAGCTTTCAAAAATCGAAAACGAAACACAGCAGCCTGATATCATTCTTGCTCAAACCTTGCTTCAACGCCTAGGTATTTCGGATCTTGTTTTTACATTTTACGGGAGTGAAAAAGAGAACAAACTGCAGGAACTCCAGCTTCGTTTAGCGAAAACTCGTATGAATCACAAAACCTTACAGCTTGATCTTGTAAAAAAAATGGAGATGCTATGCAACTCCAAAGATATCTGCTATTTACAATTTGCTGCTTACAAATCAGCCATCTGTGAATCCGACAATGATCAAAAATTAAAAGGGTTAAAAAATGCTCTTTTCATGACTTTGCCCGGCTTTCAATTTGATAAAATTCTTGACTATCGATTATCGTGGATAGAACTTACCATTTTAAACAATATCTGCCGCACTTATGCAACTATAAATCCTACACATGGCATTTACTGTTTTTATAAGCTTCTGGAATATACCAGCCATGTTCCGTTGGATGTTCTCGAGAAAAAGCGTTCCTTCCCCGTAACCTTGGGAATGCTTATAAGATTTCTTTATACAGAAAATCGTCTTTCGGAAATCGTTGCGTTAGTCCCGCTTTTTTCCGATGCTATAAGTTCAATGTATTTTACAGGGAACATTTTTTCACACTACTGTCAGGCATTAGGATCACTTGGTCTCACAAATTCCGCAAAGGAATTTGCACACTATGCCTATTACAATGCCCTCCTTATGGAGGACATCTACAATGCATCCGGTCTGAAAAATGATCTGAAAAAAAATTACAATATTTCTTTACTATAAAATTTCAATATTCTCTTCTGAGAACCAGCAGGGCACAAGAAAATAGCAAAAGTGGAAACAATTTTGTTTCCACTTTCGTAAAATCACTTCAAATATTTCTCCCACAGATCGCTGTCCGTCCGGTACGCTTCCAGTTCCTCCATCGTCCACTGCGTGGAATCCCAGCCGTGCATAATCAGTCCTTCATCGTAATAATGATAGGTAAGATTCACATAAATATCATTTTTGCAGAGGACATAGTTGCTGTAATATCTTCCCTCCAGAATCTCCCCGTCCATCGTCTGTCCCGCCATCCGGGCGGTAAATGCGGGTGCATCGTTGAAAGAATCCGACTTCTCGCAGATTTTTTCATAATAAGCCTCCGCAAACGTATCATCCGAACGCAGCACATCCTCAACCTCATATCGCTCTGCCGTGGCAAGATTGATGACTCTTGTGCGCAGGTCACAAAACTCTCCCCACATGCTTCCATTAAAATAGTGATCCTGAAATGCCACGCACAGAATCTCATCGCTCATATACGTGATCTCATAGTCCACATAGCATGCCAGATACGGGTAGTCTTCATCCAGATACAAATATTCTTCCTGCGGCTCCGGATACATGGTATCCAGCTGCGCACAGGCGGCATTCCGCAGAATCTCATTTACTCCGGTCGCATCTCTTCCATCCGCATAGGTAATAACCGGATAAGAAACATCGTACTCCTCAAATCCGTCTTTCCGCTGATTCGGTACCTCAATATGCTGCGCGGTAACCGTATAGGAAAGCTGATCTGCCACATAAATGTCATCCTGTGTGACAAAAAAATCCTTTCCCAGAGAATCCGGCAGTTCTAATACCTCACGTTCCTCCTCGGTGTCTTCTACCGCCGTATCGTCCTCCGTATCGCTGCCATCTTCCCCGTCTCTGTCCGCCTCTGCAGACGACTCATTCCACGTCAACGTATCCTGCACGGTACGGTTGACCGCGTGAAAAAGAATGAACGCCGGCACGGTCACAAGCAGCACGGCACCAGCTATGACCGCCAGTACAATCCACAGCAGAGCACGGCTCTTTTTTTGAGGTGCTGTCTGCTGACCGTAACTCTCTCCGTACCCCTGTCCATATCCTGTGTTCTGATAGGACTGCTGACCGTAACTCTGTCCGTAGCCCATATTCTGATTCTGCTGCTGGCCGTAGCCCTGTCCATACCCTGTGTTCTGATATTGCTGCTGACCATAGTCCTGTCCGTAGCCTGTGTTCTGATTCCGGTACGCCTGCGGCTCCGGCGCGGTCTGCTGCCCTGTCACAGACGGCTGCCCCGGCGCACCCGCTGTCGCTGTATACTGCATCCACTTCCCTGGAATCTTTATCTCTTCTCTTGCAATACTGCGCCCGACAGTCGCGAACTCCTCCATCTCGCGCAGCACTTCCGCCTCCAGTCCCCGATGCTGGAAATTCAGCCCTGCGTAGAGAAGCGTGACCGCACCCGCCGCATCGATCGCACCGACGGCGCACATCTGGTCATTATCATCAAACGCTCCAAATAAAAAGAGCTTATTTTTACATGATTCCACCCATAGATGGTCTTCATCTGCATAGCGTTTGAAATCCTCTATCTCTTTTGGATTCGCCACATACGGCTGCTCCATCCTGCTGTATGTCTCCATCACCAGCGCTGCCGCCGGTCGGAGTTCATACGCATACAACTGTCTGATTTTCATTTTTACCGCCACTCCTCATTTTCTTCTTTCTCTTTTATACTATCATACCTGGCAGCTTCCCGCCACGACTTTTCTCACCTGTTTCTGACACGCACCGGCGCACTCAAACGGTATGCGAAAAATCCCCTCTCCGCCGGCAATCCGGCAAAGGGGGGATCTGTCCTAACCTAACTTCTTAATTGCGTTCATGTAAGATGGATTACATAATCTTGCGGAACAGCTCTTTTAAATCCTCCACCGATGCATCCTTCGGGTTGCCCGGTGCGCAGGCATCCGCATGTGCGGACTCTGCAAGGAAATCAAGATCTGACTCTTTGATAGCTTCCAGTTTTGACGGAATTCCCACATCCTCGGAGAGCTTTCTGACTGCTGCAACAGCGGCTTTCCGGTACTCTTCCTGGGACATGGCATCCACACCTTCTACGCCCATCGCCCGTGCAATTTCACGGTACTTCTCGCCTGTGCAGTCTGCATTATACTCCATCACAATCGGAAGCATCATCGCACATGCCACACCGTGCGGCGTATCATAAACCGCACCTAATGTATGTGCCATGGAGTGGACAATTCCAAGACCGACATTGGAAAATCCCATACCTGCGATATACTGTCCGAGTGCCATACCCTCGCGTCCTTCCGGCGTGTTTGCCACCGCGCCGCGCAGAGATTTTGAAATAATCTCGATGGCCTTTAAATGGAACATATCTGTCATCTCCCATGCCGCCTTCGTCGTGTAACCCTCGATGGCATGTGTCAGCGCATCCATTCCGGTCGATGCCGTCAGCCCCTTCGGCATGGAGGACATCATTTCCGGATCTACCACAGCAATGATCGGCATATCATGCGGATCTACGCATACAAACTTTCTCTTTCTCTCAACATCCGTGATAACATAGTTGATCGTAACCTCTGCAGCGGTACCTGCGGTTGTCGGCACAGCAATGATCGGCACACACGGCTTCCTGGTCGGCGCAACGCCCTCCAGGCTTCTGACGTCCTCAAATTCCGGATTTGCGATGATAATGCCGATCGCTTTTGCCGTATCCATAGAAGATCCGCCGCCGATTGCAATAATATAGTCCGCTCCGGATTTTTTGAACGCAGCCACACCGGTCTGCACGTTCTCAATCGTAGGATTTGCCTTGATGTTGGAATAAATCTCGTAGGAAAGCCCTGCCTGATCCAGCAGATCCGTTACCTTTGTGGATACCTGAAACTTAATCAGATCCGGGTCTGAGCAGACAAATGCTTTTTTGTAGTCGTGCGCTTTCGCCTCATTCACGATCTCCGCAATCGCTCCCGCCCCATGATAGGATGTCTGATTCAACATAATTCTGTTTGCCATTTTTTGTTCCCCTTTCCCATACATAATGATCTTTGATCGTATTTTAACAACACAATGTACAAAAGGGAAGTGACAGAATCCGGGAAGTGTAACTATTTATCACAATTTCTATTTTAAAATCCTCTATTATCAATACAATATTTCTAATTGTTCAAACAACTCGCTTATTTTCTCGGGCATCGCCTTCACCATAAGCTCTGCTAAGCGCTCCGGCGGCATCTTCGTCCCCTCCGTCACCCATTTCACTGTCATATACACGGAACTCTGGCAGTACATCTCGAGTAAAAATCCAATCTCCTCATCGGGCATTTTCCCTGTTTTCTGTCGGATCAGATCCTCGTAAAACGCCAGAATCAGCCTGAAATCATGATCTTTGAGATTATTCTGGTCCGCAGACTTAAAACCGGCGGAAAAAAAGACCCGCTCTTCCCGAATATAGATAAATTTTTTCACGAGGCTCTCATAAATATTTTTCCCGCTCCCCATATGCTCAAAAGACTTGTGAAGTAAAATATCAAAATACCAGTTGATCAGATCGTACTTGTCAATAAAATTGCGATAAAATGTCTGCCTTGTAACACCGCACAATTCCGTCAGCTGTGTCACGGTAATGTTATCGACCGGTGTCGTCTTCATGCATTCCTTCATCGCCTCCGCCAGACGGTATTTTGTGCGGGTTCCCTTTGTCGTCGTATCCACCTTCCGTCTCCTTCCGCTTCGCGTCCTGCGCTTCTTTGTCCGGTTAAATGCCTGCTCTTTTGCTACAGTTCCTGTCCATCGTCCGTTTCCGTATTTTCGTCCCCCACCGGATCAGGCATCTCATATCCGCCCGTGATTCCCTCCTGTGTGATATGATATACGGTAATTCCCGTCACTACCGCCACTGCGAAGGCGATGGTTACCGCAGTAAGCCAAAGCACCATCCGGGCGCTTACCTTCTTTTTCGGATAATTGATCTCCGGCTTTGTGCGCCGCGGCTGCGCCACCGGCACACCACCGCCCTGCGCGGATGTACTGCCGCTTCCCCCGATATTTCCCATGTATCCCTGGGTCATCGGAACCGACCAGATTCTTCTCTCCAACGGCACGTACATTCCCGCCGGTGCCCCCTGAATCAGCGTAAATCCCGTGTGGTAAAAATAATTCGCTGCTGACGGCGCAGCCTGCACCGTCACTCGCCCGCACTGCAATCGGGATGCCGCAAAGTTGCACATCCGGTCCACCAGATTGCTGCCGATCCGTCTTCTAAAATACTGCGGTCTTACATACAGCGCCGTGATATGTCCGACATTCTGCATGGCACTGACGCCGCACATCTGCCCGTTTTCAAATGCGCCCCATAAAAACAGCCTTCCCGCCAGCATCTCCTGTGAAAGATTGGGCAGATTCATATAGTCATAATACTGCTGCACCTCCGCCGCATTTCTTGTATACGGACGCACACACTGCTCATAGACCTCATGCGCCGTCTGCACCGCCCACTGTATCTCATTTCCGTATAATAATCGAATCTCCATCTGTATCTGCTCCTCTTTCACAATGCCCGATCCATAGAACTCTTCCATCACATTTTAACTCATTCTACCATGAATCTGAAAATTCAACAATATCCGGGATACCGGCAGCTGCACAGGAAGCACCGCATCCTCTGGAGTGAAAAACCGCGCGAGTCCGTTTCCGGCTCTGCGCGGTTTCGTTTCATCCTATAGTATATGGTAAGCTTGCTTCTAACGCGTCTACTATTCCTCTTCTTCCTCCGGCTCGTCTTTTGCCCAGCCGTACGCATACTTGACTGCCTTATTCCAGCCCTTGCGTTTTGCCTTGCGCTCTTCCTCCTCCATCTCCGGGGTAAAGATGCGGTCGATCTTCTGGTTGTTGACCACGTCCTCCTTATCCTTCCAGTATCCGACTGCCAGACCTGCCAGATAAGCGGCTCCCATTGCAGTCGTCTCGACGCACTGCGGACGCTTCACCGGCGCATTGATCATATCCGCCTGAAACTGCATCAGG
>OGCN01004711.1_pt1 | contig 11479 bp, 8 predicted proteins | sample 1570181 | NCBI WGS metagenome assembly OGCN01 (sample SAMEA4370584, study PRJEB24528) | human gut metagenome | reverse complement strand
TGGGCAATTACAGTTACCGTGAAATCAACACACTTGAAGTAGAAGGCATCGAAAGTCTGTATTCCCGGGATGTCGACGACAGCCTGCATATCGTACCTGTACTCCAAGGCACCATGTACAGCGACACTTCACGTTTTACCTATGAATGGGAAATCGAACGCAGCATAAAAGCCAGAACTCCCGAATTCCATTATCTTATCGATTTGACACCGGGTGAGAAAAAATGCCGGTATATTGTAACGGACAAAGAAACCGGAATCAAGAGTTATGCTTCTTTCCGCCTGAATGTCAGCAGTTCAACAGCTGGCGACCTGATCGTCATCCTCAGTAAATACAAGGGCCATGCAGAAATGTCTTATCTTCGTCTGGATAAGGAAGCCAACTGGGTCGTTAATTTCTATGAAAGACGATTCGGAGAAATTCTGGGTAATGAACCTCAACAGCTGCTTCCCTGTTATATGGAGTCCAGTCAGGCCTATCCGATCGATTACATTCAAGGAAGATTGATGGTATTGTGTGACAATCAAATACAGTTATTCGACAAGAGTACTATGCAACGGGATACAGTCTGGCCTTACCTAAGCGGAGAGAACTACACTAATCTTGTGGCCTATCCGAAACCCGACGTAGAAGGCTACAAAAGCCAGTTCATGGTTGAAGGGATCAGTATGTGGCGTAGCAACCCTTATGGCAGCGGCTATCAGAAAGGGTGTAAATTCATCGAAATCTCAGGAGGAACTGTTTACAGTATGAGTGATGCAACTAATACTTCGAGTCCTTCTTATAACTATAAAGTAAAAAGTCCCTACGGAGACGACGGTTACCTTTGCCCGTTCGCCTATTGGGACGATATGAGCGAAACTCCTAACGATCACCTGACTCAAATGGGATACTCCCTGGGCGATCTGATTGTCTTCGACAGGGTATACGGAAAATTCGGTTTCTATGAAAATAATTCATACATGAGAGTAATACCAGAAGACTGTCAAGCCTTCCCCGGATATGAAATGATTTGGGGAAGTGCGACTAACCGGCCCAACAATACCAGTATTGCAGTCATCTCCGACGGGACTTCCTGCCGTTTATTGCTACTCGAGGACGGTACAAATGCCACCACTTCCAATGCAACCAAAAAACTGGTAGGTAATATAGGAGGTGGAGTCATTACTCCCTCTTCGAAGTTTTATATGGCTTCCAAAACCGATAACCTCTTTTTCTCCAGTGGCAATGCCCTATACCGTTATAATATCCTAGATATAGAAGGCAAAACGGTTCCTTCAGCAAGCGGAAAACTCATCGATCTCACCCAATTGGGGTATGATGCTTCTGCCACCATCAAGGATATATTCGTATCACGTACAGAAAGGACCTTATTGATAGCTGTTTCCCGTTATGGAAGCGATACCGAAGGGACAGGAGAAGAATTAAAAGGTGATCTTCTTTATTTCGACCTGAATATTTCCAACGGAACGATAAGCTATCGGGAAGACAAATCGGTCAAAGGCATTTCAGGTAACCCTGTAAACGTAAGAATCAAATACCAAACCTGGTGGCGTAATGGCCTGGCCGACGACGGAGTAACAATCAGAGATAATATTTAAAATCAAAGTTTATGAAAAAATATCGGAATTTATTACTATTGATCCCTTTCCTGGTTTTGTTTTCCTGTATGGAAGACGAAAGTGAATACAGTAGTCAGGAAAAAGAAAATGTCCAGGTAGATCAGGTCACTGTCGACACGACCGATACGGACGAAGAATTACCTGAAGGCCAGCTGGTTCCCGGTTTACACCTAGTTAAACTGAAAGTATTGCAAGGACAGGATTCTGTGGAACGGCAATTCAAATACTACATGCCGGTATCTACCGATGCCAGCAAGCCTATCTCCCTGCTGTTTGAGTTTCACGGGAGTTATGAATTCGAAGCCGGCGAAGAAGTTCCCAATCCCATTTCCGGCATATCGGAATCAAAAGGCTATCAAAGAAAATTACATTATCTGTTATCCGGCAGGCTGGCCGGAATTTCAACAGGACAGCAGCGGTGCCGTCAACTGGGCGGGAGAAAACTACACCCGAAGTCTTCCTTTCATCGATGCAATGTTGAAATATTTTACTCAAGACAATGAACCGCAGGTCGATCCGAACCGAATTTACTCTACAGGACAGTCCAGTGGTGCAATCTTATCTTTTTCCCTGGCTCTTCACCGCCCTGAACAATTTGCAGCAATCACTCCACGGGCCGGCCAAAGTGCTTCCACAGATCCCTTTCCGTCCCGCGCAGTTCCGGTCCGGGTATTCGCCGGTGAGAAAGACCAAACTGTTGTACACAGTGCAGTGATCACCAACATGACCAAATGGGCAGAAGAAATCGGAGGTTATTTTGCAGCCGACATGCAAATGGATTCAACAGTATTCGAAGATTATGCCGATGTCACCATCCGTTATTGGCATGGTGGGAAAGCCGATTATGAGATCTATTCCCTTGCAGGTATCGACCACAATATTTCTGTCTCGTCATGTGCAGATGCGATGTTCGAATTTCAGAAAAACCATACCCTGGATAATGCTGCCACCCCACTTTTTATAACTACCAGTATAAAAGAAATCAATGCCCAGTGCGGAGAAACGATCTCTTTCAAAATAAGTTACACCGAAGGTGCTACCCTCGGAATGACGAATACCCCCAAAGGTTGGGATGTCCAATTGCAAGGAAATGAAGTGATCCTGAAAGCACCTGCGGACTATTTCGGTAACATCGACCGTAAGGGAAACATCACCTTTACGGTGACCCAGGGCACCCAGGCTCCTGTAAGTTGCGAAGTAAGCTATAACCTGAATTCTCCCAAAACCTATTTTGAGGTAGGAGATATTTATTACAATGAAAATTTCGACCCCATCGGTGTCGTGGTATGGGTAAATCAATCCAACATCCGGGAAGCCAAGATCATTTCTCCCCAGAAACCGGGACAATATGGATCGATTTTGTATTGCGGAAACGGCGAAGGGCTCGGACTCGATTTCCAAACTCCGGACCGGAAAAATGGTTATCAGAATACCCAAGACATGCTGGTACGCAACAATACATTTGCAGAGCCGTATACAGCTGATAACGCAGCTTTTGTCTGGGCATCGGAATATAGTGTAGCAGGAGAAAAGGGCTGGTATTTACCGGCAATCGAAGAATTGGCTGCCGCCAATTCCAACCTGACCCTAATCAACGAAGCTCTGACATCGATAGGAGGACAGGCATTGGACGGAAACGTATATTCTTCTACCACTCAGGTAGAAAATGGCGCTCAAAAGAAAACCTTTTATTATTACAACTTCAAAACCGGAGCCGAAGAAACCAAGCTTCCCTATGATAACAATTCGGAATATTTAGGTTATATTGTTGTCCGGGCGATGAAGACAGTAACTAAAAATTAACCATAATGAAAAAATTAGTATTCAGTCTATTACTTTTAGCGATTCTGCTTCCTGCCACTGCGCAGGAAAGCGGAATCCGCTTTTTCCACGGCAGCTGGGACGAAGCGGTAGCCCTGGCCAAAAAGGAAAAGAAAAAGATCTTTATTGACTTCTTTACCGAATGGTGCGGACCCTGTCTCAACATGGCCCTGACGGTTTTCCCGTTGCCACAGGTAGGTGAAATGTACAATAAAAATTTCGTGTGTCTGAAAATCGATGCAGAAAAAGGTGAAGGACGGGAATTGGCGAAAAAATACGGCATACATTCCTATCCGAGTTATATTTTCGTAAACCCTAAAACGCAAAAGCTTATTCACCGGAGCGGAGGAAATAAGCCGGCTGCCGATTTTATCGCCGACGCGGAAGGTGCACTCGACCCAAAACTCAGTTCTGTGTACTTAACGGAGAAATACAAGAGCGGGAAGTATGACAGTGATTTTCTGATCGACTATATCCACAGGCAGAAGGTTTCCGGTAATCGGAACGTACAAAAGGATTTTGATAAATTGATCGAAATGGGAGGAAAACTCACCGATCCGAAAATCTGGGAATTATATGTCGAATGTATCGGGGGATACAATAATCCGTATGTAAAAGAAGTGGCCGATCATTATGATGAATTCGTCCGTTTGTTCGGTAAAGAAGCCGTCGATGCCAAACTCACCGAAGCGACTGCATACGCTCCAACAGAATTTACCGAGTCGTTATGCAATTTCGATGGTAAATATTATAATCTGAAGATGGCAGAACTGACAACTTTATTCCAGCAAAACAAATACGATGAAGCCTGGGACTTAGTCGACCGGTTAGCACAGGATAAAAATATCGATCAGGCCAAATTCGTCAAGGCGTTGTCTTTCTATACCCGCGTTAATCCGGATTATAACGATAATGAACTGACTTTCGAACAATTGGCCAAGAAGATAAAATATACCAAATATGTCGCTTATAACATGTACGAACGTGATGAAGCGATGCCGCATTATTATTATGCGACCGCTTTGGAATATCTGATTAAAAGAGCCCAGGAGGAAGGTAAACAAATTCCGGCTTATATCTACGAAACTCCCCAATATGGGAAAGAGAAATACGATATGCGCCATCCGTTGCTCAAACAGAAACCGAAAAGGTAAATTTTTCTGGCTTTGCCAGAAAAAGATCAGTGTTGTAATCTTCGGTTACTGATCAACGCTTCGCTGATTAATACATCTGCTGATTGGTGGAACTTCATTCCTGATAAAATTCCCTATCAGACTCCAAGGTTGCCGACCAAGAATCTCCAAAGAGATACTGATCAGAAACGAAGTGATACTAATCTATTCAAACGGTAGGTATAATTTTTTTCTATTCCGATTCCGGGTTTTATCCCGTCGGACCGTTCCAGGCGAATCGGTCCGCTAAGGTTTCCGTTGATTTCATCGGTTCTTCTCTTGCTCGGAAAAACAAAAGATTTTGTTTTTCTCTCACCTATTCGAAGAACTCTCTGACCGGCGGAACTCCTCACTATGCAAAAAACTTTACGTTACGTTTCTGTCAGACACCACCGGTCGGACGTTCGGAAAAAGCAAGACGACACTCGCCAGAGCTCCAATGGTCACCAATTCCGGTCACCGAAGACGAATTAGTAACGAAATGAACCCTAGGCTCCGATCAGCCATACCTGCAACTGCAAAAAAGTACCCCAAAATTCAGGGGCTTTATAAACCATTCCCTCTTTTTAGCTTTTAAAATCCGGATAACGATAAAAAACGAAATGATCTCTAAAAGTTTTTATCCGACCTTTAGAGATCATTTCAATTATATCATACAGCCTTTACGTATAGAATATTAAAGATAACTTTATCCGCCCTAGAGACGACTACGTGTTTCCATTAAAAAGCTAAACATCGCCGCCAACATTTCTTTAGAAGTATCTACTTGCATACCTTCATATTCATCAAGGGTATCTCCTGCATGAGTAGCATTGCTATAGGACATCAAAAAATCAACATAATCTGAACCCTGAATTCCTATCCCATAATTATTCTCAAAAATATAAACACACTCTTCAATCCAAGCCTTGTATCTATTTTCGATTCCGGTATCATCGAATACCGGACAACCGCCGACATCGGTGGTATTTCCAGCGAGGATACAATTGGAAAGATAGAGATAAGTCTCCGCTTCAAATTCAAGATTCATCGCATAACTCATAGCATATTCCCGATAATACTGGTATTGATAGATATGAAATAAGGATTTTATAAAATCCTCTGCCTCGATATAAGCATTACGTGTGCTTATACTGATTGTATTCGTGAGAAATATATTTTTACAACCTCCATTATAAGAAAGGGTCAAATTGATTTTTTCTCTTAACGTCTGAGCCAGGTAATCGACCATCACATCACCTCCTAACATACTGTTAATGACAAACTCCAGTTGTTCCCACATACCGACTGAAATACTGCGATCGATTTTAAATATCCGAATTGCCTGAGGGGCTACTCTTTTAATATCTGCCACACACTCTCCCGTACAATTTGCCGATCCGCAATACTCACAAGGAGTCGACGGAGTGGTTCCCCCACCCCCATGATCTCCGCCTTCACCGGGATCAGGGTCAGGATCAGGGTCAGGTGAGGTATGATTACGATTACAATTCACTTCACCACAAACCGGACAGGTATGGGTTTTATGACAAGTTACGAAAAAAGTCAGATGATTAGGTAATACCGAATTCCCCCACATTGTAATCTCTCCTTTCAAATTCGTAAAAAGAACATCCAGGTTAACCAAATTGACAAATTCTTCTACATCGGACATCGACATGCCTGACACATCGCGTTGAAATCCCGAGGACAACTCATAAATCTTCCGATATAGTTTCCATTCTCCACTTGTAGCTGGATAAGTCGCCATAAGCATGTATTCCAAATTCGAAATAGCCTGACTCATATAAGTATTCGCACTAGAACAATCACAATCTTTCGATATATGATTTTTCTCACGAGCCCACTGATAGGCTTCAGCAATCTTACTGACCACCAAACTTTTTACAGCCTGGCAACTGGCAATAACATCGATCTGAGATTTTGTTTCTACAACCTCGTCTTTTAGCAGGAAAGCCGATCGTTCAGCTGCCGTTTTACCTAATTCCGATATCAGATAAGGAGTTACATTGCAATCATACTTTTCGCATAAATAAATGAAATCGTCGGGTTTCATCAAAAGTAAATCCGTTCTAACGACCGGCTCTGACCGATTCGACTTTTCGATAATCCTTTTCTGATTGTCGATCGAAACGGCATTCAAAAAAAACGTCTCTTTTTGCAAAGCCATCAAAATACTAGAATCGATCCGGTAATCGGTAACCGATGGAAGAACTCGTCCGGATTCATTACTTTCTGCTTCAAAATTTTCCTGGGGTTCTTTAGAACATGAAAAAAACAATAGAAGCAATACAAATACACTGAATAAAAAACTTTGCTTCATAAATTTAAGTTTTTAGGTTAATCGATACGAATTTAAACATAATTATCAATAATAAAAATATTTATCGATATTCATTAAGAAAAAGATACAAACAAATATACAGTTTTAGATAAAGTTTATGTTATCCGAAAAGATTAAATAAATATATTCCCAAAACAGAAATCCCCTAATGGCCCGCTTTCGGATCAGTATATTGAATAAAAAACAGAGAAAACGGTCTATATCTAAAAACTACCGTATAAAAAGAAAAATAAGATACCCGCCTTTAGAACAGGAAACGGGCTATTAATGAAAGAAAGGCCCACTCTGCCGTAAACAGACCGACAACTGATCTATCAGTACATTCTTTGAACACGCTGATCAGCTTTAATAAATAGCTTAAAATCCGGAACCGAAAGTCCCGCCAATCAGCCCTATACCCATGTATATCCCTACATGGGACACTAATCCCAACAAGTCGAAAATTCGACTTGTCGGAATCCCTTTTTATTGTTGTTTCAAATACCCTTTTTCCTGTGCTTTCTGCATCAGTTCCTGCATCGTCTGCATCCCGATCTGTTGGGCGATAGGTAATATTTCGGCTGTCGCTTTGGGATTCATTTCAGACAATTTCTTTCCTACCGGAGTTTCATAAAACTTGATGATCTCTTTCAGATCATCCAGCGTAAGGTATTTTTTATACACCGGGATCACCGCCTTGATCATCTTGTCATACATCCCATTCATAGAAGCATCCAGCTCTTTCCAAAATTCATCGGGGGCCTGAGGCAACTGCTGCTTTAACATAGCTGTCATCTGAGGGAAGATTTGTTTCATGGCATCCATGGTATGAGTCATTTCCAACATCTTGGCAACTTGCTTCTCATACTCCTGATTATCCTGTGCCTGTACACCGAGTGCCACACACCACAATACGGCTAAACTTACCAGAATCTTTTTCATATTATTAAAATTAAATCTTATCGGTCACGACAGAATAAGCCCATCCGATCCGGGAAATTTATGGACTTTTCCGACCGGTCTAAGGTAAGGAAATTTTTATCGTCTGCAAACTAAAATGAAAATTGCAGCCGGGCCTGAATCAGGTCGAAATCATCACCTCCCTTGGGCGAACTATTTCCGACCATCATATGGGTATAATTGATTTTTGCTGCTACATATTTATTGATAAAATAATTCATTCCCAAAGAAATATCCGTCAGTCTCCCTCCCCGGATACCGGCATCATTCAGGTCGATCATATTATAGCGGCATAACACTTCAAGGCTTTTGGGAGCAGGATTGACGATCATACCGGTAGCAGCATTATAATTATGCTTTGCTCCCAGAATCATGTATCCGATCTGACCGTACCATCCTTTGCCATTGTAATTATCGGCCTGAAAACGATTCAGGTGTGCCAGAAAATATTGCCCCTGGAAATACCATTTATTGTAGAGCAAAATCATTTCGAGATCAAGCTTCCATTGATTAATCACCTGATCCACTTTTGCCTCTACATACGAATTATCGTCTTTCGTCAATAAATCGGTCGGTATGCCGGCATTGAAAGTGATCGTTTCCTGTCCGCTACTGAACCGGGGTGCGACAGAAAGATGGACAAGTTTCTTATCTTTCAACAGAGGCCGGCCGATCAGTTTCGCCGCCAGGGAATAGCCCTGATCCAGCGACTTGGACTTCTGTACATCTCCGTCGCTGTATATACCTCCCATAAAATTAAACCATTGGTGATTATAGCTGTAGCCCACCCCCAATTTCCGGGAATTTCCCAACGCTTTATCCGAAGCAGCATTGGTCATAAAACGAAAATTCGTCGTTCCTACCCGTGAATTTCCGAAAGGCTCATATTGATAACCGACCCGGACAGCCTGTTCACCGAATTTGTAAGTCAGGAAAATATCCTTCATACTGATCTTACTGTCTCCATACCCCAATTCTATTTTAGCTTCCCAGTGCTCCAGAAAACGAATCTGGGTCCCTAAACGGATATCGTTCACCTGAAAACTACTACCTAAATCGGTGGTATCGTTAAAAAAATACCCTCCGTCAAAAAATACACGGCCTATCAACCGCCATTCGAAACCATTCGCCCCCCCTTTTACAAACTCCTGAGCAGAAAGTGAAATAAAAAACGAGGAAAGAAAAATACAGGAAAAAAGCAGAAAAAACCGAAGACCTAAATGTGTGAGCAATCTTTTCATAATCGATGTTATTAAGGGCGTAAAATTATAAAATGAAATATTAACAAACAAATTCCAGATAAAAAGAGTAAATCCCTATCTTTGTCCATCACTTAATCTATCATTTCAGTTACAAGAGTTCCAGGCTGTTTTTACATTCTTTACCGGCTTTGTAACTACAGCGGACAGCATCGATGATTCACGGATAATCATCGGTCGTATACGTTAAAACAGACAAAAAGTAAACAAAATATGAACAAAGAAATCATCGACAAAACTATTGCAGCTTTACGCCACAACCATTTCGAAGTATTTTTTGCCCATAATACAGCCGAAGCCAGTGCGATATTTTTCCGGGATATCTTTCCGGGACTACAGGTGGAGACTGTTTCCTGGGGCGATTCCGAAACGATGAAGGCTACGGGCGTTTTGAATGAATTGCGAAAAAATCCGGAACTCTCGGTCATCGATAGTTTCGCTCCGGGTATGAGCCGGAAACAAAAGATCTATTGGAGACGCCAGGCTCTGTTAACCGACCTGTTTCTAACGGGGAGCAACGCCCTCACACAAAAAGGTCAATTGGTCAATCTGGATATGATCGGTAACCGGGTCGGCGGTATCACTTTCGGGCCTAAACATGTGGTATTGTTCATCGGTATCAATAAAATCACCGCAAACCTGGAGGAAGCCATGCACCGGGTCAGGACCATTGCAGCTCCCCGAAATGCAATACGCCATGAAGGCTTCCGTACCCCATGCCACAAGACCGGTGTATGTATGGATTGTAATAGCCCCGACCGGATTTGTAACGTCTGGACAATTACAGAAAAGAGTTATCCGGCAGGCAGAATCAAAGTCATTTTGATCGGAGAGGAACTGGGGCTTTAAACGAAACAAAATCAGGGATTAAAAGAAAAAGAAAGTGATTCGAGGATTACGGGAGATCTTACCGGATAACGGTAAGGCTTTTTCATCTATTCTGATATCGTTGAAGACGCGTAATTTCCGGTTGTATTTCACGGGGATGTGTGTGTCGCTGACCGGGACCTGGATGCAACAGATTGCGATGAGCTGGTTGGTATACCGCCTGACCGGTTCGGTATTTTTGCTGGCAACGGTAACTTTTATGGCCCAAATTCCGATTTTATTGGTCACCCCCCTCATGAGTGTTTTTGTCGATCGTTTCGACCGGCAAAAAATACTGATCCTGACCCAATCTTTATCTATGGTACAAGCCCTTTCGATGGCTGTACTGACCTTGAGCGGCGTGATCGAAGTATGGCATATCCTGATTTTAAGCCTGCTGATCGGTTGCATCAACGCACTGGACAATCCAACCCGTCAAGCCTTCTATCCGAGTTTGGTAGCCAAAGAACATCTCAGCAATGCCATCGCGCTCAATTCGGCTGTGATCAATGGTTCCCGGCTCATCGGCCCGGCAGTCGGAGGAGTACTGATCGGAATCTTCGGTGAAGGGCTCTGCTTTCTATTGAACGGGATCAGTTACCTGGGAGTCATCATCGCCCTTTCCCTGATGCGCCTGTCACCTTTTACCGTTCAGCACCGCCGGCAGAATGTGCTCACAGATATACAAGAAGGTTTCTCCTATGTGTCCGGTAACATTCCCATACGGGCCCTGTTGTTGTTAATGAGTGCCGTTAGTTTCTTCGGCTTGCCGCTCATGACTTTTATTCCGGCTTATGTCAAGGATATTCTTCAGGGAGATAGCGAGATGCTGGGATTTTTACTATCCTGCATCGGAGTGGGCTCTTTTCTGGCCGCCCTTTACCTCGCAGCCCGCAAAAGCGTAGTCGGCCTGGGTAAGGTAGTCACAATATCGGCCTTCCTGCTGGGGATCAGCCTAATGATTCTATCGTATATCGATACTTATTGGATTGCAGCACTCATTTGCCTGCCAGCAGGATTTGCCATCATCAGTACGGTAGCCTCTATCAATACCCTGTTACAAACGTTATCCGATGAAGATAAAAGAGGACGTGTCATGGGATATCTGGCCATGACTTTCACCGGAATAGCTCCGGTGGGGAGTATGTTTCTGGGCAGTCTGGAAAAGCAAACCGGTTTACCGGCTATCATCCTGATCTCAGGTGTTTCCTGTGCTCTCGGAGGAATTATTTTCGAATACTACCGCCCATTGGTACGGAAACATGCCCGGCAAGTCTATATCCGAAAAGGGATTATCCAGGAAATTGCAACGGGGATCGATGCAGCAGAAGAGCAGATTTAAACAAGTCCCCTTTCCTTCATTTCCAGATAGCCATCGATCACCGTAGCGGTCAGTTTTTCGGGTTCGGTCAGAATGGTATAAATACCGGCATTTCTCAGCTCGTGGGCGATACG
>OGCN01004707.1_pt1 | contig 11492 bp, 13 predicted proteins | sample 1570181 | NCBI WGS metagenome assembly OGCN01 (sample SAMEA4370584, study PRJEB24528) | human gut metagenome | reverse complement strand
GGCACCGCAGATTCGAATTTTTCGACTCTGTCCTTGTGGATGAACACACAGGGACGGGGCCGTTTTTATTTTACCCGTTCCGCAGGTGGAGCGGGTTTTATTTATTTTTGGGCCGCCCGCTCCGGGAAAGGAGCAACCGCTATGAAAACCATGAACATGATCTCCCGCCGCAGCTTCCTGAAGGCCACCGCCGCAGCCGCTGTCGTATCCGCACTGGGCCTGACCGGCTGCGGCTCCTCCGGCTCTTCTGCCGCAGCATCCAGCACCGCTTCCGGCGCTGCCGGTTCCGCTGCCGCCGCTTCTGAAGCAGGCCAGACCTTTAAGGTGGGCATCGTCAACTATGTGGATCATGCTTCCCTGAACCAGATCGTGGCCTCTGTTGAGAGCCGTTTGGATGAGGTGGGCGCGGAGAAGGGCGTGACCTTCGACTATGCCGATTACTACGCCAACGCCCAGGCTGACCAGTCCAACCTGAACCAGATCGGTGCAGACCTGGTGGCCGACCAGGTAGATGTCATCGTGGCCGTGGCCACCCCCACTGCCGCCACCATGCTGGCCGCTGTGGAAGATACCGACACCCCTGTGGTCTACTCTGCCGTTACCGACCCTGTTTCCGCCGGGTTTGACGGGGAGGAGGGCATCACCGGCACCTCCGATGCCCTGAACACCGAGGCCATTATGAACCTCATCACTGCCATCAACCCCGACATCGACACCATCGGCCTGCTGTACGACCTGAGCCAGGATGCCTCCACCCAGGCCATCGCCGATGCCAAGGCGTTCTGCGACAGCAAGGGCATCAAGTACATTGAAAAGAACGGTACCACCACCGCCGAGGTGCAGATGGCTGCCGAGGCCCTTGTGGCCGCCGGTGTCAAGGCAGTGTTCACCCCCACCGACAACACCGTGATGACCGCCGAGCTGTCCATCTATGAGACCTTCCTGGAAGCAGGGATCCAGCACTTCACCGGTGCGGACAGCTTTGCGCTGAACGGTGCCTTTGTGGGCTACGGCGTGGATTACGTCCAGCTGGGTGAGGCCACCGCCGATATGGTGGTGGAGCTGCTCTGCGGCGGCAAGACCCCCGCCGACCTGCCCTACCAGACCTTCGATAACGGCATCGTCACCATCAACACCGAGAGCTGTGAGGCACTGGGCCTTGACCTCGACACCGTTAAGGAAGCCTTCAAGCCCTATTGCACCGAAATTGTGGTAGTGACCACGCAGGAGAATTTCTAAAAAGGAGTACATCAACCATGCTGGCGAGTATCTTTTCGCTCAACGTGATCCAGACGGCGCTGGAGCTGGGCTGCATTTACGGTCTGGTGGCGCTGGCGCTGTTTCTGAGCTATTCGATCCTGAACATTGCCGACCTGTCCACCGATGGCTGCTTCACCCTTGGCTGTGCCGTGGCCTGCCAGGTGGCGCTGACAGGCCACCCCATCCTGGCCCTGTTCGCGGCCATGGCGGCGGGTGTGTGTTCGGGCTTTGTCACCGCCTTTTTGCAGACACGTCTGGGTGTTGAGAGCATCATGGCAGGCATCATCGTGAACACTGGCCTGTACACCATCAATCTGGCGGTCATGGGCTTTTCGTCCACGATGTCCCTGGTCAAGACCGATACGGTATTCTCGCTGGCAAAATCCGCGCTGGCCTTTACGGGCGGCTGGTATAAGCTGGTCATCGCGGCGGCAGTCATTGTACTCGCCTGTGCCGCCATGGTGGGTTTCCTGGGCACCCGGCTGGGCCTTTCCATCCGCGCCACCGGCGATAACGCCGCCATGGTGCGGGCCTCCAGCATCAACCCGGCCTTCACCATCACAGTGGGCCTGTGCATCTCGGGCGCGCTGACCGCCCTTTCCGGCGGCCTGCTGGCCCAGTACCAGAAGAGCAGCGACATCAACGTGGGCACCGGCATGGTGACCATCGCGCTGGCTTCCCTTATCATCGGCGAAACGCTGGTGGGCAAGCGCACCATGGTGCGCCGGGTGCTGGGCGTGGTGTTCGGCAGCTGCCTGTATCGCTTTATCGTGGCCGTGGCCCTGCGCTTCAATGTGCCCGCCGCCGCCATGAAGCTGGTGAGTGCCCTCATCGTGGCTGTGGCCATCTCGATGCCCGCCATCCGGGCAAAGTTTGCCTTTGAGCAGCGCAAGCACAATGCCCGGAAGGAGGTGCACTGAGATGGAAATGCTGGAACTGAACAACCTGCACAAGACCTTTAACCCCGGCACCGTCAACGAAAAAGTGGCCCTGAACGGTGTGAGCCTGCACATGGAGGCAGGCGACTTTGCCACCATCGTGGGCTCCAACGGCGCGGGCAAATCCACCATGTTCAACGCCATCACCGGCGGTTTCATTGCCGACGAGGGCAGCATCGTGCTGGGCGGGCAGGACATTACCTTTGCGCCCGAGTATGAGCGCAGCAAGGTCATCGGCCACCTGTTCCAGGACCCCCTCAAGGGCACGGCCCCCAATATGACCATTGAGGAAAACCTTGCGCTGGCCTATCTCCGGGCAGGAACCGCCCCCCACGCCATCTTCTCCCGCATCTCCCGCAAGGATAAGGAGCTGTTCCGGGAAAAACTTGCCCTGCTGAATATGGGCCTTGAGGACCGGATGAAGCAGCCGGTGGGTCTGCTCTCGGGCGGCCAGCGGCAGGCGCTGACCCTGCTCATGGCCACCCTCGTTACCCCCAAGCTCCTGCTGCTGGACGAGCACACTGCAGCCCTGGACCCTGCCACGGCGGAGAAGGTGCTGGAGCTGACCAAGAGCATCGTGGCCGAGAAAAAGATCACCTGCCTGATGGTCACCCACAACATGCATCAGGCCCTCGAGCTGGGCAACCGCACCCTGATGATGGACGGCGGCCGCATCGTGTTCGATGTCAAGGGCGAGGAGCGCAGTAAGATGACCGTGGACGACCTGCTGGAAAAATTCCGTGAGAACGCCGGCAAGGCCCTGGACAATGACCGCATCCTGCTGAGCAAGGTGGAAGCGGGTAACTGAAAAGAAACTCAAAATACCCTGTCTGGACCCGAAACCGTGTCAGACAGGGTATTTTTGATACAACAAGGAGAAAACGAAATGAAAATTACGATTCGTACCCCGCAAATGCAGGATTATGACCGCTTTTCTGCTATTATGGATCAGGTGCAGCAGATGCATGTCGAGTGGCGGCCGGATGTTTATAAACCGGCCAGCCCATTGATCACAAAGAAACTGTTTGGCGAACTCCTGAAAGGGGACAGCTGGTATATTGCCGAGACGGACGGCATCGTTGTTGGTGTTCTGGAAGTCTTCAAGCGCCATGTGGAAGGCCCAGCGCAGGTAACAAAGGATGTTTTGTTCGTCAGCACCATGGCGGTGGATGAGGCGTATCGCGGAAAGGGAATCGGACACCAGTTCTTTGATAAGGTGAAGCAGCTCAAAGCAGAAAAGGGATGCGACACCATTGAACTGCAGGTGAACGCTAAAAATAAAATGGCGTATGAGATGTACCGGAACTACGGCTTTACGGAAAAGTCCATCAATATGGAGCTGAGATAAAACGATTGTAATGATCCTTGTATATGTAGTCATAATGTGATACAATGCTTTTGACAGGAGGTGTCACTTATGATGCAGACATTTGTTCGCCCATCCCGTGATCTGCGCAATCACTACGCTGAAATTTCAGAGATGTTGAAAGACCACAATCATGTTATTATCACAAATCATGGTCGTGGGGAATCCGTCCTTATCAACATTGAGGACTACGCCAAGTATGAGGAGTTCATGCACCAGCGGTATGTTGCCGAGGAGCTTGCCAAGGCAAAACAGCAGGCGGCAGACCCCAACACGCAGTGGACAGAGCATGAAAGCGTATGGGAGACGCTCCACGAACAGTATGACGTATAAGATCAAATACCTGCCCCTTGCTGTACAGGACTTGAATGACATTGCCCGGTATTTGTCCGGCTTCTACCCCCAAACGGCCCGCCGTGTGCTGAAAGAAATGCAGGAAAAGATCACAAAGCTGGGGGATACCCCACGGATGTGTGAAGTCTATGCCCTTGACCCGACCTACCGCAAGCTGGTGGCAGACCAGTATCTGGTGTTTTACCATGTCAATGAGAACGTCAAGGTGGTGGAGATCCACCGTGTACTGCGCGGCTCATGGAATTTGCCGCAGTACCTGGAATAAAACAAAGAGCAGAGCGCTCCAGCCAGCTGGCCAGACGCTCTGCTCTTTTTAATGCAATATTCTGAAAACTCAGAACTTACTTCACATACTCAACGGTGTATTCGAAACCATACTCTTCCTGCAGTTTCTTGACGGCAGGCTCGCAGTCCTCGATGAAGCTGGGTGCGTAGACGGAAGCACCATTGTGGTCCTTCTTGTAGTCCTCCACGATCTGCTGCAGCTTTGCCCAGCCCTCGTTGGCCTTGGCGTTGTCAACAGTGTCGGGGAAGTTGATGATGAATTCACGGTGCTGCGGAATACGAGCTTTCATAAGTGATATCTCCTTAATTGACAATTTGTAGTTTGTTACTTGATTTATACAGAAGCATAATGCTTTTGTAGATAACGGATAGGTTGTATAGAAGGATAGCCTGCCCTCTGTGCCCGGCTGCTGCCGGTTTCAGACGGAGAGATTATACACCTGGCAGGCATTCTCCATCGTCTGCCGGAACACCTGCTCCGGTTCCTCACCCCTGATGCTGGCGATATACTCGCCTACATAGCGGATGAGGGAACTGTCGCAACGGGTGCCGCGGACAGGCTCCGGGGCCATATAGGGGCAGTCGGTTTCCAGGACAATGCGTTCCAGCGGCAGGGCGGCAATGGCCTTGGCGGCCCGCTTGGCACCCTTGAAGGTGCAGGCTCCGCCAAAGCCGATGTAGAGCCCCTGCTCTGCCAGCCAGAGCGCGTCATCGGCGCTGCCGGAATAGCAGTGGACGATGCCCTTGGGCCGGTATTTTTTCAGCAGGGCGTAGACATCGGCGTGGGCGCTGCGGTCGTGCACGATGATGGGCTTGTCCAGTTCCAGCGCCAGCCGGATCTCGGCCTCAAACAGCGCCAGCTGGGCATCCTTGGGCACGGGCCAGTGGTAATCCAGTCCGCACTCCCCCACAGCCACCACCTTGGGGTCCTCGTAATAGGGGGCAAGGGCACGCATCTCTGCGGCCCAGTCGCCGCCGTATACCGAAACAGTAGGGGCGGGGCCTTCCTCACCGCAATCCTCCGGGGCCAGCAGGCTCTCCGGGTGGATGCCGACGGCGGCGTACACCCAGGGATATTTGTGGGCCAGCTCCAGCACCTTGGGCGCATCGCCCGAATGGGTGGCCTGCTCGCACACGCCCACCACCCCTTTGCCGGGCAGGCTGTCCAGCAGGGCAAAGCGGTCCGCGTCAAAGGCGCGGGCGCTATAATGGGCGTGGGTGTCAAAGATGGGGTATTCCATATTACCGGGCACGCTCCTTTTTGGCGGGGGCCTTGTTTACCAACCAAATGCCGATGCAGACCAGCACCAGCGCCCCCAGATATTGCCACCGGAACAGCGGCTCCCCATTGATGAGAGCGCTGAGCAGGACATTCACCACCGGGTTCACGAACCCGAAGATGGCGATCCGGCTGACGGGGTTATTCTTCATCAGCAGGGCCCAGACGATGTAGCCCGCGCCGCAGATGAAGGCCAGCGCCAGCAGGTCCAGCACGCTGAGCACAGACCAGTGTTCCAGCCGTCCGCCCAGAACAGCGCCCAGCAGGAACAGGGCTGCACCGCCCACGAACAGGTTCACAAAGCAGACGGCAAAGCTGTCTGCCCGGCGGGTGACGGATTTGTTCCAGGGGCCTGCCAGCGTAAAGAGGACGGTGGCAATGAGCATGTAGGCTACGCCCCGGGCGCTGCCGCCGCCGTGGTTGCCCAACGTGGCGATGAGAACGCCTGCAAAGCCGATGCCGCAGCCCAGCGCCTTGGCCGGGGTCATGCGGTCAGCTTTGCCATAAAGGAAGTGGGCGAAGATGACCCCCAGAAAGCTCTGGGTGCTGTTCAGGATGCCCCCAAAGGCACCGGTGAGCAGGGCAACAGCGCTGTAGAAAAAGGCATACTGCGCTGTGGTCTGCCACAGGCCCAATGCACAGCATTCGGCCAGGATCTTCCCTTTGGGCATGGCGGGGAGCCTGCCCTCCAGCAGCAGGCTACCGCCCAGTACCAGCACACTGCCTAGCATGAACCGCACCCCTGCAAAGCAGAGAATGGAGGCCGTGTCAGCGGTGTCGATGGCAAAGAGCCGGTAGCCCAGCTTGATGAAAGGGAAAGCCGAACCCCACATGGCGTTGCAAAGGATGGCAATGATAACGGCAAAGGCCGGTGTGCCGAAAAGCCGGTCCAGCTTTTCGGCGCGGCTCAGCTGTGTCTCCATGGCTCAGTGGATGCGGCTACCAACGGGGGTGTTGTCGCCGTAGAAGGCGATGGAGCAGCCGCCGTCAGCGGTGTCGGCAGCAAAGATCATGCCCTCGCTGACATACTTGCCCTTCAGCATGGGACGGGGGGCCAGATTGCAGACGATGCCGATCTTCTTGCCGATCAGATCTTCCGGCTTGAACCACTTGGCAATGCCGGACAGGATGCAGCGCTCACGCTCGCCGTCAAACACGGTCAGGTGGAGCAGCTTCTTGCTCTCCTTCAGGTTCTCGCAGGCACGCACCTCGGCCACGCGCAGCTCCACCTTGCAGAAGGTGTCAAAGTCGATCTCTTCCTCGTGGGTAAAATCAACGGTGCTCTCCTCAGCGGCGGGGGCGGTAGCAGCCTTTTCGGCTTCGGCCTTAGCCTTGTTGGCAGCTTCGGCAGCGGCCTTGCGCTTCTCGTCCTCTTCCTTCAGGTGGGCAATCTCCTTGGCCACGTCAATGCGGGGGAACAGGGCATCGCCCTTGTGGACGGTGTAGGTCTCCTGCACGCCGTAAGCAGCCTTGCTCAGGTCGATGTCGGCAGTGGACAGGCCCAGCTGATCCATCATCTTGGGAGCGGTGGAGGGCAGGTAAGCGTTCAGCAGGATGCCTGCCACACGCAGTGCCTCGCACAGGTGGTAGAGCACGCTCTCCAGACGGGCCTTGTTGGCCTCGTCCTTGGCCAGAGCCCAGGGAGCGGTCTCGTCGATATACTTGTTGGCGCGCTGGATCACGGCAAAGATCTCCATCAGGGCCTGGGGGATGGTCAGGTTGTCCATGTCGGCAGTGACCTTGCCCAGCAGCTCATTGACCATGGTCTCCAGCTCCGTGTCGATGGCCTCGGTGCCAGCGGCCTTGTGGACCGTGCCGCCGAAGTACTTCTCGCACATGGCAACGGTGCGGCTGAGCAGGTTGCCCAGGTCGTTGGCCAGGTCGCTGTTGATGCGGTTGATCAAGGCCTCGTTGGTGAACATGCCGTCGTTGCCGAAGGGGATCTCACGCAGCAGGAAGTAGCGGATGGCATCCACGCCGTAGCGGTCGCACAGGATGACGGGGTCCACGACGTTGCCCACGGACTTGGACATCTTGCCGCCGTTCATCAGCAGCCAGCCGTGGCCGAACACCCGCTTGGGCAGCGGCAGATCCAGAGCCATCAGCATGGCGGGCCACAGGATGGTGTGGAAGCGCAGGATCTCCTTGCCCACCATGTGCAGGTCAGCAGGCCAGAACTTGTTGTAATCGTGGTAGGTCTCGTTGCCGTAGCCCAGCGCAGAGATATAGTTGCTCAGCGCATCGACCCAGACATACATGGTGTGCTTGGGGTCAAAGGGAACGGGGATGCCCCACTTGACAGAGGTACGGGAAACACAGGTGTCCTGCAGGCCCTGCTTGATAAAGGCAATCATCTCGTTCTTCCGGCTCTCAGGCTGGATGAACTGGGGATTCTCCTCGTAGTACTTCAGCAGGCGGTCGGCATACTTGCCGGTCTTGAAGAAGTAGGCCTCCTCGTGGGCATCATAGACCTCGCGGCCGCAGTCGGGGCACTTGCCGTCCACCAGCTGGCTGTCGGTCCAGAAGCTCTCGCAGGGCTTGCAGTAGTGGCCGATGTACTCGCCCTTGTAGATATCGCCCTGCTCATACAGCTGGGTGAAGATCTTCTGGCAGGTCTCCACATGGTAGTCATCGGTGGTGCGGATGAAGCGGTCATAGCTGACATCCAGCAGCTTCCACAGATCCTTGACGGTGGCAACGATCCGGTCAACGTACTCCTTGGGGGTCACGCCTGCATCGGCGGCCTTGTCCTGGATCTTCTGGCCGTGCTCATCGGTGCCGGTCAGGAACATGACTTCCTTGCCCTGCATCCGCTTGAAGCGGGCCAGCGCATCGCAGGCCACGGTGGTGTAACTGTGGCCGATGTGCAGCTTGTCGCTGGGGTAGTAGATGGGGGTCGTGATGTAGAATGTGTTGTGTTCGCTCATGGGGGATGATTCTTCCTTTCTGTTGTGGCTGTGTCACAAAAAAGCTCCCGTCCTGCCGGAATGCACCGGACAAGGACGGGAGCTGAACTTCCGTGGTACCACCTTGCTTCGCCGCGCCCTTGCAGGCATGGCCTTGCGTGCCGGGGTAAAACCGGCCTCCGCGCGGTAACGGGCGCACCCGGCGGGGGCTTGGCGGCGTGCCGCTTCACCCCCACAGCTCAGAGGCCATCTTCCACCCCGTGCTCACCTGCCCGGTTCCATCCTTCGGGCTTTCTGTCAGGCGCAGGCGGGGCGTACTCTCCTCGTCAAGGCTGTTCGCTTTCTGCCAAAGGGGCACACGACCCCCTTGTTCCTATTATAATACGCAAAAACGGCGGGTTTGTCAACTCTCCTGGTAAAGTGTTCTGCAAAACAGCATTTGACTCGGTTTGTGTATATAAACGAGATAGTTATTAACAAAAAGATACGGTCAGGAATTGCTATCCTATTCTGTATTTACATGGATTTACAGAAAAGCGGCTGCCAATTTTAGCAGAGAGCCGGGAAACAGAGTTCAAAAGGTGCTCTAGGGGCTTCATTAGCTGGAAATTAGCTGAGCTAATGAAAAGTGGCCGCTCTATTGTACAACGCTCACCTTTCATTAGCTGGGAGGTGTGCGGCTGTTCATAGGCACCAGAAGAACACCAGTTGCAAAAAGCAGTTGAAGCCTGTTTCTGGATTTATGATACCATGTCGGAATCGCAGTTGGAATAGGAACATGGCCAGAACACGATATGAAAGGATTCTGACCTATGTAGTGGAAAGCATACTTCATCTTGTAAAAAGAACGGTTTTATGGTATTCTTACATTAGACAAGGAACAGAAAGCAGGTGAACCGGTGGCAGAAGTCAAAACGCAAAAAGACCTTGATTTTGAGCGCAAGCATGAGGAAGATCTGCGGCGTATCCGTGACTTTCGGCTCATGGATGATAACTTTATGAGCAAGGTCTTTGAAGATAAACCGTGTGCGGAATTCCTGCTTCAGATCATCCTGAACCGGGATGACCTGAAGGTCAAAGAAGTCCATGGGCAGCATGACTTGAACAATATACAAGGCCGTTCCGTGCGACTCGACATTCTGGCAGTGGATCATGAAAATCGTGCCTACAATGTCGAGGTGCAGCGCAGTGACAGTGGAGCAGTCGCAAAGAGGGCAAGATATAACAGCAGCCTGCTGGATGCCAATCTCACCCGAAAGGGCGATGCGTATGACGCACTGAACGAAACCTATGTAATCTTTATCACAGAGAACGATGTGCTTCGGGGTGGACTTCCCATTTACCATATCAACCGCATCATTGAGGAAACGGGGAAATCCTTCGGAGATGAAGCGCATATTATCTATGTAAACTCTCAGATCAAAGATGACACTGCATTGGGAAAACTAATGCACGATTTTACCTGTACGAACCCGGATGACATGAACTATTCTGTTCTGGCACAGCGGGTGCGCTATTTCAAAGAAGATACGAAGGGAGTGGCAACGATGTGCAGAGCATTTGAAGAAGTGCGAGAAGAAAGTGCAAGGGAAGCAAAGCATGAACAGGCAATCGAAAGTGCAAAAACTATGTTGGCTGATGGATTGCCGTATGAAACTATTGCACGATATGCAAAACTTCCGATTGAAGAGGTAAAGGCGTTGGATACAAAGAAACCCGCCTGATTTCAATTCAGCCAAGATATTCTTAAAAACAAACAGCGGCAGTTTTCCAAATCGGAAAGCTGTCGCTGTTTATGTATGTATAGCGTGTGCTTCTATGATTTCTACATGCTTATAATCGCAAAGCATTCTCAATATCTTACCGATATCTTTTCTCAGTTTTCCATAGATTGTTTTTCTACGATACTTTGGTACTAGCACAATATGATATTTGCAATTCCAGCTCGTATGTGATAAACTCTTCTCGTCCATATGGATGAACCTCCTTTTGCTTTAAGTATGCGGTTGGCGTTACCCGCTTCTATTATAGCAAAAGGAGGTTCTTTTTCTACCGTATCAATGCTACGGCTCTATTCCTCCACCAGCTTAGCTTGTGGTTTTTCTTATGAATAAAAAAGACCCCCGCAGCGTATGATTTGACGCCGCGGGGTTTCTCAATTGTTCGGTTTGTATTGCAGCACCTTCTGGGAGAACGTCCGGTCGAAGAACTGGATGAAGGGCCCAAGGCAGAACGCACAGATCAAGGTGCCAAGGCCCACAAGGCCACCCAGCGCCCAGCGCCGTGACCAGCACCGCCGCGATGACCCACGCCAACTGCACCGCCAGCGACGGCGCGTCGCCGAAGTGGGCGTGAATGGGGTCATAGAACGCCGTGACGATGTACCCGATGCAGATGCCGTTGACGAAGGTGCCAAGGCCGATGTACTTGCGCCCGAACCAGAATTCCAGCAGGAAAAACAGGATGTTCGTGCACAGGTTCTGGGTGCCCAGCGAGATGCCGAGCAGCTCCGCCAGCCGCATGTTCAGGGCGCTGATGGAGTCGTTGCCGAGGTGGGACTGCTTGAAAAGCGCAATGCCAAGGGCGATGATGACGATGCCCGCCACCATGCCCACCACCCGCCGGGCAGTCGGTTTGTGCAATGCGGTGCCGTTCATAGGGGATTCTCCTTTAGCGTTTCTTTTTCCCTATTATACGCCTACTTTGGGCGGGAGACAAACTATTTATGGAAAGATACAACGATATACGGGGGATCCGCCTTACCCCTTTACTTTGGTACTAGCACAATATGATATTTGCAATTTCGTATGTGATAAACTCTTCTCGTCCATATGGATTGAACCTCCTTTTGCTTTCGTATGCGGTTGGCGTTACCTGCTTCTAATTATAGCAAAAGGAGGTTCTTTTTCTACCGTTTCAACGCTACGGCTCTTTTCTTCCACAAGCATAGCTTGTGGTTTTCTCTATGAATAAGAGCGGGGCCTTGCAAAAGGCTCCGCTCTTGTTGTCTAAGGAAGTATTGCCATTTCGAGACAGAAAGAATATACTCATATTAGCTAAATTCCAATACTAGATGGAGGGACTATTATGGCTAGACCAAAAGG
>OGCN01004689.1_pt1 | contig 11525 bp, 10 predicted proteins | sample 1570181 | NCBI WGS metagenome assembly OGCN01 (sample SAMEA4370584, study PRJEB24528) | human gut metagenome | reverse complement strand
CTGCGGATCACCCCGGACACCTCCACCATGCGGGCATAGTCTAAACCGCTGGTGGGCTCGTCAAAAATCAGCATCGGCTTCTCCGACAGCAGCGCCGTAGCCACTGCCAGCCTCTGCTTCTGTCCCCCGGAGAGAGACATCGGATGCCGCTCCCGAAACGGCAGCAGGTGAAGGCTGTCCAGCACCTCCGAAATCTGATCGTCAGATGCCTCCGGCGCGGACATCCGGCACTCTCCCCACACGCTGTCGGAGAACAGCTGATGGTTTACATCCTGCATGACACAGAAAGCCGACCGCTGGCGGCCTTTTCGATCCAGAGGCTTTCCGTTCAGCAGAATTTGTCCCGCTTGTTCTTTCAGCAGCCCGCAAAGGCAGCGGGAAAGGGTGGTCTTGCCCACGCCGTTGGGTCCGGTGATTGCCACCACCTCGCCGGGGCGGGCGGAAAAGGACAGATTCCGGAACACGGGAGCCCCTTTGCGGAAGCTGCAGGTCAAGCCCTCCACAGACAGCCCTTCTTCGCTGCCGGCCGATTCCACAGCGGGGAGCGTGCATACCGCCGGGGTCAGGGTACGCAGCCCCAGGGCCTCCCGCTCCGGGTCTGGCAGGCTGCGAAACTGCTCCCCGGTGAAGGCGCGCTCCAGCACCCCGCTCCGAAGATAAAACGCCTTGTCAATGAGATCGGTGAGAAAGTACAGGCGATGCTCCGCCACCACGATTGTGCAGCCCTGCCGCTTCAAAGCGGAGATCTGGTCGTGAAGGCGGGCAATGGCCTCCTGATCCAGATTGGCCGTCGGCTCGTCCAGCACATAGATTTCGGGGCCCATGGCATAGACGGAGCCAAAGGCCAGAAGCTGCTTTTGCCCACCGGACAGAGAAAAGATGTTTTTTCCCCGCAGGTCCTGGAGATGCAGCGTTTCCGCGACCTGCTCCACGCGGCGGCGGATCTCTTCCGGCGGACGGCCCTCATTTTCCAGCCCAAAGGCCAGTTCGCTGTCGGTGTCCAGATTAAAAAACTGGGACTTTGGATTTTGAAACACAGAGCCTACCCGCTGGGCCAGTTCATACATGGGTGTTTCCCGCGGCGCAAGCCCGTTTACCATCACCCGTCCATCCAGACGGCATCCGGGAGTAAAAGCCGGGATCAGGCCGTTGATCAGCTTCGTCACTGTGGTCTTTCCGCAGCCGGAGGCCCCGCACAGCAGGACGCACTCTCCGCAGGCAACAGTGGCGCTGACATGGGAAAGCGTTTCCTGTTTTTCTCCATAGCCAAAGGAAACCTGTTCGAAACCTATCATCGTCACTCCCCCTTATTGTACCACAAATGAGCCTATCAGCAAGGCCAGGACCAACAGCATCCCCGTCAGGTCTGCCGGCATTAGACGCAGGGACACGGCGCTGGTCTTCCGGGCTGGATTTTCGATTCCTCGGGTCACGGCCGCCGCGGAGAGCTCCTCTGCCGTCTCCGTAGCGGACATCATGAGGGGCATCACCGTACACTCCAAACGGCTGAGTCCCCGGATATTCCGCAGCTTCATCGCGTCCCGGATGTGGCCGATCTCCTCCCGGATAGCGGGGAAGTACCGCAGTGTCACGGAAATAGCCACGATCAGCTTCTGGGGAATATGTAACTGCCGCAGCCCTACGATCAGGTAGCGCAGAGGAGTGCATTTCAACATCAGCGATCCGGTCATCAGGCAGGGGAACATCCGGCGGGTGTAGGTGGCAAAGATGGTGAAACTGGTGGCGATGATCATAGGCGACGCCGGCAGGATCACCTGTTGAAAGACCAGCAGGGCGCAGTATCCAACCGCCCATTTGACTGCCATTGTAAATCTTCTGTGGACGATCATCAGCGCCAAAAGCAGCCCGATCAAAGCCAGTTCCAGCCAAAAGGTGTGGGGACGGAAAGCAATGACATTGGCGCCGATCAGCAGCCACAATCCCGCCCGCGGGTCAAATATGCGCTGCTCCGTTTCCATCTCACACCAGGCCGGCTTTCTCAAAGTGCTTGCGGAACATGGCCCGGGCGATGAAGCCGCCGATGATGGCGCCCACGACGGGAGCCAGGAACAGCACCACCAGCATGACGTTGGAGGAAAGGGCTTCCAAGGTATTCACATAGTCCGCCGGCATCCCCTGCTCCGTGATCTGCCGCAGGAAGTCCTCCCGCATCAGCCAGATGGGCAGCGGAGAGCCCACCATGCCCAGGGAGAACAGGACGAAGGACACAAGGTTTCCCCGGATGCTGGTATAATGGGTACAGCCACGGACCAGTTCCCCCAGGCCGCAGGCAATGACAAAGGAGACCAGGATTACCGGGGTGAACTGGCCGGTGACGAAGTAGATCAGCCCGGTGATAAGGCCCATCAGCAGGACTGAACCCACCTTCTGCACCTTGGCGCACATCATCAGGTGTGGGATGCCGGTGAACAGGGCGATAAAGCCCGGCATCAAAATCCATAGCAGCGGGTGTAGCCCGCCCAGGAGCATAAAGGCAAAGTTTATGGCAAAGTAGATGGCGGAGAAGATTCCCACGGTGATGACATCCCTGCCGCCCATTCCGCGGCGGCTGTTTGATCCAGACATAGCACACACTCCTTCTTGGTTAGATAATGCTAACCGTTTGAATAAAGAATTGGACGCCATGCGTCCCTCAACATTGCATTATTTTAGCGAAAAGAAATCGTTCTGTCCGCTCCATATAGACGATTATGCTCTGTTTGGACAGACTTTTGTGAAAGCGGCGGGCTATTGTGATCTTGACTCAGATAGAAAAACGCAGTTACCCATAGAGGATAACTGCGTTTTTTCGGAAAAGGCTTCTCAGGTTATGGAGGCAGCTCGAACTTATAGCCGCTGTGGGGTACCGTGCGGATGGGGTTGCCCGGCCCCATCTTCCGGCGGAGCTGGCTGATGATGTTGGCCACGGCCGCGCCGCAATGCTCCGGGAACTCGTGCCATACGGCCTCGTAGATCTGTTCCTGCGTGAAGACCCAGCCAGGGCGCCGGGCCAGGTAGGCCAGCGTAAAGAACTCCAGATGCGTGAGGTGCAGGGAGCGGCCCCGCCACTTTACCGTCTGCTTGCGCAGGTGCAGCTCCAGGCCGGGAAAGGTGAGGGTGTGCTTCGTGGCGGGCGGCTCCACGATTTCAATTCCAGGCGCTTCCGCCAGGAAGTCCTTGAGCTTGTCCAGGAGCTGTTCCTCTCCATCTGTAATGGATAAAATCAGCAGCTTCCCCATGCGGGGACCACCTCTTCTTCTGATTTTCCACCGTTCATTCCGGCTCCACCGCCCCTTTTAACAATTCAAAGGACCGCTGGCTGATGGTGTGCTCCATCCGGCAGGCCTCCCGTTCCGCGGTCTGGGGATCGACCCCGGCTGCGACAAGCTGGCGAGTAAAGAAGCAGTGTTTCTCATAGGTCTGCTCGGCTACCTCCCGGCCCACATCCGTCAGGAACAAGAAAGAATTTTCGTCCATGGTGAGAAAACCACCCGCTTTCAAAGTGGAGACCGCATGACACACGCTGGGTTTTGATACATCAAGGTGCCGAGCCACATCCACGGAGCGCACCATGCCTTTTTCCTTTTGGAGCACCAGCACGGCCTCCAAATAATCCTCGCCGGAAGCGTGCAGTTTTTTATCAGGAGGCATTGACCGCACCTGTTTCTTGCTCGTGGGAGAAGAAAGCCCGCAAGAGCTTCACAGCTTCCCCATCCATTGGCCGATGCCACAGCACCTTGCTCCCCTGAATGAACAACAGGTAGGTGCAGCATTTATAAATGAGTTCCGGGTCATGCGTGATCAGAAGCAGGCTCTTTCCCATCTCTTTCAGACGGTTTAAGTTGTCCGATACCTCCAGCATATGCCGGTAATCCAATCCGCTGGTAGGCTCGTCAAATATCAGGATCTTTTTGTCCGATGCTATTGCACTGCCAATCGCCACCCTCTGCTTTTCACCGCCGGACAGGGACATGGGGTGCAACTTTACTTTGTCCAACAGGTCAAGGCTGTTCAGTATCTCCTTGGCACGAGCCGTGTCAGTTTTCTCGTCTTCGCCGTCCATACTGAGCAGCAACTCATCCAGCACATCTTCCGTGAATAGCTGGTGGTTTACATCCTGCATGACCATATAGGAGATATGCCTGCGCTGCTTTGCGTCATAGGAGGTCCCATCTATTTCAAGCACACCTTTCGCTTTTTTATCCAGGCCGCACAGACACCGGGCGAAGGTGGATTTTCCTGCGCCGTTGTTTCCGATGATACCGATAATCTCCCCTTGGGGCAGGGTCAGATCTGGAATATCCACATTGAGGGGGCCGTGCTTTTCATAGGAGAACTGGAACCCCTTGATATGTAGCGTTGGAGCCTCCTGCTTGGGAATAGCCTCCGGGGACAGGTGGAATGGGTCCAGTACCCGCAACCCCATTCCCCGCAATTCATCGGGCGGTAATTTTTGAAATTCCACACCAGAAAACTCCTGTATAATACTTCCGTGTTTCATGTAAAGAATCCGGTCTGCATAGGGGACAAGATAATAAAGCCGGTGTTCTGCGACGATCACCGTCTTTTTCTCGGACTGCCAGTGACGGATCACGCCAATCAAATCTTCGATGGTGGCAATATCCAGGTTGGAGGATGGCTCGTCCAGCACAAAGATGTCCGGGTGGATTGCATCGGCAGAGGCGCAGGCGATTTTCTGTTTTTCCCCACCGGACAGGGCAAATAAGCTCCGATTCAGCAGTTTTTCCAGCTTGAGACTATGGACAGTTTCTTCCAGACGTTCCCTCATTTCCGAGACCGGCAGAGCCATGTTTTCACACCCAAAAACGATCTCGCTGGTAGTATCTACATTGTAGAATTGCGTCCTTGGATTTTGGAATACAGATCCTACCCGCTGTCCGATTTGATAAAGAGGATAGTCTTTTAACTCTTTCCCGTCTAAAAGGACTTGCCCGGTCAGCTTCCCGCCGTAATAATGCGGGATCAGACCGTTGACCAGCCGGGTCAGCGTCGTCTTGCCGCAGCCGGACTCTCCGCAGAGCAGGATGGTTTCGCCATCCCGGATTGTTAGGTTGATATAGCTCAGGTTGTTCTCGGTTTCTCCGCTCTCATAAGTAAAGGAAACATCTTTCAATTCGATCACAGTATCACCTCCTTACCATGGACTGAAAAAGTATGTAGAGAGTAGCGCAGTTCCGGCGATCAGTACCGTCAGCAGGTCCCAGCCGGTAAAACCGACCTTTGTGATATTGGTGCGCCGGACCGGGTTATCCAAGCCGCGGGTCAGGGCCGCCGCGGAGAGATCATCCCCGATTTTGACCACCGAGATCATCAGGGGAATAAAACGGTATTCAATCAGGGCGGCGGGGTTTTGCCAGAATTTCTTTGTCCCGAACTGGACCTCCCGCATCCGCATGGCGTCCTTGATGGCGGCCGACTCCTCCTGCATGGTAGGGATAAAGCGAAACAGGACGGAGAGCGGAATGGTGATCTGCCGCCCAATGTGCATCCGGCCCAGCGCGGTAATGCACTCGCTGGCTGTGGTAGATTTGATGATGTAGGCCCCCATCACAAAGGCCGGAAACAGCCGCAGGACCAGCCCTACCAGCAGAACTACCAGCATATTGACGATCATGGGAAACTGGACCGAATTCTGAATGGCCTGCACGAACAACCCTGCTGCAAACAGGCAAAAGAACACAGTTGCCGTCTTATATTGTCGGTTTGTCAACAGCAGGATAAAAGGGATCATCGCCACCGCAATCATAAAAGCGGTGTGGCTGTATAGAAATTCTGCGGTAGCGACAACGGCCATCAGCAGCAGCTTGGTTCGTGGGTCCAAGCAAAAGCCTGTTCTGTTTTCAACAACCGCTTGAAGCTGCTCCATTACACAATGCCAGCTCTCTCAAAGTGTTTTTTCAACATTTTATGCCCCAGCAGCGCGCCCAGAATACCGCCCACAAACAGTAGCGCAAAGCCCACATACAACATCCAGGAAGGCATCAAAGATTGCAAGGTGTTTGCGTACTGATCGCCCATAGAGGTGTGGATGTTTTCCCAATACGCTTCGCCGGCAAACCAGAGATTGGCGGGGCAGCCCATGATACCGAGGCAAAAGCAGGCATAGCTCAGAACAGTGACCTTGAATTTCTGATAGCCGCCGATTTTGAGCACGACATCGCTTAGAATGCCACCGAGCACCCAGCCGAGCAGGCCGATCCAGCCATAGCCGATCAGATAGAAAAAGATGCCGCCGATGATACCTGTGATGGTCAGCATACCAAACTTCTGAATCTTGGTATAGTAAAGCATCATAGGAATGCCGCAGACGATGGGCCAAATTATGAACAGGAACGGGTAGACCACCGGCAGTGCGGTAAGCAGGCCGACAACAAAGAAAATAACAAGGGTCATGGCTGTGTAAATGCCGACATTGATTAGGTCTTTACCTGTGAGCTTCTTTGTGTTTTCCATTTTTGAATATGTCCTTTCTGAAAAGAATTAAGTGTTGCAAAACCCCGTGCAAAGGGGACGCTGCGGTTTCACCTCCACATCATTTGGTTAGTAGATGCTAACTATTGTGCAAAAATTTTGGGGATCAAATCCCCAAAATTGTCTGCCATCCGGAGTTGAAAAAGGAGACAAGCGTATGGGCGTATTTCAATGCTGCCTCTTTTGGAAAATCGTGCATGACTACTTCCGCCAGGGATGCAAAATACGAATGAAGCAGAATATGCCATTCCTCTTCTGCCAATTCGCGGACCTGGATACCCCGGGATCTCAGTTCCGCAAAAAATTTCAGCGTGACCTGGGTTTCCAGACAGACAACATCATCCAAAAAGGAGGAATACCGCGTGCCCTCCGCCCGCATGAGAAGCAGCCGGAATACATCAAAATGCTCATAGATGTATTCGATAATGACCGACAGCGTTTCCTCCGACAGTTTCCAGAGGGATTTCAAGTCATCCGTCTTTGCCAGTTCCATGTGCTCATTTACTGACGCCTCATAGATGGCCTTGACCTCCTGGACAACAGGCTCCACCAGCGCGCCAAACAGAGCCTCCTTATCTTCAAAGTGGTTATAAAAAGCTCCGTTGGTCACATGGGCGTCCTTGCAGATCTCCCGGATGCTGGCCCGCTCAAAACCGTATTCCAGAAAGTGTTTTTGGGCGCAGAACAAAAGATTTTCGTGTGTCTGCTGAAAGTCTCTTGACATTCGCTGTCCCTCCGTCCTATACTAAAATTACACTGTAATATTACATCGTAATTCAGATTTTAGCACAGGGCACTTGAAATTGCAATACCCTCCTTGTATTTTTTGTGGCCTGAAAGGAGGCTGGTTATGAAGTCAAAGGAGCCGGGAGCGATTCGGCAGTTATTCGCTTTCGTAGGAGAGAGCAGCGGTAAAATGCGTTTCTCTATCTTTCTGGCCGTCTTGGGAGAACTATTCGGCATGGGCCCATTTTTAATGGTGGCTGTCCTTGCGGATGCACTGTACCGGGGAACCGCAACTCCTATGCTGGTACTGCCTCTCTGCGGAGGCGCCGCGGTTTGCCAGATCATAAAAATGCTGCTTACCTGGCAATCCTCCCTGATCTCCCACAAAATATCCTTTACCATACTGAAAAATATCCGAGAGGCCATTACGGATCGGATGGCTAAGGTTCCCATGGGTGTCATGTTAGAAACCCCTACCGGAACTTTCAAAAATCTGATCGTGGACAATGTGGCGAAGTTAGAGGACTCTATGGCCCATTTCATGCCGGAACTACCCTCCAACATCGCCGCTCCCCTATGCAGTATTCTCCTAATTTTTCTGCTGGACTGGCGTATGGGTCTGGCCGCACTTGTTACAATTCCGCTGGGCACCCTCTTTTTTGCCGCCATGATGCGGGGATATGGGCCCCGCATGGAGAACTATATGCGCTCTGCCAACGAGATGAACAGTGCTCTGGTGGAGTATGTCAACGGCATTCAGGTCATTAAGGCGTTCAACCGATCCGCTTCCTCCTATGGAAAGTATGCTGATTCTGTCCGCTATTTCCACGATTCCACCATGGCATGGTGGAGTCAGTGCTGGCTTTGGAACGCAGCGGCCCGGGCCGTCCTTCCCTCTACGCTTCTGGGGACCCTTCCAGTGGGAGCGTGGCTCTATATGGAGGGAAGTCTTTCTCTCCCTGTCTTTCTAGTGGCCTTGGTGGTACCTCTGGGGTTTATTGCGCCGTTAATGAAGGTCTCCGAGGCCATGGAGCAGGTCAGCATGATCAAGGGCAATTTGGAGCAGGTCACGACCTTTTTGAAAACGCCGGAGCTTGTACGCCCCACAGAGCCCGCAGATCTTGGGGAGCGGGCCTATCAATTTGATGATGTCCACTTTGCCTACAAAGAGGCCGAAGTCCTTCACGGTATCTCATTCCCGACGCAGCCCGGTACCATGACCGCTATTGTCGGCCCATCTGGCTCCGGCAAGTCCACGATTGCCAAGTTGATGGCCGGTTTTTGGGATGCGACCTCCGGAACAATCCGTTTTGGCGGGCAGGATATTCGCAATATTCCGTTTGGACAGCTCATGAGTGAGATCAGCTATGTTGCCCAGGATAATTTCCTCTTTGACAAATCCATTCGGGAAAACATCCGCATAGGGAATCCTGAAGCAAGCGACGAGCAGGTGGAAACTGCGGCCAAGGCCGCCAACTGTCATGACTTTATCATGCAGTTAGAGCAGGGCTACGATACCATGGCAGGCGACGCAGGGGACCGTCTCTCCGGCGGAGAGCGGCAGCGCATTACCATCGCACGGGCCATGCTCAAGCAGGCATCTGTCATTATTTTGGACGAGGCGACAGCTTACGCCGACCCCGAAAACGAGGCACTGATCCAACAAGCCATCAGTAAACTGGTGGCGGGAAAGTCTCTGATTGTCGTAGCTCACCGGCTGAATACAATCCGCAATGCTGACCAGATATTAGTTGTTGCCAATGGCGAAATTGTGGGCCGAGGTACTCATGAAGAAATTTTGCAGGACTGCCCCCTTTACCGGAAGATGTGGCAGGACTACGCTGGCTCTACGAAAGGAGATACAGAAGATGTTTGAAATGATCCGCCGTATCTTTAAGATCGCAGGAAACAGCCGGGGAAAGATTGTGGCAGGCATTTTCTGCAACATTCTGAAATCATTCTTCAACGGGTTTATGATGTTCGGTGTGTTCTGGATTCTACTCCATCTTGATAGGCTGTCACCAGTTATCATCGGGCAGGCTTTTTGTGTAATCCTGGGTAGTGTACTTGGCCGCTTCTTTTTCCAGTGGATGTATGACCGCACCATGAGCGGATCTGGCTATGACATTTTCCGGGATTACCGTCTGGAGATCGGGGAACGGTTAAAGCAGGCGCCTATGGGGTATTTCTCAGAGCAAAACCTGGGTACCATACAAGCCATGCTCACCACTACGATTGCCGACCTAGAGGGGTACTCCATGCTGGCGATTGAGCAGATGACTAGCGGCGTGGCCATGACTATACTGACGTCCGTGATGATGTTCTTTTTCAGCCCGGTAATCGCGGGGTTGAGCCTTGCGGGACTGGTACTTGGGATGCTGGTCCTACGCTGGGTAAGACTTCGCGCCGCCCAATATGCCCCCATTTACCAAGAGGCTCAGGAGCATTTGGTCGGCAAGGTGATGGAATACATAAGAGGCATTTCAGTTCTGCGCTCTTTCTCCAAAGGAGATGAGGGACAGCGGGAAGTCCGCGCCGCGTTCCAGCAAAAATGGGATGCAGACTACGGCCAAGAAAAGGCCACGGCCGGCGTCCTCCGTTTCTATGGGCTGACGTTCAAGCTCATGAGTTGTGTACTGATCGCGGCGGCAGCACTGCTGTATCTGGCGGGGCAAATCAGCCTTCCCTATTGTTTGACTTTTCTGTTCTGCGCTTTCACGGTCTATTCCGATTTGGAAACGATGGGCAACAGCGCCTTTCTGAGCAAGAGGATCAATACGGAACTGGACCGGCTGGAGAAAGTCACCGATATTCCCAAAATGGATACCAGTGCGGAGAAACTGGCTGTGTCCCATTTTGATATTTCTCTGGAGCACATCTCATTTGGCTATGGGGATCGAAGGGTAATCCATGATATTTCACTGAAGATCCCTGAGCACACTACCTGTGCGATTGTGGGACCCTCTGGCAGTGGCAAGACCACACTCTGTAATCTGATCGCCCGCTTTTGGGATGTGCAGGAGGGGGCAGTACGGATTGGCGGAGAAAATGTGCGGGATTATACTGCTGACAGTGTACTGGAACACATCAGCATGGTCTTTCAAAATGTATATCTCTTTCACGACTCCGTGGAAAACAACATCAGGTTTGGTCGGCCGGAGGCCACCCATGAGCAGGTGGTTGAGGCCGCAAAACGGGCCTGCTGCCACGGCTTCATTTTGTCCCTTCCGAATGGGTACGACACGATCATCGGGGAGGGTGGCTCCACCCTCTCCGGCGGAGAAAAGCAACGCATTTCAATTGCCCGGGCCATTTTGAAAGACGCCCCCATTGTTATTCTGGACGAAGCAACCTCCAGCGTGGACCCAGAGAATGAGCAGGCACTTTTAACTGCCATCCAGGAGCTAACAAAGGATAAGACGCTGATCTCGATTGCCCACCGCCTGAGCACCGTCCGAAATGCAGATCAAATCGTCGTAATAGACCAGGGGCGGATCGTCCAGCAAGGAAAACATACTGATTTACTACAAAAGGATGGGGTATATCGAAAATTTTTATCTCTACGCACAAGGGCAACTGGCTGGCATCTATAATTGACGAATCAACATATTGGGGTGTTCATCTTCCGCATATACCCAGCAAGAAACTGCTCCGTTTGAAAATGGCTTTCATAGTGAATAGAGCGATACAGGTTAAAATCCTGTATCGCTCTATATCACTTTGTCGATCCATCTATTTTATATCCACTCCTAACAACCGTTTTGATATAAAACGGGTGCTTGGGATCCTGCTCCAGTTTCTGCCTCAACCGCCAGATGATATTCTCCACCGAAGTGGTCCCATGCAGATATTCCTCCCCCCAAGCCGCCGTATAGAGCTGTGCCTTTGAGAACACTTGCCCTGGTGAACTGGCCATGCAGTAGAGTATGGCATATTCCCCATGATTGAGCCGCACTTCCCTGCCGGCCATCAGCACCAGTCGGTGCTCATGATCAATCTCCAGTTTTCCGATGCGCAGCACGGAGGAGGCCGGGGCGTTGATATGGACCACTTCCGCCCGCTTGCCCTTCAGCGCATTCACGATTGCCTTAAATATACTGCCGTCCGGGTCGGCAGCTCGGATGACGATGATTTCGTCCACTATATTACCTCCCGCTGGCAAAAGGAGGGGGCCGTGTAGACGGCCCCTTCCTTTTGCTGTATTTATGACTCTGGTTCCGCAACTGCCTTTAGTCGTCGGAAACTCTCCTCACTGATGACGTGCTCAATGCGGCAGGCGTCCCTTTCCGCCGTTTCCGGGTCTACTC
>OGCN01004688.1_pt1 | contig 11526 bp, 9 predicted proteins | sample 1570181 | NCBI WGS metagenome assembly OGCN01 (sample SAMEA4370584, study PRJEB24528) | human gut metagenome | reverse complement strand
TGCTTACAATTATGAACCCTGATGATAAAGCAGGTCTTGAAGCTGCACTTAGATTAAAAGATCAGTACGGCGCTGAAGTTACAGTTCTTACAATGGGTCTTCCAAAGGCTGAAGATGTTCTTCGTGAAGCTATAGCTATGGGTGCTGACAATGGAATCTTAGTAACAGATAGAGTTTTAGGTGGTGCTGATACTTGGGCTACATCTACTACAATCGCTGGTGCAATTAGAAATATTAAAGATTACGACATCATTATTACAGGACGTCAGGCTATCGATGGTGATACAGCTCAGGTTGGACCACAGATCGCTGAACATCTTGGAATCCCTGTAATTTCATATGCTGAAGGTATTGAAGTTGACGGAGATAGCGTAATTGTTAAGAGACAGTATGAAGATAGACATCATATGCTTAAAGCTAAAATGCCTGTATTAATTACAGCTCTTTCAGAATTAAACGAGCCACGTTACATGACTCCAGGTGGAATTTTTGATGCATGTGATGCTGAAATCACAACTTGGGGAAGAGCAAATCTTGTTGACGTAGAGGATGGAGACCTTGGATTAAAGGGTTCACCTACAAAGATTGCTAAGGCTTCTGACAAAGTTCGTAAGGGTGCTGGAGAAAAGGTTACTCCTGATTCACCTGATGAAGCAGTTGATTACATCATGGACAAATTATTAACAAAGCACGTTATTTAGTAGAGAGGAGATTATAATTATGCAGAACATTAATTTAGAAGATTATAAAGGCGTATATGTCTTCGCTCAGCAGGTAGATAACGAATTAAGCGGTATCGCATTCGAGTTACTTGGAGAAGCAGGAAGACTTGCAAAACCATTAAATACAGAAGTAACAGCAGTACTTCTTGGATCAAACGTTGGAAATTTAGTTGATCAGTTAGCTGAATATGGCGCTGATAAGGTTATCGTTGTTGATAATCCTGAACTTGAAACATATAGAACTGAACCATATGCTCAGGCTTTAACAGCAGTTATTAATGAATTCAAGCCTGAAATTATGTTAGTCGGTGCTACAGCAATCGGTAGAGATTTAGGTCCTACAGTTTCAGCTAGAGTAGCAACAGGTCTTACAGCTGACTGTACAGTTCTTGAAATCGGTGATTTCCCAATCAACCCAATTCCAGGTAGAGAACAGAAACACAATCAGCTTCTTATGACTCGTCCTGCATTCGGTGGTAACACAATTGCTACTATTGCATGTCCAGATCATAGACCACAAATGGCTACAGTTCGTGCCGGTGTTATGCAGAAGATTGACCCAATTAAGGGTGCAAAAGCTGAAGTAATCGAGTACAATCCGGGATTCACTCCGGACAATAAATATGTTGAGATTCTTGATGTTGTGAAATCTGTCGCTGACACAGTAGATATCGCAGATGCTAAGATTTTGGTATCCGGCGGTCGTGGTGTTGGAAGCGAAGAAAACTTCAAACTTCTTCAGGATTTGGCAGATGTACTTGGCGGAACAGTAAGCTGTTCCCGTGCCGTTGTTGAGAATGGCTGGCTTCCGGTTGAGCGTCAGGTAGGACAGACCGGTAAAACCGTTCGGCCTAATGTATACTTTGCAATCGGTATTTCCGGTGCTATTCAGCACGTTGCAGGCATGGAAGAATCTGACATTATCGTTGCTATTAACAAAGACGAGACAGCTCCAATCTTTGATGTAGCTGACTATGGTTTGGTAGGCGATTTGAATAAGATTGTTCCTCAGTTGACAGAAATGCTGAAAGCAGAATTGGCTGAGAAAAACTAATCTTTAGGCGAGAAATCATTTGATAAAAAAGAAAACAATAAATTACAGTTTGTGGTTTATTGTTTTCTTTTCATTTGAGGGTGTTTAGATGATGAAGAAAAAAAGAAATCATAATTCCGTTTTGCTTGGCATGCTTGTTTGTGTGGTAATCGCACTGGGTGTCACTGTGTGCGGCTTTTGGATTATGCGAAAACAATTGAATGAGACAAAAAATGGTCAGGCGCAGGAAAAAGTATATCAAAAACACTATGCGTTTATTGTGGAAAACCCGGAAGATGAATTTTGGGAAAATGTTTATCAGGTAGCAAAAGCACAGGGGGAAAAACAAGGAATTTATGTTGAGAGAATTTCCGATTATCTGTCCGGAGATTTAAGTGTGAAAGATTATGTGGAAGCTGCGATTGCACAGCAGGTGGATGGAATTTTGCTGCAGTCATCCGCAAAAGAAGTGGGTGAGGCGATGAATGAGGCAATGAATCAAAAAATTCCGGTAGTTACAATGCTTCATGATAATTACAATGGAAAACGCTGCTCATTTCTTGGAATTAATGAAGTGGATATCGGAAAACAATATGTATCTTTGATTCAGAAGGCGGTATCCAAAAAGAAGAAAAATGTTTGTATTCTCACAGAAAATACAAAGGGAATGGGAGATCATCGTTTGGTGATTCAGACCATTCGCCAACAGGTAAAGGATGCAGATGTTAAGATTGTTTCGGTTGATGCAGATACGGAATTTGGAATGGAAAAAACAGTCCGCGGATTGTTATTAGATAAGAATAAATGTCCGGATGTTTTGGTCTGCCTTTCGATGGATGCGACAACTTATGCGTACCAAACAGTTGTTGACCAGAGCAAGGTTGGCAGCGTAAAAATCATTGGCGCTTACGAAAATGATGAAATCATAATGGCAATACAAAAAAAGATTTTGGAAGCTTCTGTTACTGTGAGTCCGAAAATACTGGGTGAAAAAGCGGTCGATACCATTGTGGAATATAATGACAAAGGAATCGTGAATGAGTACCAGTCCATATCCGGAAAAATAATAAGGAGCAATTAGAATGAAACGGTTTAATTCGATTAGTACAAAAATGATTGTACTATTGATTTTTACATCCATTATGACACTTGTTATCAATATCATTATGTTTGTAAACATCAATCAGGCATTAGGACAGATTGAACAGGTTTATGCCACGAATGTGCAGTTGAATGAAATGGAAGAAGACTTAGACAAGATACAAGAACAGCTTCTTTCTTATCTGCGCACGAAAAATTCAAATGAATTACAAGCTTACTATATCAGTGAGCAGAATATAAATCAAAAGCTGGTTTCTCTGCGGACAAAAGAAGCAGAGGGAGAGACCGGTATTTTAAAAAATAATATTTATTATTTGGGAAAAAATTATTTAAAAATCACAGAGGAGGCAATTACCGCAAAGCGTGGCAGAAATGTTGATGCCTATGATGAAAAATATGAACAGGCAGCAAAAATTAAGGTTTATCTGGGAGATTACATGAATCAGCTGAATAATAACCAGTTTCAGAAAAATTCCGATAATTACCTTTTACTACAGCGATTCCTCCGTTATATGGAGGCAATTGGAACGGTAATGTTTTTCCTTGTTGTTATTTGTGATACAATTATGGTAATCATGCTGACGAGACGTTTGACAAATCCGCTCAAAGTGCTTGCCGGCCGTGCTAAGCAGGTGACAAATGGAGATTTGTCTGTTCAGATTCCGATTTTTCAGACCGGAGACGAAGTGGAAAGTCTTTCGAAAGCCTTTGACAAAATGATGGAGAGTATTCGAAGTTATATTGAGGCGCAGCGAATCAGCATGGAAAAAGAAACGGAGCTGCGGGAAAATGAGTTAAAAACGCAGACGCTGTTAAAAGATGCCCAGTTAAAATATCTACAGTCGCAGATTAACCCACATTTTTTGTTTAATACCTTGAATGCGGGGATGCAGTTAGCGACAATTGAAGATGCGGAAAAGACGGCTGTATTTATTGAAAATATGGCAGAATTTTTCCGGTACAATTTATCTAAAATAAATGAAGATGCAACGCTTTATGATGAAATTCAGTTAGTGGACCGCTATATTTATATTTTGAATGTGCGGTTCGCCGGTGATATCCACTATCAGAAAGAAGTGGAAGAAGGAATCGGGGATGTGATTGTACCATCCATGATTTTACAGCCTCTTGTAGAAAATGCCGTGCAGTACGGGATTCGCGATGTGGAATGGGAAGGCGTTATTACACTTTTGGTGTATCGCAAAGATGGTTTTGTGTATATGGAAGTTAAGGACAATGGAAAAGGAATGGCGCAATCGTTGATTACCCGTATTTTGGACGGCGAAAATGTGAGAAACCAAAAGAACCGGAAATCAAACGGCATTGGTATTTACAATGTGCGAGAACGTCTTATGATGTATTATAACAGAGAAGATGTGCTGTTTATTGAGAGTGAAGGGGAAAATAAAGGAACGAAGTTTATTGTGAAGATACCATATGAGGAGGGATGAAAAATGATTAAGATGCTGCTTGCCGATGATGAGGGGATCGTTTTACAATCTTTGCAGCATATCATCGAAAAGAACTTTGGCACAAGCTGCGAGGTAAGGACAGCGAAAACGGGTAGAGAAGTAATCCGGCTTGCCGAAGAATTTCGTCCGGACATTGCTATGATGGATATTCAGATGCCTGGAATTAATGGAATTGAGGCAATTGAGGAAATCAAAACATTTTGTCCCAAAACCTGTTTTATTATTATGTCGGCATATGATACATTTGACTACGCAAAAAAAGCAATGTCACTTGGGGTAATGGACTTTATTACAAAACCGGCAAATGCCATGCGTATTGTGCAAGTGCTGGAAAAGGCGATAGGCGAGGTAAAGAGAAGACAGGAGCACTGGGAAAAAAATCTGGAATATAAGGAAAAATTAGAAGCGGTGATTCCAATTATTGAGAGTGGTATGATTTATTCGATTTTGTTTCAGGATAATTATTCCGGAGATACGGAACGCTTTCGCGAACTTTTAGATATTCCGCAGAAATATGGTTTTATTCTGGTGATTGAGGTGGGCGATGCGATTGAAAACCGAAAGATGACAAATGTGGTCGGTATGTCGGTAAAGGCACAAAAATTTTATGATGAATTTCGCCAGATTGTAAAGCAGTTTTTCTCGGCAACCGTGGGACCGATGATGGCAAACAAGGTAGTTGTTTTCGTGCCGGTTGAAACGCCGAAACAAGAGTATAAAGAAAGAGTATTAACCATTGAGCGTGCAGACCATATGATTCAAAAATTGATGACAAGGATTGAATTGTTTTTCCGTGTCGGCATAGGAAGTGTGCATCTTTTGGACAATATATATCCATCCTATCAAGAGGCATGTCTGGCGTTAAAGAAGGCAGATGGACCGGTTATGCATATCAATGACTTTGCAGCGGTGCAGAGTGTGGAAGAAAATTATCCGTTAGATACGGAAAATGTGATGTATCTGGCACTCCGCAAAGGGGATGTCGGGAAAATGTTAGGCGAAGCAAACCAATTTTTCCTTTGGATGGAAAATAATTACGGGGCGTATATCGAAGATATCCGGTTAAAGATATTGGAGCTTGTAATGTATGCGGAGCGGATTGCATTTCACGAGGGCGGCATGTCGTATCATTTTCGTGATCGTGCGGATTATTTAACGGAATTAATGGCAATTGACCGGTTTGATGGATTGAAGCAATGGTTTTTAGAGCATATGAAGATGGCAGGAGAGGCGATTCATGCTAAGGCAAGTGAAAAATACAGCGATATTGTTGCCAAGGCGAGAAATTATATGGAAGACAATTTCAGGAAAGATATTTCACTGGATGATGTGTCGAGGGTTGCCAATGTCAGTCCGTATTATTTCAGTAAGGTATTTAAGGACGAAACCGGTGAAACTTTTGTGGAATATTTAACAAAACTTCGGATTGTGTATGCGAAGAAACTGCTGCGGGAAAAAGAAAAAAGCATTAAACAGATTTGTCTGGAATCGGGATACAGCGACCCGAATTATTTCAGCCGCATTTTCAAAAAATCAGTGGGTGTGACGCCTTCTGAATTTCAGAAAGAAGGAATGGAATAGAATGAAACAAATAAATAGAAGAAGGTTTTTGCTTCTGTTTCTGAGTGTGCTCTGTATGTGTGGTCTGACCGGCTGTGGCGGGCAGGTAAAAGAAGAAACAAAGCAGGTGAAGAACGAGATTCAGATTGGATTTTCCTTTGATTCGCTTGTCATTGAGAGGTGGCAGCGTGACAGGGATGTGTTTGTTTCGCAGGCACAGGAAGACGGAGCAAAAGTGAATGTGCAGAATGCCGGCGGCGATGTGGAGACGCAGAAAAAGCAGATTATGTATTTTATTGAGCAGAAGATGGATGTGATTGTTGTAGTGGCAGTTGATACAGCTGCTTTATCCGATGTTGTGAAAAAGGCGAAAGAAAGCGGAATCCGTGTGGTTGCCTATGACCGTATGCTAGAAAATGCCGGTGTTGATTTGTGTGTTTCCTTTGATAGTGAAAAAGTAGGAATTTTATATGCAAAGGCAATTCGCAAAAAGTTTCCGAAGGGAGCTAAACTTCTTGAAATTATGGGGTCTTCCGAGGATTATAATGTTAAACTGTTAGAAAAGGGTCTTTCGGCTGGATTAAGAAAGTCCGATACGGTGGTAAAAAAGGCGTATGCGAAAGGATGGATTGCAGAGCATGCCTATCAGATGGTGTCGGATTTTTATGAAAAAGGCGGCGAATGTGATGCGATTATCTGTGGAAACGACGATTTGGCGGCGCAGGCAATTCTGGCATTGTCGGAAAATCGTAAAGCAGGTAAGGTGTATGTCTTAGGGCAGGATGGTGATTTGTCGGCGTGTCAGCGTATTGTCGAGGGAACGCAGGGTGGAACCGTGTTTAAGAATGTGGATGAACTGGCAAAAAAGGCTGCAACGATGTGTGTGAAACTGGCAAAAGGGGAAGAAATTTCCGGAATAACCAAGCGCTTTGATGGCACAAATCAAGTGGATTCATATTTTTTGACACCGGTCTTTGTGGACAAAAAGAATTTGAATCAAATCATTATTGATGGCGGATTTCATACGAAAGAGGAAGTATATATAAACGAATAACAGGGAATGAATAAAAATGGTAGCACAATTTTGAGGATAAAATTGTGCTATTTTTTTTATCCGGATTCGACACAATAGCAAAAATGTCCTTTTTATCGTAAAGCACTGCTGGTTTGACTGTGATACAGTATAACCAACAAAGAGAATGAATTTAGGAAAGGAATGTTAGGCTATGAAATTAGGGAAAAAATGGATGGCTTGTCTGTTGGCAGTTATTATGACATTTTCATTAACTGCCTGTGGTGTAAGTGGCGACCAGATTGCTGTAAACAAGCCGCAGCATAAAGACCCGGACGCCAAAAAACGAATTGCCGTGTCGATGCCGACGAAGGATTTGCAACGTTGGGCGCAGGACGGCAGTAACATGAAAACGCAGCTTGAGAAGCAGGGATACGAAGTTGATATCCAGTATGCGAACAACGACATTGCCACACAGGTAAGTCAGATTGAGAACATGATTGCCGTAAATCCGGATGTTCTTGTAGTCGCATCCATCGATGGTTCAGCTTTAGGAACTGCGTTACAGGGTGCAAAAGGACTCGGAATACCGGTAATTGCATATGACCGTTTGATTATGCAGAGTGATGCCGTATCGTATTACGCAACCTTTGATAATGAGAGGGTTGGAGAATTGCAGGGACAGTACATCGAAGACAAACTTGATTTGAAGAATGCCAAAGGACCATTTAACATTGAGTTGTTTACCGGTTCTTCTGATGATAATAACTGTAATTACTTTTTCGGTGGTGCGATGAAAGTGCTTCAGCCGTATATTGATTCCGGTAAATTGGTTGTCCGTTCCGGTTCGACAACACTTGCTGAATGTGCAACGTCTAACTGGTCGACAGAAGAAGCGCAGAAGCGTATGGAAAATGTATTGGCTGCTTACTACCAAAATGGTACGAAGTTAGATGCGGTATTAGCATCCAATGACTCGGTTGCCAATGGTGTAACAAATGCGCTGGTTGCTTCCTATAAAGGCGAGATGCCGATTATCACCGGTCAGGACTGTGATATTACATCCGTAAAGAATATTATTGCAGGAAAACAGTCCATGTCCATTTTCAAAGATACAAGACAATTGGCATCAAAACTGGTAGAAATGGTAACCGCAATTGTAGAAGGAAAAGAAGTACCGGTCAATGATACAAAGAGTTATGACAACGGCAAGGGAATTGTTCCGACTTATCTTTGTACACCGGTATTTGCAGACCAGGATAACTACAAGGAAGTCCTGATTGATTCCGGATATTATAGTGAAAAAGATGTGAAATAAAAAGGGGTGAAATTATGGCAGAATATATTTTGGAAATGAACTCCATCACCAAAACATTTCCCGGCGTAAAAGCTCTTGATAATGTAAATTTGAAAGTGAAAAAGGGTGAGATTCATGCGCTTGTCGGAGAAAATGGAGCCGGTAAATCGACGCTTATGAATGTGCTCAGCGGCATTTACCCTTATGGCAGTTATGAAGGTGACATTGTTTACGATGGAGAAATCTGTAAGTTCAAGGAAATCAAAGACAGTGAGCGGAAAGGAATCGTTATTATTCATCAGGAGCTTGCACTTGTTCCGTATATGACGATTGCAGAGAATATGTTTCTTGGCAACGAGCAGGGTAAGAAGTTTTCCATTGACTGGACAACAACGTATGGCCGTGCCGAGGAACTGATGAAAAAAGTTGGGTTACATGAGGACCCGCACACACTGGTAAAAGATATCGGTGTTGGTAAGCAGCAGCTTGTAGAGATTGCAAAAGCACTTGCCAAAGATGTAAAACTTTTGATTCTGGATGAGCCGACCGCCTCATTGAATGAATCGGATTCGCAGGCACTTTTGGAATTGATGTTAGAGTTTAAGAAACAGGGAATGACTTCGATCATCATTTCCCATAAATTCAATGAGATTTCTTATGTGGCGGATAAAATTACCGTTATCCGCGATGGCTCAACGATTGAGACAATGGATAAAAAAGTGGATGATTTTAGTGAGAACCGAATCATCCGGGGCATGGTTGGACGTGAGTTGAGTAACCGTTTCCCGGCAAGAGAAAATGTAAAAATCGGTGATGTCTGCATGGAAGTGAAAAACTGGACCGTGCATCATCCGCTGACACCAGCGAAGAAAGTTGTTGACGATGTATCGTTTTATGTAAGACGCGGTGAGGTTGTCGGTATTTCCGGATTGATGGGTGCCGGACGAACCGAACTTGCGATGAGTTTGTTTGGACGAAGCTATGGAACCGGCATTTCGGGAACACTTCTGATGAATGGAAAAGAAGTTCATTTGAAAAATGTCCGACAGGCAATCGACCATAAATTAGCATATGTGACAGAAGATAGAAAAGGAAATGGTTTGATTTTGTCAAATCCGATTTATACGAATACGTCACTTGCCAAAATGGATGAGGTAAGCCGCTTTGGTGTCATTGATAAGCTAAAGGAAGTGCAGGTGGCTGAAGATTACCGCCAGAAACTGCACACAAAAGCACCGTCCGTTTACCAGAATGTCGGAAATCTTAGTGGTGGTAACCAGCAGAAGGTATTACTTGCCAAATGGATGCTTACCGACCCGGATGTTTTGATTTTGGACGAACCTACCAGAGGTATTGATGTCGGAGCAAAATATGAGATTTATTGTATTATTAATGATTTAGTTGCTGCCGGAAAATCGGTTATCATTATTTCCTCAGAATTGCCGGAAGTGCTTGGCATGAGTGACCGCATTTACGTCATGAATGAAGGAAAGATTGTCGGAGAAGTCGATGGAAAAGAAGCAACACAGGAAATTATTATGTCATACATTATGAAATCAGGAAAAGGAGCGTGAATGAAATGAGTCAGGTGAAAGAAACATTAAAGAAGAATACAATGGTGATTGCGTTAATCGTTGTAGCTGTATTCTTTACATTTATGACAGATGGTGCATTGCTTTTGTCATCGAACATAACAAATCTGATTGCACAGAACGGTTATGTTGTGATTCTTGCAGTAGGTATGCTTTTGTGTATCTTAACCGGTGGTAATATCGATTTGTCGGTTGGTTCCATCGTATGTTTAGTTGGTGCCGTTGTCGGAAAACTGATGGTAAATGGCGGCGTAAATATGTGGGTGGCAATCGGAGCCGGTTTGTTAGTTGGTCTTTTGATTGGTATCTGGCAGGCATTCTGGATTGCCTATGTCCGCATCCCACCGTTTATCGTAACTCTTGCCGGTATGCTTTTGTGGCGTGGTCTTGCGTTAATCGTCCTTGACGGACTTACCATTTCCCCAATGCCGGATTCCTATATCGCCCTGTTTAACAATTATATTCCGGGCTATGTGACCGCATTGATTGCCGGTGTCCTGATTTGTGCAGGATTTATTGCTTCCGTGATTTGGAAACGAATCAAAGCAAAGAAAAATGGTTATCAGCAGAGTAACCTTTACGGTGATATCGCAAAATGTGTTATCATTACCGCAGTTGTAATGTTTGTCTGCATCAAACTTTACAGTTACAAAGGTCTGCCAACCATCTTGATTCTGCTTGCAATTATCGTAGCAGCATATGCTTACTATACATCGAAAACTGTTTCCGGCCGTTACTACTATGCAGTCGGCGGTAACGAAAATGCAGCAAAATTAAGTGGTGTAAAAACAAACCGTGTTTACTTCATCGCTTATGTCAACATGGCAGTTCTTTCCGCAATAGCAGCTCTTGTATGTATCGCAAGATTTAACTCGGCAGCTCCAACTGCCGGTACAAACTACGAGATGGATGCTATTGGCGCCTGCTTCATTGGTGGAGCATCTGCTTACGGCGGAATCGGTACAGTTCCCGGTGTTGTAATCGGTGCAATTTTCATGGGTGTTCTGAATAACGGAATGTCTATCATGGGTATCGATGCAAACTGGCAGAAAGCAGTAAAAGGACTTGTTCTTTTGGCAGCTGTTGCCTTTGATGTAATTTCTAAGAAAAAACAGAGCAGTAAGTAACAACAAAGAAACACCTCGTGTGAGACGGGATAACGCAGAGCGTTATAGTCTCCCACGAGGTGTTTTTTTGTTGTTTTGTAATGTTCGAGGGGGGAGGGAAAGAAAATAATGACATGTGTTGTACTTTGTGTTATAATAAGAAAAAAATATATGCAAAAAATTAAAAAAATACTTGTACTGATGGCACAACATAGAAAAGGTATGGTACTGGTATTCTAAGAAAATACAAATGAAGATCAAAAACGATTAGCAAGAATGAGATTAAAGTACGTTGTAAAAAATCCGATGACAATGGATGAGATTAATTCAGTTATAGAAGGGGAGTAAGGTATGCAGGTGGTCATAGATACTAACATGTTCCATTTTATATAACAGCAAAGGCAACAAAATCAAGACTTGTTACGGGAAATATAAAACATTATCCGATAGAACAAATGCGTACAATGATATGGGAATTAACCTAGGTATGAATTTATATTGAGAGACTTAATGAAAAGGACAGCGGTTAGGCTGTTCTTTTTTATAGACAAAAATTGAGGAGAATCTTGTATTATACCTGAATCCGTGAACCTTGTTTCAAAATGAAAAGGCACACAGGAAATGTTTGCCA
>OGCN01004679.1_pt1 | contig 11536 bp, 8 predicted proteins | sample 1570181 | NCBI WGS metagenome assembly OGCN01 (sample SAMEA4370584, study PRJEB24528) | human gut metagenome | reverse complement strand
ACGCCTGGATCAGCTCAGTGAGACAAGAGCACATCAGGGTGTGATCGCGCAGGTTGCAGCTTATGAGTACAGTACGGTGGAAGAGATTCTTGCCAGAGCAGAAGAAAAGGGTGAACCGCCATTTTTGATTCTTCTGGACAATGTAGAAGATCCGCACAATCTCGGCGCAATCATCCGTACAGCGAATCTTGCCGGCGCGCATGGCGTTATCATACCGAAGAGACGTGCGGTAGGACTGACATCTACTGTAGCGAAAACTTCCGCAGGTGCGATCAACTATACACCGGTTGCAAAAGTAACAAATATTGTAAGAACGATTGAAGAACTGAAAGAAAAAGGAATCTGGTTTGTCTGCGCAGATATGGGCGGAGAGACCATGTATGATCTGGATCTGACAGGACCGATGGGACTTGTGATCGGAAATGAGGGAGAAGGTGTCAGCCGTCTGGTACGTGAAGCATGTGATTTCACAGCATCCATACCGATGAAGGGAGACATTGATTCTCTGAATGCTTCCGTGGCAGCCGGTGTGCTTGCTTATGAGATCGTCAGACAGCGGATGATGTAAGATGACAAAGCAGGCATAGGCGGACAGATTTTTATGCTGCGGAAAATACAGCCGGGCGCGGAAAGTTCAGGCAGCGCAGCCGTGCGCGGAAAGTTCAGGCGGCGTGGCAGGGCAGAGCAGAGAGGGAAGACGGAGGAAGACGTGGACGAATATCAGAAGCTGGCGGATGAAGAACTCATCCAGAAACTGCGCGGGGGCGACGAGCGGATCATGGATTATATCCTTGAAAAGTACAAGCCGTTGGTGCTTCGCAAGGCAAATGCAATGTTTTTGATTGGCGGAGATACGGATGATCTGATTCAGGAGGGGATGATCGGATTGTTTAAGGCGATCCGGGATTACCGGTCTGACAGGGAGGCATCCTTTTTCCATTTTGCGGAGCTGTGCATCAACCGACAGCTCTACAGCGCGGTGGAGGCGTCCAACCGGAAAAAACATGTCCCCCTGAACACGTATGTGTCTTTTTATTCCCAGACCACGGAGGAGGGAAAATCCCTGGCGGAGACGCTTCTCACCGACCAGATGGACGATCCGGAACAGCTCGTGATCGAGCAGGAGAATTTTACCGCTTTCTGGGAGCAGCTGCGGGAACAGTTAAGCGCGCTCGAGCGCCAGGTTTTAGACGCATATCTGGAAGGAAAAAACTACTGCCAGATAGCGGAGGAACTCGGGAAAAGTCCTAAGACAATCGACAATGCTCTCTCGCGTATCAAGGGAAAGATCCGGCAGAGATAGAGAGAAGGCAAAAAGGACATTTTGCAAAAAAGAGCGGGAAATGAACAACCGGTTATGCAAAATTTTGCGGAAACAAAAGAACTAGTCCTAAGGTACTGTATAAAATGTATAGAAATGAAATAGAAGTTTTGTGAAGTTTGTGCACACTTCTTTGCGCAGTCATGGTACTATAATAACCGTAAAAACCCCCCAATACATTATATATAGTTTTTGCTATACCCCATAGTAAAAATACCTTCTCCTAAAAGGGCAGCCAGTGATGGCTGTTCTTTTTTTGTTATGGAAAAGAGCAGTTCTGAGGAAAGGGAGATTGACAGAAGCATAGAATTGAGATAAGGTGTTAGAGGAAAAAGAATATATCGCAGAGGGACTGTGCGCATGCGCAAACGGTTGAGAAGGTTAAAACCTGACTCTTGGAACCTGTCAGTTAATACTGTCGTAGGGAGCGAATGATGGATCAGATAGTTTGTGGAATCCGGCGTCACTGCGACGCCGGATTTTTTTCGTACACCCTCTGCAGAAATGGAGCAGAAAAATATGGAACAGTATGCAACACAGATGGAAGCAGCACGCAAGGGAATTGTGACAGAGGAGTTAAAGAAGGTTGCGGCGAAGGAGCGCATGACCACAGAGGAGCTGATGCCGCTCGTTGCGGAGGGAAAGGTGGTCATCTGCGCGAACAGGCATCACAAATGCATTGACCCGGAGGGTGTCGGCTCGATGCTGCGGACGAAGATAAATGTAAATCTCGGAATCTCCAGAGACTGTAAGGATTATGATGTGGAGATGGAAAAAGTGATGGCGGCAGTTGACATGGGAGCGCATGCGATCATGGATCTCTCCTCGCACGGGAACACCATTCCGTTCCGGAGAAAACTGACGGCGGAATGTCCGGCTATGATCGGAACCGTGCCGGTATATGATTCTGTAATTCACTATCAGAGGGATCTTGCGACACTGACCGCAAAGGATTTTATTGATGTGGTACGCCTGCATGCCGAGGATGGCGTGGATTTTGTGACGCTGCACTGCGGAATCACGCGCAAGACGATCGAGCAGATCAGGAAGCACAAGAGAAAAATGAATATTGTATCCAGAGGCGGTTCACTGGTGTTTGCGTGGATGTGTATGACCGGAGAGGAGAATCCGTTTTACGAGTACTACGATGAGATTCTTGAGATCTGCCGGGAGCATGATGTGACGATCTCTCTGGGCGATGCCTGCAGACCGGGCTGTCTGGCGGATGCGTCCGATGTGTGTCAGATTGAGGAACTGGTGCGGCTGGGAGAACTTACAAAGCGTGCCTGGGCAAGAGATGTGCAGGTCATGGTAGAGGGACCGGGGCACATGCCGATGGATCAGATTGCAGCGAATATGAAGATTCAGCAGACGATCTGCATGGGAGCACCGTTTTATGTACTGGGACCGCTTGTAACGGACATTGCGCCGGGGTACGACCATATCACTTCCGCGATCGGAGGAGCGATCGCCGCGCAGAACGGAGCTGCATTTTTGTGCTATGTGACACCGGCGGAGCATCTGGCGCTTCCGAATGTGGAGGATGTCAAGCAGGGTATCATTGCATCGAAAATTGCGGCGCATGCGGCAGACATTGCCAAGGGCGTGCGGGGCGCAAGAGAGATCGACGACAAGATGGCAGACGCACGCCGTGTGCTGGACTGGGATGCACAGTGGGAATGTGCGATTGATCCCGAGACCGCAAAACAAATCCGCGAGGACCGCAAACCGGAGCACGAGGACACCTGTTCCATGTGCGGAAAATTCTGTGCAGTGCGCAGCATGAACAAGGCGCTTGCGGGTGAGTACATCGATATTTTATAAAAACAGAACACGGGAAAGTGAAGAAGCGTCAGCGGAAAAACAACATTGCAGTATAAATGCGGAATGTGGTACAATAAAAAAGGATTCTGTCAGCAGGAGAATGAATGGGAAAAATTTATTTGGTTGACAGTGAGAATGTAGGAGATATATGGGTGCCGCTTCTGGTATCCTCGCAGGAAGATGACGAGGTTCTTGTATTTTATACGACAAAGAGCCCACATATGAATTATGAAAATGTGAGGATGCTCAAGGAGACGGAAAAGGAAGCAGACTTTATTAAGTGTTTTGAGGGAAGCAATGCGCTGGATTTCCAGTTGGTATCGGAGCTTGGCTATCGCCTGAGCCAGAACGCGGCCAGGGAGTATGTCATTGTATCAAATGATACGGGATTTGACGCTGCGGTGCGCTACTGGTCAGCGCGGAAAATGCCGGTGAGCCGTTTGAGCGGAAAGGAATGCCACAGAATGCTGACAGAGAAAAAGCAGCGCGTGGCAAAGGAATCCGAGGCGGCAGCAGAGCCGGAACAGGAACAGAGCAGAGCGGCTGGAGCGGAAGCGGAAGCAGAGCAGGTTCGGGAGATTGGCCCGGAAGCGGAAGCAAAGCGTGGCAGAGAGCAGTCAAAGAAGCCAGGGTCATCCAAGAAGTCAGAACCGTCGAAAGCCGGCGGTAAGGCATGAGAATCCGGGAATCCGGAAGCGTCCGGAAAGGCTGGAAATGCAGAGGAATCCGGGAAGGCAGAAGTGACCGGAAAGGCTGAGGATGCAGAGATATCCGGGAAGTCGGAACCGGAAGAAAACGCTGGGCTGGCAGAGGAATCCGGGAAGGCTGAGCCGGCAGAGAAGACCGGCAGGGCAAAACGGTCAAGAAAGTCAGCGAAAGCAGTCAGAGCAGAAAAGTCTGAGCGTATGTCAGAACCGGATCGTTCGGAAAAGTCACAGAAGAGTGACAAAGCAAAGACGCAGAACGCAGGGAATGAGAAGCCGGATCTGACGGAGGAACAATCCGGACAAATGACAGCAATGATGGATTTGAAAGAAGAAATGTCAGGGAATCCACAGAGTGTGTCAAATGCTACGGACCAGAGCGAAGCGCCAGTAAAGTTTGGACTGGATCTGAATGCAGAGAGAGCAATTTTAAAGACATTGTGTGCCTGCATCAGCAAGGAAAATCTGGTGGATTTTCACAATGCACTGGTTGCGCTTCTCGGCGAGGAAGAAGGCAAGCGGCTGTATCAGGAACTGAAGACGAATGCAGAGTATGCGTCTTACTGGTCAGAACTTCCGGCTTATGGCTTAAAAGAAAAGTTTGACATGTACTGCAAAATGGTTTTTGACCACAGTGAATATGCAAAGGAACCGCCGGAAGATTTTTCGGGATTCCTCTATCAGGCAAACGGAAAGCGAAAGAATCTCAATTCTCTCCGCGCAGCATTGCAGGGGCACTATGGCAAAGACAAGGGAATGAAATATTATTCCCTGTTCAAGTCACACATTAAGATGATGAATCGCATGTAGTAAAGGAGAAGTTGACAGAATCTGGGTATTCAACAGGAATACGCAAAACGCCTCACCGGATGGTGAGGCGTTTTGTACGTTTATCATTTTATAAAAAGAAGGAGAAGTCGGTAAGATGTGGGGTACTTACCGGCCATATTATGAAAAAGAAATTGTGTCAATGGGGATTTCCTCTTGACAATGATTAAGATACCGGATAAATGTGAAAAAGGTATGAAGCAGTGTTGAAAAATGTGTGAAGAATCGTCAAACAAATTGGAATCCGGGGCTGATAGAAGGAAAAGGCGAAGTTCCAGAGGAGAAAAATCGCGTGCCAGACCCGTAGAGAATGGAAAAAGGTTGACATAATGCCAGAAGAGAAGAACACCCCGGGTCTGAGAAGAGAAAAAGTGCGAACCAGACCCGTATAGAAGCAAAAATTGGGTCCCAGAGCAGAAAAAGTGCGTGCCAGACCCGGAAAGAATGGAAAAAGGTTGACATAATGCCGGAAGGAAAGAGCAACCCGGGTCTGAGACGAGAAAAAGTGCGAACCAGACCCGCATAGAAGCAAAAATTGGGTCCCAGAATAGAAAAAGTATCGCTGAGACCCGCAGGACGAGAAAAGTTTTTCTACTTCCCCCTTGGACACGAGATAGCATTAACGCCTCAACCGTATATTCCCCCTCATCCAGACTTCCATCACAATACATTTGTCATAATACCGTAACACTGTAACACCATAGCACAAAAAAGCGCAAACCCTTTCATTCAAGGATTTGCGCTTCTTCTCAATGAAGCTGCTGACGGGAATCGGACCCGTGACCTCCGCACTACCAATGCGACGCTCTACCGACTGAGCCACAGCAGCATCTGTGTGAGTTGCCTCAGCACTTGTACTACTATACACTACGAAGTGGCAGTTGTCAAGATAATAATTCTAAATAATTCTTTAGAAATTTTTCGGGTATTTCTGCGGGGAATTTTGCGGCAGATCAGGTAAAATGTAATCAATGCACGGGGAGGCGTGTGATTCTGCGGCGGATGTGTTATGATAGCAGAAAAGAGAACAAGAGCAGGAGCGGAAAAATGGAACAATATAACATTTTAATTGTTGAGGATGATAAAGAAATCAGGGACGGAATTGAAATCTTTTTAAAGAGTCAGAATTACAACGTATTCAAGGCGGCAGACGGCGTGGAAGGACTTGAGGTGATGGAGCGGGAGAAGATCTCGCTGGCGATCGTCGACATCATGATGCCGCGCATGGACGGCGTTACAATGACCATGAAGCTGCGGGAAAAATATGACTTTCCGGTCATTATGCTCTCGGCGAAGTCAGAGGAGACCGACAAGGTGATCGGGTTAAATATCGGGGCGGATGATTATGTGACCAAGCCGTTTACACCGTTGGAACTGATGGCGCGCGTCAATTCCCAGCTCCGCCGGTATACGCAGTTTGCAAACAGGAGTCCGAAGGAGGAAAAGAATGATCGGATTCATGTGATCGGAGGACTGGAACTGAATGAGGACACCGTGGAGGTGTTTGTGGATGGAAAACCGGTGAAGATGACGCCGATTGAGTTCAAGATACTTGCGCTCTTAATCCGGACACCGGGGCGTGTATATTCGGCGGACGAGATCTATGAGCGCGTGTGGAATGAAAAGGCGATCAATACCGATACGATTATGGTGCATGTGAGAAATATCCGGGACAAGATTGAGATCAATCCGAAAGATCCAAAATACTTAAAGGTGGTGTGGGGCGTTGGATACAAAATTGAAAAACAACAATAGAAACAACGGTGCCGGCAATAACAATGTCAGCGCAAATAACGATGCCAGCAGCAACAGTGGTGCCAGCAGAAATAACGGTGCCGGCAACAGCAGCAACAACAGCAATGCCGTAAACAGCAGCAAGCGGATTATCATAGCGATCGCGGGAATCATTTTTATCACGATCATTACCATGTGTTTTTTCCCGGTGGTGTACCGGACGGCTGAGAGACAGAAAGAGCAGCAGAAAGCGGAGATGATGCGCGAGTCCTCGGACAGCGTGGACAACGATACGGTACAGACACTCTATCAGGGCAGCTATGTCCTGTATGTAGAGCAGATGGAGCGGAGCGGGCAGGCAGATGCAGGCGGACTGTTTTTGAATCTGCCGACGGATGATGAAGATTACCAGTATGTAAAGGACACGGTAACCTCTACGCTTGACGAATGGAAAAGCCAGTTTGAGAGTGACAGCTGGAACATCGATTACTGTGTATACAAAAGCAGTGCTGACTGCGTGAAAAATACGGATCAGCCGCTCGAGACATGCGCGGATGGAACTGTGACGGAGAAGATAAAGCAGTATTATACGGACATCGTATGCTTATCCTTTGACAAAGAGGGCGCGCTGGAAGTGACACCGCTGTACGACGAAAATATCAGCGGCAGCGTTCTGATCAAGGCGTTTCAGAATGTAGACCGGGAAAATCTTTTGGGACAGTCGCTGGGCGGATATGTGGAAGCGGGTCAGTTGCAGGGACCGAAGGACTTTAAGGTGATCTTCGGGCTTCCGGTATCAACGAGCGATACGATTTCCTTGGGAGATCCGTATGAGGGTATGACAAATTACTGGGTGCAGGTGGTGTTAGTGTACCGTGCGTCTGGGGGAAGCATCCTGTTTCTGGTAAGCCTTGCTGCGGTGGCGGGATGGATGTTTCTTATGACGAGCAGGCGCATCTGGAACGAAGACATACCAATGCAGCGCCCGGGGAAATGGTATCTCATGGAGGTGGCGGTGATTGCTGTCTGCTGCATGGCATGTATGGAGGAAAACTTCTACGATATCATAAGAAGCTATTCCTATTACAGCGAAGGAGTGGATGTTTTACTTGGAAACAATGCCTGGAGAGCCATCTTACAGCTTGGACAGATGATTGTTCCGCTCCTGTTTTTGTATGGCATCTGGTATGCGGCGCTTCGCGTACTGCGTCCGGTATTTTCCATGGGAGTCAGGGAATATATCAGACAGTACAGCCTGATTTATCAGATTTTTCCGTGGTTGAAAAAATTGTGGAACACGTTCCGCTATGAGGTGGCGCATGTGGATTTTTCAGAAAAATCCACAAAGACGATCTGGAAAATCGTGCTGATCAACTTTGCGGTGCTGTCGCTCTGCTCGATGATGTGGTTTTTCGGCATCGGCGCGCTGATCGTGTACTCCATCTTTGTGTTCTGTTTTATCAAAAAATATTATGACAGGATCGGCAGAGACTATCAGGCGCTGCTGCGCAGTGTAAGCCGGATGGCGGACGGAGATCTGGACACGGAGATCACCGAGGATCTGGGAATATATGAGCCGATGAAGGTGGAACTTTCCAGGGTGCGTGACGGATTTAAGAAGGCGGTGGATGAGGAAGTGAAAAGCCAGCGAATGAAAACGGATCTCATCACGAACGTTTCCCATGATTTAAAAACACCGCTCACGGCGATCACAACCTACGTGGAACTGTTAAAGAAGGAGGACATCACGGAGGAGGAGCGCAGGTCATACATTGAGACGCTCGATAAAAAGAGCCAGCGGTTAAAAATATTGATCGAGGATCTTTTTGAGGTCAGCAAGGCGACCAGCAACAATATTGTGCTGCATCCGATGGAAGTCGACGTGGTGAATCTGTTAAAGCAGGTTGCGGTGGAGCATACGGAGCGCTTTGCGGCGATGGGACTTACGCTGCGCTGGGATGTGCCGGAGGAAAAAGTGATCGTGGTGCTCGACAATCAGAAGACATTCCGCATCTTTGAAAATCTGTTTGTCAATATTCAGAAATATGCGATGCCGCAGAGCCGCGTGTACGTGCAGGTGCACACATCCGGGGAGGCACCGGAGGAGTTCGTGGAGATCACGATCAAAAATATGTCGGCGACGGAACTGAATTTTGATCCGGAGGAGATCACGGAGCGCTTCGTGCGCGGCGATACTTCGCGCGGCACGGAAGGCTCGGGTCTGGGACTTGCGATTGCCAGAAGTTTTACCGAGGCGCAGGGCGGAAAACTGTCAATCGAGGTGGATGGTGATTTATTCAAGGTTGTAATCAGACTGAAATGTGGTACACTACAGGTAGAAAAAGAGATGGAGGTTTAAGACACATGGAATCAATGGATGATTACAAGGAGGAGTTAGAAGCTTCTTTCCGCAGAATCAGAGAGGGAGATATTTTAACCGGCACGGTGATCGATGTCAACGAGGAGGGCGTTACGCTTGACCTGAAATATTATGCACCGGGATTTATCAGTGCGGAGGAGATGAGCAGCGATCCGGATTTTTCACTGGCGGAGGCTGTGCATGTGGGGGATACGATCGAGGCGACCGTGATCCGGGTAGACGACGGCGCAGGCAACATTCTTCTCTCCCGCAGGGAAGCCAATGAAGAGCAGGCATGGGAGAAGCTCAAAGAGATGATGGAGGAGGGTACAACGGTAACCGTCCGCATCAAGGAGAGCGTGAAGGCAGGCGTTGTGGCATATCTTGAGGGGATCCGCGCGTTCATTCCGGCATCCCAGATCACATCCGCTTATGTGGAGGATACGGAGAGCTGGGTTGGAAAAGAGATTCCGGTCCGGGTCATTACGGTGGATGAGGAGCGTGAAAAACTCGTGCTTTCTGGAAAGGCGGTCGCACTCGAGGCAGAGGCGGAGGAGCGCAATCACAAGATCTCTATGATCGTGCCGGGAACCGTGCTTGAGGGAACTGTCGAGAGCCTGATGCCGTACGGCGCATTTATTGATCTGGGCAACGGACTGAGCGGACTGGTGCACATCTCACAGATCTGTGAGCGCAGAATCGGAAAGCCGTCCGAAGTGCTTAAGGTCGGAGAGAAGGTCAAGGCAAAGGTATTAAATACCAACGACAATAAGATCAGCCTGTCTATGAAGGCGCTGGCAGAGGAGATGGTAGATACCGAAGGTGTGGAAGATCTGGAGGCATACACAGACCACACATCCACAGGAACCAGCCTTGGCTCGCTTCTGGCAGGATTGAAGTTAGACTGATCGAACTATTTGAGAATCTTTCTCTAATAGAAAACTGATTCCGTTGCTTTTGCAACCGAAACGGCTCTTGCAATGTGATACATTTAGTTAGAATATTCTAACTATGCGTAAGAGGCAATTTCGGAGGAAAGCAATGAGAGAAGCAGGACTTGGAATCGACATCGGAAATGGAAGTATTTCCATCGCTGTTGTCGAAGGCGAAAACATCATATATAAAGATTACAGACTGCATCGCGGAGAACTGTATCAGAATCTTGTGGACATGCTTGGGCAGGTGGAGACATCGTGCGGCGACAGGATTTTGTATGCAGCGGTCAATCCCGGTGCAGTCTGTTTGTATCCGGGGATCCAAAAGGAAGTGCAGATCAACCGCATCAGCAGCCTTCTGGAAGGACAGAGAATGCTCTATCCGGACGCGGGAAGCATCGTAGAGATGGGAGCACAGAATTCCTGCTTCCTTACCGGAATCCGTGAGGGAGAGACGCTCTCCTACGCCATGAACGGGGAATGTGCCGCCGGAACGGGAGCATTTTTCGAGGATCAGATGTACCGGCTCGGACTTCCGCTGTCCGCCTACTCGGAGTATGTCAGACGGGCGAAAAGTGTGCCGCGGCTTGCGGGACGGTGCAGCGTGTTCGCCAAGACAGACCTGATCCACAGACAGCAGGAAGGTGTGCCGGTGGAAGATATTCTGCTCGGACTTTCCTATGCCGTGATCCGTAATTTTAAATCTGCGGTCGTGCGGAAGCTTCCGGTACAGCCGCCGGTGCTTGTGACGGGAGGCGTTGTCTATAATGAAGGCGTGCGCCTCGCCATCTGTGATATCTTCGGATTAAAAGAGGAAGAACTGCTTTGCGGGGAAGAGGGAGCTGTGGTGTCTGCTGCCGGAATCGCAGCCTGTGCATGTCACGGGAAGCTGGCCTTCGACTGGAAACACCCGGTCCGCAGGGAGGTGGCGGATGAGGAGCAAAAAAGAAAGGCGCTGCCGCGATATGACTACGAGAAGGAGGCACTTCACCGGACCAGACCGTTACGTGGCGGGGAAAAGCTCTGGCTCGGGATTGACGTGGGATCCACGAGCACAAACCTTGTGCTGACGGGGGAGGACGGAGCCGTCATTGACGATCTGTATCTTAGAACGCGCGGCAATCCTCTCGGCGCGGTGCAGCAGGGAATGGCACAGTTAAAGCAGAAATACGGGGAAGCACTCACGTGGGAAGGCATTGGTGTCACGGGATCGGGGCGGTACTATATCGCGGAGAAGACCGGTGCAGGCACGGTGTTGGATGAGATCACGGCGCAGGCGCGCGCGGCTGCCCATCTGTGCCCGGAGGTGGATACCGTGTTTGAGATCGGCGGTCAGGACTCCAAATACATCAGTATCCGGGACGGTCAGGTCGTCGATTTCGAGATGAACAAAGTGTGTGCGGCGGGTACGGGCTCCTTCGTCGAGGAACAGGCGAACCGCATGGAAGTATCGCTGGAGGAGATCGGAAACAGTGCCTTGAAGGCAAATGTGCCGATCGATCTGGGAGAGCGCTGCACCGTGTTGATGGAATCCAAGATTGCAGCGGAGCTTGCGGCAGGCACGGACAAGGAGGATATCTGTGCAGGGCTGTGCCGCTCGATTGTCAGAAACTATTTAAACAGGGTAGTCGGCAATAAGCGCAAGGGAGAACATATCTGCCTTCAGGGCGGAGTCGTGCATAACGAGGGAATCGTTGCGGCTTTCTATGAAGTGTTTGGAGAACGGCTTCACATCACGCCGTTTTACGATGTGACCGGGGCATACGGAGCGGCGCTCGCGGCAAAAGAGCAGGGTGGCACATCCCAAAAGGAGAGCATCCGGAATGAGGAG
>OGCN01004663.1_pt1 | contig 11585 bp, 9 predicted proteins | sample 1570181 | NCBI WGS metagenome assembly OGCN01 (sample SAMEA4370584, study PRJEB24528) | human gut metagenome | reverse complement strand
TCTTCGTCCAGCCGTTGTGCCGGGCAATTTCCGGGGTGGTATAGGCGTAGATCATGGGCACCACCTGCCGGGCAGTGCGCAGCGTAATACCGGCCATTATGCCATCTCCTTTATCATTCCTTGAATATAGTTTACTTCTTCACTAGACAAATCATATTTTTCAAACAGTTGTTCGTCTGTCCATTTTCTTGTAAAATCCTGACAAGGAACAAATGCGAATGACGCTTTGCTTAACTGCTGCGTCATTGCAATTTGTAGGATAAGAAATCGAACAAATTGCGTCTTTAAGTAATCCATATAGTTGGTTGCTTCTTCTTTTGAATCAAATGCTCCCGCCACAAGATACGTTTCGGAACATATTTCACCCGGTTTCAAAAGTTCCATCGTCGAAAGAACACGGTACTTTCCATCCTTGGCTGGTTGTCCTGCGTGTTCTGCCGTAAGACGAGAAATGATAATTTTCCATTGGTCAATCATTTCTGTTCCTACCCTTATCTCGGTACTTTTATATGGGCCACGTCCTCCATTGTATCGTAGTGTAATGTCACCGGTTTTCATTGGCTTTGCTGTTGTTGCAAGTCCAAATGGTTTTCTGCTGGAAACCACTTTATCCAGTGTTAATTCTCCATCTTCTTTTACTTTTTTGACTATTTCGGATGCAACTGGATAGCGAATAAATGTTTGAAACTCATTCAAATCTCTGTATGCTGTTGTAGCTTTTCCATTACGATAGTTTGTATACTTACACTTACCGTTATATGCTTCTTTCCAGACAAAATAGCAAACGCCACCTGCAACATCTACATTCGGAAAAACATCTAGCGAATTAGAATAATCAACCAATGTTGAAATATGTCTATCTCCTAGCATTTCCTCTCTGAACTTATCTAGTCCTTTACCGCCGGAGTACCATTTTGCAGGAATAATCAAGCAAATTGCACCGGGATGTGTAGTTTTGATTGCTTCGATAAAACGATTATAGATAGGCGTTGCACTTACGCCGGCACCGCCATCACTTATCTGATACGGTGGGTTTCCGATGACATAATCAAACTTCATGCTGGTACTCCCTTCCTGAATGGTTTCAAAGTTCTGGGTCGTTCCATGGCTGCCCTTGCGCCAGTTTTTCACTTTACAGGATACCGTGGGCGGCTGCGGCTCTGCCGCCCCGAACATGGAAAAGAGGTCAAGCTGTTCTGTCTCCGGCTGGGGCTTGCCGCCGGGCACGGACAGGCGCAGGCCGTCCATTTGCCACAAGTTCCAGCTGATGATGTTGGCGATAGGCTGTAACTCTTCTTTTGTGGGTTTGCGCTGCCAGCGGGCTTGCAGATGCTCTGCATAGGTCAGCAGCAGGTTGACCCGTGCCAACAAAAGATTATCTCCCTGATACTCATAGCCGTAGGTGGACTGCACCGCATGGGTGGCATATTTGCGCCACTCGTCCTCTGTGGCGGCGTTCTCGCTTACCACCCGCAGCTTGCGGTCCAAAATGCCAATGCGCCGGGCTACCGGGATCATCTCGCCGGTGGCGGCATCGTACCGGGACGCCAGAAAGGGGGCTTCACCGCAGGTCACCTCCAAGCGGCGGCTCTGCACATACTGCACCCATGCCGGAGTCCTGCCCTTGCAAGCCGGAAACTGCACCGGCGTTTCCACCGTCTGCCAGCCTTGGGGCAGTTCCTCCGTGAACTGCCCGGCGGTCTCTCTTGCCCCCAGCGCACCGAACCAGTCGGCATCCAGTGCGTTGTTCATCTTGTTGCAGACCCATGCGGGGCTGAACACCTCGCCTTTTTTGCGGGTGCGCTGCTGCTGGGTGTCGGTCTGCTTCATCATCCGGGGCAGCACCACCTCGTAGTGGGTCAGCCCGAGCTGCTGGGTGGTGATCTGGGATCTATCCGTGACAGGTTCGTACATCACCGTTTGCAGTTCTTCCGGCGGGTCGGTGGCCCAGATGATGTTTTTACCGGTGGATTTATCTTTTAGTAGCGTATCCAGCACCGCCTGCACTTCCGGTGCGTGAAAGTCGATCAGTTGTTCCAACGGGGATTCCCTCGCTTTGCCTTAGCGTTGCGGCGGAAGTAGCATTTTTGTACTAGTTCTGCCCTATACTAGCATTATAACTACTTATTTGTACTATATCAAGCATTTTAAATGCGACTTTCGTCAAAAACTAGTAGAATTCTCTATACTAGTAGCATGAAAGGTGGTATCGATAATGCTTGGAGAGCGACTGGCAGAGATCCGAAAGAACTACCATGACACCCAAAAGAGCCTTGCGGACAAGCTGGGGCTTACCGTTTGGGCTGTCAGCGCTTGGGAGCAGGGGCGCAATTCGCCGCCCAGCGATGTGCTGCTTGCCATCTGCAAGCTCTACGGCACCTCCGCCGACTACCTGCTGGGCCTGACCGACATTGACCCCTCGGACGAAACCCGCAAACAGCGCCAGCGCCTGACCAAAGAAGAACAGAACGAGATGCACCGCTACGAAGAATATCTGTTGTGGAAACGCAAAAAATAAGCCGCCCAGCAAGACCGTGAGGTCGCTGGGCGGCTGTTCTTTATATAATATATATCCATAGCAATCATCAACAATAAAATCGCGCTTCCCGTATGTTTTTATGGAAATTTCAGCCAATATGTGCTATAATCTTCCTCAGTACAGGAGGATGTTGATATGAACAATGGTGACGTTATTACTTTCAACTCTAAGAAAGCCTTCACATACATAAAACCACTAGGTAGTGGTGGAACAGGAGACACTCATTTATTTCTTGACGAAACAACTGGCATTCAGTTTGCAATAAAGAAATATGTTCCAAAAGATCCTCAATTCACTGATGAAGATTACAGAAGATTTGTTGACGAGATTATTATCCTTTTCAACATATCACATCCTAATATTGTACGGATATACAATTATTATCTTTTTCCAGAAGCTAAAACAGGTTACCTTCAAATGGAATATGTTGATGGCGTTAGTATTGATAAATTCGAACCGGATGGATGGGGAAAAGATTGGAATGCTATATTTTCAGAGGTAATCTCAGCCTTTGAATACCTCGAACAACATAACATATTGCATCGAGACATTCGGCCAGCTAATATTCTTATTGATAGAAATGAGAATGTTAAAATCATTGATTTTGGGTTCGGAAAGAAACTAAGCAATACAACAAAAAATCAAAACAGTATTTTGCTTAACTGGCCTGCCACAGAAATGCCATATGAAGTACAATCGAAGCAAGAATATGATGAACAAACCGAAATATATTTTGTAGGAGTACTATTCAAGCACATCTTAAAAGATGACTCCGCAGATTTTCGTTTTCAGCATATACTCGAAAAGATGACAAAAGTGAACCCAAGTCAAAGATACACTTCGTTTCATGAAATCGCAAGCGATGTATCAGTTGGCGTTCTAGGTGAAATAAACTTCACAGATGATCAAAAAGATTCATATCGCTGTCTTGCAGATGCATTGTCTAGCCATATCACTTATTTTATCGCAAAATATTCTCCCATTACTGATATTTCAGTTATATTATCAAAATTATCAGAACTGATACGATGCTCTTCCTTAGAAAACTACATTCAGGACAACAGTAGACTAATTAATTGTTTTGTCACTGGGGGATACAAGTACAAATCACGCACTGACATCCGATTTCAAATCGTAGCTGATTTTTATGAATTAATAATAAGTCTTCCTCCATCAAAGCAAAAAATCATATTTGACAACATCTATGAAAGGCTTTCAGCCATTGATGTACAACCTATGGACGATGAACTTCCTTTTTAATGTCTAGTTCTTTTGAGCCAACAAAGAAAACTTGGGTCGAACAATTCACATTAAAACAAAATCCCACGATTTGCAGGCAGGCAAGTGCTTGTAAATCGTGGGATTTCTTTTTATACCATCTTAAAATGCTCCAACGCATCCACAATGGCATCCTCTTTTTCCTTCAGACACTTGGGTTGTTTGACATTTTCGGATTTTGGCTTATTGTATCCCTACCTTTGTTTTTCGTCAACAATAAAGCCGCTGACAGTCTGCCGCTCGAAGAATCCACCAGCGGTTTCATCATCTTTCAATTCTCCCGGACACAAAAATCGGCACCCGCTTTTCAGCGGGTGCCGTTTTTGTTACCCTATAGTGCGCTTTGATTTTTGGCGTAAGTGGCGTAAGTTTGGCGTAAATCCGCTTTTGCGCGCTCCAAAAATCAAGGATTCATGCGGTTTTTTGGCAGTTATTAGTACATGCCGCCCATACCGCCCATATCACCGGCAGGTGCAGCAGGGGCCGGGGGTTCCGGCAAATCCGCCACCAGGCTCTCGGTGGTGAGCACCATCTCAGCAACGGATGCTGCGTTCTCCAGAGCGGAGCGGGTGACCTTGGTCGGGTCGACGATACCGGCGGCGATCATGTCATCCACATAGACCTCGTTCTGCGCGTCGAAGCCATAGTTGGGCTTGTTGGCAGAAATGATCTTGTCGATGATGACGCTGCCCTCCAGGCCGGCGTTCTTTGCGATCTGGCGCAGAGGAGCCTCCAGAGCCTTCAGCACGATCTTGGCACCGGTGCGCTCGTCGCCTTCCAGGCTGTCGCACAGCTCACGCACAGCGGGGATGGCGTTGATGGGAGCGGTACCGCCGCCGGCCACGACGCCTTCCTGCACAGCAGCCTTGGTTGCATTCAGGGCATCCTCGATGCGCAGCTTCTTGTCCTTCATCTCAACTTCGGTAGCAGCACCGACCTTGATGACAGCCACACCGCCGGCCAGCTTGGCCAGACGCTCCTGCAGCTTCTCGCGGTCGAAGTCGCTGGTAGCGGCCTCGATCTGGCTGCGGATCTGTGCAATGCGGGCTGCAATGGCATCCTTGTCGCCTGCGCCGCCCACAATGGTGGTGTTCTCCTTGGTGACCTTGACCTGACGGGCATGGCCCAGCATCTGGACGGTAGCGTCCTTCAGCTCGTAACCCAGATCAGAGGACACCACAGTGCCGCCGGTCAGGATGGCGATATCCTGCAGCATCTCCTTGCGGCGGTCGCCGAAGCCGGGAGCCTTGACAGCCACCACATTCAGGGTGCCACGCAGACGGTTGACGATCAGGGTGGACAGAGCCTCGCCCTCGATGTCCTCAGCCACGATCAGCAGCTTCATGCCGTTCTGCATCACCTGCTCCAGCAGGGGGACCAGATCCTGGATGACGCTGATCTTCTTATCGGTGATCAGGATGGCGGCGTTGTCCAGAGCAGCCTCCATCTTGTCGGTATCAGTGACCATATACGGGGTCAGGTAACCGCGGTCGAACTGCATGCCTTCCACGATCTCGTTGTAGGTCTCAGCGGTGGTCTTGTTCTCCTCAATGGTGATGACGCCATCGGAGGTGACCTTTTCCATAGCCTCGGCGATCAGACGGCCGATCTCCGGGTCGCCGGCAGAAATGGTGCCGACGCGGGCGATATCGTTGCTGTCCTTCACCTTCTGGCTGTGAGCCTTGATGGTCTTAACAGCCTTGGCAACGGCCTTGCTCATGCCGCGGCGGATGTCCATGGGGTTGGCACCGGCGGTGACATTCTTCATGCCCTCGGTGACCATGGCCTGTGCCAGCACGGTTGCGGTGGTGGTGCCGTCGCCTGCGGCGTCGTTGGTCTTAGTGGCCACTTCACGCACCAGCTGTGCACCCATGTTCTCGAACTCGTCCTTCAGCTCGATCTCCTTGGCAATGGTCACACCATCGTTGGTGATGACCGGGGCACCGAACTTTTTGCCCAGCACCACATTGCGGCCCTTGGGGCCCAGGGTGATCTTGACGGTATTTGCCAGGGTATCAATACCGGCACACAGTGCCTTGCGGGCGTCCTCGCCCTGCTTGATCTGCTTTGCCATAATCTATCGCTCCTTTTAAAGCTGCATTTTTTCAGAAATAGGGGAAACCGCTCAGTCTTCCACGACGGCCAGAATGTCGCTCTGGCGCACGATGGTGCACTCCTCGCCATCCACCTTGACCTCGGTGCCGGAATACTTGCTGGTGAGCACCTTGTCGCCGACCTTGACGGTCATTTTGACTTCCTTGCCATCCACAACGCCGCCGGGGCCCACAGCGATGACCTGAGCCACCTGGGGCTTCTCCTTGGCACTGCCGGTCAGGATCAAGCCACCCTTGGTGGTCTCCTCAACCTCAACAGTCTTGATAACAACGCGGTCTGCAAGAGGAATGATCTTCATAATTCTTGCCCTCCAATTATATTGAATTTATTTGAAACTTTGTTACGTCCTGCGGGGGCTTCGTGTGTGCTCCGCAGTGGTTTAGCACTCCTTTTCTCTGAGTGCTAAGTGTATTGTACTCATCTTGCTCTGAAAAATCAAGGGGTTTTGCAATTTTTCTTTGTTAAGAATTTATGACGTTCAAAAATCGCACCCTGCCACGCAAAAAAGCATTGCGTTCTTGACAGGACGCGCCGCCTTTTTTATACTTATAACGCATTACAAAAAACACGGCTGATGCGCTTTGCGGCAGAACGGAGGATACTTTGGCAGACAAAAAGCTGATCTCATCTTTACAGGGGCTGCGGGCAGTCGCATTTCTGAGCGTGGTGCTCTCCCATTGCGGGGCACCGTGGCTGGGGCCGTGGGCGATTACGGTATTCGTGGCGCTGTCCGGTTTTCTGATGACCTGCAACTATTACGACCGCCCGCGCACAGCACCGGGGCTACGGTCTGTCATAGCTTTCTCCCTTAAAAAAATACGAAAGCTGTACCCGCTGCACCTTATAATGATGGCTGCCGCGTTGTTATTTGTGCTGAAGGGGCTTCTGGCGCAGCCCTCTGCCCGCGGGGTGCTCTCCTGTGCGGCGCAGCTTGTTGTGAGCATTTTTCTGCTGCAAACATGGATCCCGTCCAGCCGTTTCTGGTTCTGTCTGAACGGAGTGGCGTGGTATCTTTCGGTACAGGCTTTTCTGTATGCCATCTTCCCCCCGCTTCTCGTCGTACTGAAAAAGGCCGATGCCCGCAGGCTGCGCTGCATCGCTGCCGTAATCTTCTGTTCGCAGTGTCTTTTCTCCCTTGCGGTCTGGAAAGCCGGGCTCAGCGGAAAGGCGGCCTTTTACCTGACCTATCTGTGTCCTGTATTCCGGGCGGAAGATTTTACCATCAGCTGCTGCATGGGCTGCCTTTACCACAGCCGCAAACAGGAGCGTTCTCTGCCGGGCGGTGCTTTCTCCCTGCTGGAGCTTGCCGCTGTGCTGCTTGCGGGCGGCTGCCTTTTCATCGCCGCCAAGCAGGTGGGGATTCTGGGCGCGGTGGCCTTCCGGTACAATGTGCTGTTCACCCCTTCTGCGGTGCTGCTGGTCTGGCTGCTTGCCATGGGCAAGGGGGTCATTTCCCGGCTGCTTTCCGCAAAGCCGTTTTTGTGGCTGGCTGGATTGTCCCCTTACGGTTTTCTGATCCATCAGGTTCTGATCCGGTATATGGAGTGGGCAGCAGACAAGTTCAGCCTTACGGTACATCCTGTGGTCTGGACCCTGACCGTATATCTGCTCACGCTCTGCCTGAGCAGCTTTTACAAGGCGCTGGAGCGCCGGGTACGGCAGTGCCCTGTAAAACAATAAGTAAAGTAAAAGGCCGCCGCACGGAACAACGTGCAGCGGCCTTGTTTGGGTCTGATGGTTTGTTTTTTACTTCACGCCTGCCTTTTTGGCGGTAAAGCGCTGGTAGGCGGGCAGCGGCAACAGCACGCGTCCGGCCAGCGGCTGCACCTCCACGCGCACCTGCTCGCAGGGGGCACATTCGCCGTCCGCTGTGGCAATGATGGGCCCGCGTCCATCGGCGGCGCGCAGGGTCACAGCCTTGGCCCGGCGGTAGATGAAATAGGGCTTTGCCGCTTCCACCAGCTGCCCGTTCTGGAAATGGCGGCCGTTCTTGTACATGCTCAGCAGCTTTGCGATGGTCAAGCGCCCCACCTTGCGCACGATGAACACATCCAGCCAGCCATCATCCGGCTGCGCCTCCGGCCCGGCGCAGAAACCGCCGCCGTAGGTGCGGCCGTTGCAGATGGCACACATCAGACAGTCCACCGCAAAGGTCTCATCGTCGATGGTGTACTCCACCCGGCGGCCGATGTGCCCGCACAGCTGCTCCACAATGGACAGCAGATAGGACACCTCCCCGCCGCACAGCGGGATGCGCCGGAATTTGGGGATGCCGTAGGCCACCTGCGCGTCCAGCCCGGCAGCACAGATGGTGGCCGACAAGCCGAGGTTGGTCTGCATCAGGTCGATGGGCACCGCCCCGCCCGCCAGCTGGGCATCCAGGTCCAGAAACTCCTCCCGCGTCCCAAAGGTGCGTAGGAAGTCATTGCCGCTGCCATAGGGCAGGCAGCCCACGGCGGTGCCTGCAAAGCCATAGGCCCCGGTGAGGGCCTCGTTGAAGGTGCCGTCGCCGCCCGCCGTGAAAATGCGCAGCGGCTCCCCTGCCTGCTGTGCCCCGGCTGCGGCAGCGCGGGCCAGCTCCCGCGCATGTCCGGCGTGGGTGGTGATGCGGATGGTATATTCCTCCGGGGCAAGGCCTGCCCGGGCAGCTGCAGCGTTGATCTGCTGCGGCAGCTGCTGGGTGCAGTCGGTCTTGCCAGCGGTGGGGTTCAAAAGAAACAAGGTGTGCATGTGGTGCCTCCTGTGATTCTGTTGCTTCTATGATAGCAGAAATTCTGCAGGATGCAAGGCATTTTGGTCATTCCCTGCCCGGTATCAAAGGGTCGCCGTCTCGTCCTGCCGGAGGACAATGGTGCCCTCTGCCGTACAGTCCGCAGTCCAGTGCTGCCCGGTGCAGGCAGTCCCGGCAGCGATCTGATCGGCCAGCGCCTGTTCCACCGCTCGGTCCACCTGTCGGCGCAATTCCCGCGCTCCATAGGCCGAGCGGGCACGGGCCGCCAGCACGGCCCCCACCTGCGGGGTGTGCCGGAGCTGATAGCCGCTGCGCGCCGCCCGGACTTCCAGCCTGCAGAGCATTTTTTCCGCGATGGCAGACATGCTCTCGTCGCTGAGCGGGCGGAACACGATGAGCTCATCCAACCGCCCCACCAGCTCCGGACGGAACCACTTTTTGGCTTCCTCCACGGCCTGCGCCGCCTGCTTTTCAAACACGGCCTCCGACCCGGCCGCAAAGCCCAGCGGCGCGGACTGCCCGGCCAGAAAGCGCGCTCCCAAGTTGGAGGTGATGAGCACGATAGTGTTGCGGAAGTCCGCCTTGCGGCCCATGGCGTCGGTGAGCTGACCGTCCTCCAGGATCTGCAGCAGAATGTTCTGGATGTCCGGGTGTGCCTTTTCGATCTCGTCAAACAATACCACACTGTAGGGGCGGCGGCGCACGGCCTCGGTGAGCTGACCGCCTTCGTCATGACCCAGATAGCCCGGAGGTGCCCCCAGCAGGCGGGCAGTGGTATGCTGTTCCTGATACTCCGACATATCGAACTTGAGCAGGGCCTTCTCGCTGCCAAACCAGCTCACGGCAAGTGCACGGGCCAGCGCTGTTTTGCCTACCCCGGTGGGGCCGAGGAAGAGCATGGCCCCGATGGGCCGACCCGGCTCTCCCAGCCCGGTGCGGCTGCGCCGGATGGCCCCCGCCACCGCTGCTGCAGCCCGCTGCTGGCCCACGATTTCTTCATTGAGACGGGCTTCCAGTTTTTCAAGCCGCTCCCGCTCCTGTTCACTCACCCGTTCGGCAGGCACCCCGCTGGCCTGTGCTACCACCCGGGCAATGTCCTCCTGGGTGAGCACCGGCTGAGGCTTCTGCTCCTGCTCGGCCCGGATGCGGGCCGCCGCACAGGCTTCGTCCACCAGATCAATGGCCTTGTCCGGTAGGCAGCGCCCTGGCAGATACCGTACCGACAGCTCCACCGCCGCCTGCAGGGTCTGCGGAGGCAGGGTGACATGGTGGTAGCGCTCATAGCGCGGGGCCAGCCCGTTGAGGATGTCCACCGCCTGTGCAGGAGTAGGCTCCTCCACCTGCACCCGGCCAAAGCGGCGCTCCAGCGCGGCATCCTTCTGGATGTTTGTGCGGAATTCCTGATTGGTGGTGGCACCGATGAGCTGGATCTCGCCGCGGGCCAGCACCGGCTTGAGGATGCTGGCCGCATCAATGGCACCCTCCGCCGCACCAGCCCCCACGATGGTGTGGAATTCGTCCACAAAGAGGATGGCGGTGCCGTCCCGCACCAGCTCCTCCAGCAGGTTCTTGAAGCGCTCTTCAAAATCGCCCCGGTACTTGGTGCCCGCTACCAGGCTGGCCATATCCAGCGCCAGCAGCCGCCTGCCCTGCAAGGCACGGGGCACCTGCCCCTTTGCGATGCGCTGGGCCAGCCCCTCGGCCAACGCAGTCTTGCCCACACCCGGCTCCCCCACCAGACAGGGGTTGTTCTTCTGGCGGCGGCACAGGATCTCCACCATGCGGTCCAGCTCGGCATCCCGGCAGAACACCGGGTCCAGTTCTCCGTCCAGCGCGCGGCGGGTCAGGTCGCGGCAATATTTATCGCTGGCACGGCCCGCCCGCGGCATGCTGGCCGACACCCGCGGCTGAGCGGGAAAGACAAACTGCCCGGACAACTGGCGGCAGTCCCGCACGGCCTCAGTGAGGGGCACTCCCATGGAAGCCAGCAGCAGCCCCGCCGTGCAGCCATCATCCTCCAGCATGGCACAAAGCAGGTGTTCCGGCTCTGCCCGTGAGACATGGGCGTTCTGCGCCCCGATGAGGGCGTAATCCATGGTGCGGCGCAGGTCCGGTGCCATGGCGTGCCGATCCAGATGCTGCGCCGGGCCGCGACGGTTCTCGGCCAGCTGACGGCGCACAGCCTGCTCTGAGATATGTCGGCTGTTCAGGAATCGCGCCGCAGCTCCCTGCTCCTGCTGCAGCATGGCAAGCAGCAGATGCCCGGTGTCTGCCTGACTGCAGCCAAAACTGCCGGCCAGCTCTACTGCTTGCTGCAGCAGCTGCTCCGCCTCCCGCGAGAACCCTCTGTATCCGCCAAAGCCCAGTTTTTCCCAAATGCTCATCTGCGTGCTCCTTGCTGTTCTGTCAAATCATATCGCAGTAGCAGTATAGCCCAGATGCACCGGAAAAAATCAGTGGTTTGTGTCGGGCCTGCCGGGTGCGGCGCGCAAAAAAGGAGGACGGCTCTGAAGAACCGCCCTCCAACAATTCAGGCTATTGTACTATTCGCAAAAGGATATACGGATCACTCCGCAGCCTTGGTTGCTTCGATCTGCTTGATCAGCTCAGGCACGACCTTGAACAGGTCGCCCACGATGCCGTAATCGGCCACGCCGAAGATGGGTGCGCTCTCGTTCTTGTTGACGGCGATGATGCACTCAGAATCCTGCATGCCGGCGGTGTGCTGAATGGCACCGGAAATGCCCAGAGCCACATAGATCTTGGGGTGCACGGTCTTGCCGGTCTGGCCGACCTGGTGGTCAGCGCTCATCCAGCCTGCGTCGGTCACGGCACGGGAAGCGCCCACGACGCCGCCGCCCAGAGCGGCAGCCAGCTGCTCAGCCAGCTCGATGCCCTTGTTGACATCCTTGCTGATGCCAC
>OGCN01004660.1_pt1 | contig 11589 bp, 9 predicted proteins | sample 1570181 | NCBI WGS metagenome assembly OGCN01 (sample SAMEA4370584, study PRJEB24528) | human gut metagenome | reverse complement strand
AAACCTGCAGCATCAGATCTTTTATTTCGCCTACTTCCAGTTTAAACTTACCATCCTGATCGGAGACAACCCCCATTTGAGTATCTTTGATACGTACCGTCGCTCCCGGCAGCGGGTTACCGTCTTTATCCTTGATCTGACCGGTAATCGTCACTGTTTTCAGTGCTTGTGGCAATGGTTTTCCCTTAGGGGAAATGACGATCACACTATCCAGAATAGAATAGCTCAGAGGCAGACCGGCAAATATTTTATCCAACATCTCATACAGCGTCGCATTTTTAAGCGACACATTCACCTGAATACCTTGCAGTTCGTTATCATTATATAAAAACTGCATATCGGTCTTTTGGCTGATCTCGGTCAAGACCTCTATCACGCTGGCATTTTGTTTCATCAGCGATAACCTGGTATTCTGCGAATAACCGTTTGCCGCCACCGATAAAAATGAAGCGAACAGAAAAAAGACACATAATTTCATCATTAACACCATTTTTCTCAGGCCAGGGAGTTTTCCCGACCTACCGTTTCGTTTTTTTTTCATAACTTTGTTTGATTTTAATCGTTTGTATTAGATCGACTTTTTATGCAGAAGGTGTTACGACCACCTTCTGTATTTTTTATTGTATCATTTCGACTACGACTGTTTTATCTGTCTTTTTGAACCGGATATTCGTCGTCAGTTCCAACATTTTCAATACCTTCGATAAATCCGAATATTTAGGAATACTCCCGGAGAATCGTTTTATTTTCAGGCTTTCCCCAGCAAAAAAGAAACTGACATCATACCAGCGTTCCAGTTTCCGGGTCACCGCTTCCAATTCTTCACTGACAAACACAAAACGGTCTTGTATCCAGGAACAATAAAGGGCGGCATTCACTTCTTTCACCTCGATTCCCTTTTCGGTGTATATCGCCTGTTGTCCGGGCTTCAATAATTGTTTACCCTTTTCACCGCTAACTTCGACACTTCCCTGCAACAAGGTCGTGTATATCCCCGGTTCTCCCTCATAAGCAGTGACGTCGAAAGAAGTTCCTAACACCTCGACTCGTTGTTTTCCCGATTGTACGATAAAAGGCCGGGCTTCATTCCGGGCAACCTCAAAATAAGCCTCTCCTTCCAGGGTCACTTGCCGGTTTTTACCTGTAAAACGAACAGGATACCGCAATTCCGATGCACTATTCAACCATACCCGGCTCCCATCCTCCAATACCAATGTATATTCGCCTCCTCTCGGGATTCGCAGGATATGCCATTCTTCTGGTGATAAGCCAAACGCCCCTGATCGTTGATCCATAAGCGTTCCCCTTGCCCGAGCGACAAACAAGTGTCTTTTATACCGTTCAACACCAATTCTTTTCCATTCTCCAGCACTAACACCGCCTGCTGGTGAAACTCCTTCGGGCCGACTGCAGCCAGAGTCATCTCTTTACGGGTATCCGGCACGAAATACAGGAAACCGATCCCTCCTATTATAAATAAAATCACCACTGCGGCGACATACCGCCAATAGCCCGGATGGATTTTACGGCGATTCGTTATTCTACAATAACGTTCCAGCTCTTCCCACCTCTTCGCTGTATGAAAAGAAGCATAAAGTGACAAAGCTCCTTTCAGATTCTCTCTTGTAGTAAAAGTATCGAACCACTCCTGATTTTTAGGATCCTGTTTTAACCAGCAGGCCAATTCGGCCTCATCCTCCGGTGTCAGCTCTCCCTTTATCCAGGCAGCCACCCAACGATAGATTTCCTCGTTTTTATCCATAACATTTAATCTTAGCCTGATCAGTACTCCTTCAATTCGTATATCTACACTGAAATCGGTATTTCCTCATCCTTGATTAATCAGAAAGTCCGAAGGTCTGACACCGATCAATACCCAAAGGACGCTAATCATTTCTGAGTATTTTAATCCTTTTTACTATTTAAACACACCCGATAAGGAAATAGGTGACAAGAGGTATGAAAAAAATTAAAATTCGAAAAAAAACAGAGTCATATAGACGAAAAGTTCTCCCAACCGTCCTTTCAGATAGGCCTTGGCCCGTTGTTTTTGCGTCTTGACCGTATTGACAGAAACCCGCAGGAGTTCGGCGATTTGTTTTTCTTCTTTTTCCTGAAGATAAGCCATATAAAAGATTTCCCGGCACCGTTCCGGTAATTCATCGATCGCTTCGAATAATTCGGTTACCACTTCGGATTCCATCTGCCTGAGGAGGAAACAATCCTGATCTTCTTCGGATTCCGGGACAGCTTTACGATCATTCCTTGCGCGGATTTCCAAATCGCGCAGATAGTTCAGGCAGCCGTTTCTGACACTGGTATACAAAAAAGTACGAATCGTCTTTTCATTGGGAAAGGCGGACAAATCGTATTTCCAGAAAGCGACGAATACATCTTGTACCAAATCCTCCGCCACATCCTGATCTTTGATTATCCGGGAGGCAAAAAAGCACAATGGACGATGCCAGGAATAAAAAAGCTCCTGGAAAGCTTCTTTTTCCCGTTGTTGCAAACGCCGTATGAAATCTTCCTGATTGATCACTGCCCTTATTCCTACTTTGTGCGTATAAAAGTAAATAAAAACAAATAAAGGTGCAACCGGTATTTCCGATTGCACCTCATTTTCAGCTTACACTTGTCCGCTTATTATTTTACTTCCCAGGTATCCCCGCTATTCAGCAAGTCTTCCATACAATGGATCTTAGAAATTTTCTTTACTTCTTCGATCTGATCGTCCAGAGCCTGGTCGTAAGTATGCGCTTCGACATCACGGATAACTCCCAGGGCAACCGGGAATTCCGGAGCTTTCATATTGACGAGCATCCAATGCAGGAACGGATTGGGATTATGTGCATCGTGAACCAGGATATCTTTTTCAGTGATACCGTCTTTACCGATTTCGACCACTTTCAGCTCACCTGATTTTGCCAATACCAAACCTTTATCTTTGTTTTTACCGAAGATCATCGGTTCACCGTGACGCAAAACGATCTGACGCTCTTCTTTCAACTCTTTATCCGTTACAGCAGAATGAGCACCATCGGCAAAGATGACACAATTCTGAAGCACTTCTACCACAGAAGTTCCCTGGTGTTTTACAGCTGTTTCCAGAATTTCAGCGGTCAAGTTCACGCTGGTATCGATCGAACGGGCGAAAAATTTACCCTGAGCACCGATGCAAAGCTCTCCAGGATTGAAAGGATGCTCGATCGTTCCGTAAGGAGAAGTTTTGGTTTTAGTTCCCAATTTGGTAGTCGGGGAATATTGTCCTTTAGTCAGACCATAAATTTCATTGTTAAACAACAAAATGGTAATATCCACATTCCGGCGGATAGCATGAATAAAATGGTTACCCCCGATAGCCAATGCATCACCATCACCGGAGATCTGCAATATATTCAGTTTCCGGTTGGCATTCTTCGCTCCGGAAGCAATAGCGGCAGCACGTCCATGAATTGTATGGAACCCATAGGTATTCATATAATAAGGGAAACGGGAAGAACATCCGATACCGGAAATCACAGCCCAGGATTCTTTGGGATAGCCCAGTTCAGCCATCGCTTTTTGCACGGAATTAATAATACCGTGATCACCGCAACCCGGACACCATCTGATTTCCTGGTCGCTTTTAAAATCTTTAGGAGTATATTTTAATTCGCTCATTTCAATTTCTAATTTTCGATTTCTGATTCTAAATATCTTTCATCCTTGTTTAAGTCGAAGAGCTTAAATTATTTTATTGATTTTTTCTTTCAATTCTACGACAGTAAAAGGTAATCCAGCCACCTTATTTACTTGCAGGTAATTGAATTCGGGAAATTTACTTTTCAGATATTTAGCAAACTGTCCGAGATTCAATTCACATACGACGATTTTCTTATAACGAGCCAACACATCCCGTGTATTTTTCGGCAGCGGATTGATAAAGTTGAAATGGGCCAAACTGACATCTTTTCCTTCAGCCCGCATTTCAGATACTGTGGTATAAAGGTGACCATAAGTACCTCCCCATCCGACAATCAAAATATCGCCTCCTTCGGGATTACCGTATACTTCCTGTTCGGGCAGATCGTTTGCAATCCGGGCTACTTTTTCTTCACGCAGATCGGTCATGACCTGATGATTCTCGGGCACATAACTGATTGTTCCGGTGATATTCATCTTTTCCAGTCCGCCGATCCGGTGTTCCAAGCCTTTGGTACCGGGTAAAGCCCAGGTTCTGGCCAGAGTTTCGGGATCACGGGCATAGGGTTTATAATCATCACCTTCTTTAGCCAGACGCAATTTTATCTCAGGTAATTTAGCCATGGAAGGAATCAACCAGGGCTGAGCTCCGTTGGCCAGGAAGCCATCGGTCAGCAGGACTACCGGAGTCATATGCTCGAGCGCAATCTTTCCGGCCATAAAAGCATAGTCGAAACAGTTTCCTGAAGTACTGGCAGCGATTACCGGCATCGGACATTCACCATTACGGCCGTAAAGTGCCTGTAATAAGTCGGACTGTTCGGTCTTCGTAGGCAGACCCGTAGAAGGCCCTCCCCGTTGTACATCCACGATCACCAAAGGCAATTCAGCCATAACTGCCAATCCGCAAGCTTCCGATTTCAGCGCCAATCCGGGACCTGAAGTCGTCGTACAGGCAAAATTACCGGCATAGCTGGCACCGATAGCGGTACAGATACCACCGATTTCATCCTCAGCCTGATAAGTCTTAGCACCCAAATCACGACGAAGTGCCAATTCATGCAAAATATCGGTAGCCGGAGTGATCGGATAAGAACCACAGAATAAAGGTAGTCCTGCTTTTTCTGCAGCTGCCAACAATCCCCAGGCTGTGGCCTTATTACCGGTAATCGTACGGTATTTACCTTTCTCGATGGTAGCCGGAGCTACTTTAAAATGAGTGGCTAACGCATGTACATTAGCAGCATAATTATAACCGGCTCTCAACACCATTTTGTTGGCAGAAGCAATAGCCGGTTTTTTGCCGAATTTAATATCGAAGAAAGCTTCGGTATGCTCTACAGATTGCTCGAACATCCAATAGATCATTCCCAAAGCAAACATATTTTTACATCTCAATATCGATTTCTGATCCAAACCGGTCTCTTTCAGCGCTTCGATAGTCAGCTCGGTTACTTTCACCGGAACAACATTATAGTCCGCCAAAGAACCGTCTTCCAACGGATTTGCAGTATAACCGGCCCTTTCGATATGTTTGTCGGTAAAGGCATCGATATCTACAATAATAGTACCTGCTTTTTTAGCCCAACGTAAGTTCGCTTTTAAAGCAGCCGGATTCATAGCCACGAGGACATCGGCATAATCACCCGGAGTAGTAATGTGCTCTTCTCCAATGTGTACCTGGAAACCGGACACGCCACCAACAGTACCTTGCGGGGCACGAATTTCTGCCGGATAATCCGGAAATGTTGCTACGTCATTTCCAAATAAAGCAGCTGTATCCGAAAACTGCTGCCCGGTTAATTGCATTCCGTCTCCCGAATCTCCGGAAAAACGAATGACAACATCATGTTTTTCGATAACTTTTGTCTCTTGACTCATGGTTGAATAAGTAGTTTTAATTGTTGCTGACGTCAATCAGCTTACTTCATTGTAAATGTAAAAGGGAAAATTACCACTTTAACTATTCATTTTAACAATCTTATAACATTCTCCGAATGCTATTTTTATGTTTTAAAACATGGTAAAGGTAGCGAAACCTCCCTTTTAAACAAGTTTAATCCGAACATTTTTTCCTGATTTGCAATAACTCTGATAATCAACGATTCTGCAAACGATTTTCAAGTTTTCGAAACGCTTTAAAATGAAATCGTTCTAAACAATCTTCCCAAAAACGACATTTTTTTTGTATAGAGCGCTCACGTTTGCGGAATTATCGCTTAAAATGTCTTTTTTATTACAAATTATTACTTTATCGTATTTTTTGTTTTTTTTAATAGAATCCTTCTTCTTTTTTTTTTTCCTTTACGTATGACTCTAAAAATGGATACGCATGAATAGAATACTACTCTTTTTCTGTTTACTTTTCGGGTTATACTCCTGTCACACCCCAAGTACGACAAAAACACCACCGGCTAACATTGTCTCCGAATTCAGGATAACGTCTACTCAGGTCGGAGCCATCCGAAAGGGTATGACGATAAAAGAATTGTATGCAGCTCTACCGGAAGACCGGATCAAAAAACTGAAAACCCGTACCGAGTTATCCAACGAGACTGCCGACTATTACTATATCTATGGCGATAGTTCCCGTTTACTCCTCATTGTCAATACCGAACGGCAAAACGACGAACGCTCGCGTATTTCCCGAATCATCGTAAAAGATAAACGTTTCCAGACAGCCTCGGGAATCGGACTGGCTTCCACCGTAGGAACAATCAGAACGGCTTATCCTCATAGTCAGTTTCTACCTTCGGTAGATGAAATCATCCTATATGTCCCGGAAATAGATGCCAATTTCGAAATAAACAAACGACTCCTCCCTCCTTCACTAGCCATCGACTCGACCGGAGAGATCGCCCCCGACAGTATACCCGCCCAAACCAAAGTAACCGACCTGTCTATCTTTTGGGATTACAGTATTAAAAATCTGGCCGACAAAACCTTCTGGAAAGACCTGACTCACCGGTTTACCAATTGGGTAATCACCCAAGTACCTTCTATAATCATCCTCACTCTCATTTTTATCGGCTTATTACGACTACTCAATTATATCGTCAAAAAATTAAATAAAGCGGCCAAACGACGGGTACACCTCAATGAAAATATCGACGACGCAGAAGGCAACAAAAGAATAGAGACCTTATCCGGTATTATCTTAGGGGTTGGAAAAATATTCTTATGGACCATATTCGTGCTGATCATGCTGAGTAAGTTCAACATCAATATCGGTCCGATCCTCGCCAGTGCCGGAATCGTCGGATTGGCAGTAGGTTTCGGTGCCCAGGAATTAGTCCGGGACTTTATCTCGGGATTCTTTATCCTATTGGAGGATCAAATCCGGACAGGAGACGTGGCGATCATCAACGGTACGACAGGAACCGTAGAGAAAATAGAGATGCGAACGACGACCTTACGGGACGCTTCGGGGGTCGTTCACATTTTTCAAAACGGTAAAATCAACTCCTTATCGAATATGACCAAAGGCTGGTCGGCAATAGTAGTCGATATCGGCGTAGCTTACAAAGAAGACACGGACCATGTCAACGAAATAATGAAACAAGTGGGTGACGAACTCATGAAAGACGCTGCCTGGCAATCGATCCTTATGGGGGTAGATTTATGGGGAGTAGATAGTTTCGGCGACAGTTCCGTGATTCTGAAAGTAAAACTGACGACTAAATCAGGACAGCAGTGGGCAGCCAGCCGGGAATTCCGCCGCCGGATCAAAAAAGCTTTCGACGCCCAGCACATCGAAATCCCATTTCCACAAGTCAGCCTGAACACCGGCTCCGGAACAGGGGCTATGCCGGTGAAAATAGAAAGTTAAAAAGCGATAAGCTATAAGCTAAAAGCTTATTTTTGTTTTACCATACAGCTTAGCTTATAACTTTTAACCTATTTAGTTGATTTATGGCTCGTTTTTTAAAAGATAAACAAAAATCCAAGGGAGCTGCTCCTGGTTCACTGATCTTTATCGGCCGGCAAAAGATGGATTACAGCTGCATTCGGGTAACCCAATACAATGCCGAATATGTCAAAGAAGGGGAAGTGAAAGCTTTGGATAAGATTTCCGAATACCTTTCCGACGACCATGTGGTCTGGATTTCCGTGCGCGGCTTACAGGATACCAACCTGATCGGCAAACTCGGAAAGAAATTCGACATCAGTGCCCTGATCCTGGAAGACATCCTGAATACGGACGAACGTCCCAAATTTATCGAAGACGACAAGCATTTGTTCGTTATCCTGAAATCCCTGAATTTCAACCGAGAACTCCGTAAGGTTCAGATCGATCAGATCTCGTTGATTGTCGGGAAAAATTACCTGATTTCCATTCAGGAAACGGATAACGAGTATTTCGAAGATGTCTCGAAAAGAATATATGCCGGACAAGGAAAAATCAGAAGTTTATCCTCCGATTATCTCTGCTATGCGATGATCGATACCTTGGTCGATAATTATATATTGAATATCGAAAAATTAGGTAATGTGATCGAGGAACAGGAAAAATTATTGCTCACATCAGGGAAGGAGCTTGTCGAGAATATTTACCACTATAAGACCGAATTATCTTATGTCCGGAATAATGTCCGTCCTGTAAAAGAGCTCATGACCCGTTTCGTCACCTGCGATTCCGACTTGATCAACGATCATACTTACAGCTATCTGCGCGATCTGGAAGGTTTGGTTACCCAAGCCCTGGAAGCTATCGAAATCTACTACACCATGCTTTCCGACCAACAAAACAGCTACAATGCTACCATCAGTAATAACGTCAACGACGTCATGAAAGTGCTGACGATCTTCTCAGCTATTTTCATCCCCCTCACCTTTATCGTAGGAGTTTACGGAATGAATTTCGACTATATCCCTTTCCTCAGATACCGCTATGCCTATTTTATCCTGTGGGGGATCATGATCGCTATCGTTATCCTGATGCTATTTTTCTTCAAACGGAAAAGATGGTTTTGACAGCCATTTGTTTTCAATATACAATTAACAAGAGGTTACAAGGCTTAGGGATAAACTTCCGAACCCCTTTTCACCTTTGTAACCTCTGTAACTAAAAAAACCGGATACGTTATTTCGTTCGTATTATTTCTTAAGATTGAACTTCTTTCCGGCAAACACAGCATCTTCACCCAATTCTTCTTCAATACGCAGAAGCTGATTGTATTTCGCCATACGGTCGGAACGGCTCATCGAACCGGTTTTAATCTGACCGGAATTTGTTGCGACGGCAATATCTGCAATGGTAGCATCTTCTGTTTCACCCGAACGATGGGACGTCACGGTCGTATACCCTGCACGCTGAGCCATTTCTATAGCATCCAATGTTTCGGTTAGCGTTCCGATCTGGTTCACTTTGATTAAGATCGAATTGGCACATCCTAATTCGATCCCTTTCTTGAGGTATTCGACATTAGTCACAAACAGATCGTCTCCAACCAACTGGCAACGATCACCGATTTTTGCAGTCAGCATTTCCCAGCCATCCCAATCATTTTCAGCCATACCGTCTTCAATTGAATCGATCGGGTATTTATCGATCAACTCTTCCAGATAAAGTACCTGCTCGGTAGAAGTACGTTTCGCTCCATTCGGCCCTTCAAAAATGGAATAATCGTAAATGTCGTTTTTATAGAACTCCGAAGAAGCACAGTCAAGTCCGATCATCACCTCTTCGCCTGGTTTGTAACCCGCTTTTTTAATAGCTTCGATAATAGATTCCAACGCATCTTCCGTACCTTTCAAGGTAGGAGCGAAACCACCTTCATCTCCTACAGCCGTACTCAATCCCCGATCATGCAATACTTTTTTGAGGGTATGGAAAATCTCTGCTCCCATCCGAACAGCTTCCCGGAAGGTTTTCGCACCCACCGGACGAATCATAAATTCCTGAAAAGCAATAGGAGAATCGGAATGGGAACCTCCGTTGATAATATTCATCATCGGCACAGGCAATACTTTTGCATTGCATCCGCCGATATAGCGGTATAAAGGAATTTCCAAAGCGCCGGCAGCAGCTTTTGCACAAGCCAAAGATACGCCCAACATGGCATTGGCTCCTAAATTGGATTTTGTCTTCGTGCCGTCCAGATCGATCAACAACCGGTCGATTGCTGCCTGGTCGGTAACATCGAATCCCAGCAAAGCATCGGCAATCACTGTATTGACATTGTTGACAGCATTCAATACACCCTTCCCCTGATAACGGGATTTATCCCCATCGCGCAATTCCAAAGCTTCATGTTCGCCTGTCGACGCTCCCGAAGGAACAGCTGCACGCCCCATCACTCCGTTTTCCAGAGTTACATCTACTTCTACTGTCGGATTCCCACGGGAATCCAATATTTCGCGGCCTGTAATATCTACAATATGTGTCATCGTTTTGTCTTAATTTTAAATTATACATTTTATTTTACTGACACAAGTTACGACAAAAGAATGAAGAATGAAGAATAAAAAATGAAGAATTAACTTTCATTTATAAAATTTGTACAAAACATAAACTGCATCTATTGCGTAATTATTTCAGTCTATCAAATCCGGTAAATTGTCGATTATTTTATCAAATTCCTCTTCAATGCCGACCGACTACTAAAACTGGTCACTTTACTGTCGGGTTATTCAAAGAGCAGTACTTTATCGGCTGTCAACAAAGTATCCCAACAATACGACGGCATGATACCCGGATTCGACCTGCAAAAATAACCGGGCATCGGCCACTATAGAAAATCCCTGACATCATACTTCCGGATGCGGTCTTCATCGTCCGTAGCATAAAGAAATCCCTTTTCTGCATCGAAAAAAGGAGCTTTCAGAGGGTGTTCGATATTCAGCAGATATTTGAATTTGCCGTTCCAGTCAAAGACGGAGATATTACGTTCTCTTTTTCTGCCATCCGGATGCAAAGGAAAAGCCCGGAATGCAAGCACTGTCTTATCGGTACAGCAAACCCCGGAATAATGTTGTCCATCGGTTGTGTGGGGCAAAGGTAATTCAGTCGAAGTAGTCAGCCACTTTGAAGTAAGCTTCTTCCGGTCAAAGAACAACATCTGATTCATCAGCCGAAAAGCCACGACAATCTTATGCTGATCCGGTGATATCGCCTCTTCGGTTGAAAAAATCCGGTCGAAATACTGTAAATCGGTATAAGACGTATACTCAATAGTATCTTGTGCCTGAGAAGAAGCGTAATTGAATTCCAGCCAATACAAGTTTTTCGGAGGAAAACTCTGTACCCCTTTTTCAGAAATAATAGTATAACTACCATCCGGATTTTTTTTCAATGTCCCTTCCGGGTAAAGCCACGAAGGTTCTTCTGCACACGATATCCAGAAAACAGAATCATTCAAAGGAAAAACTGAACGGTATAAATGGTCACTTTTTACGTACCTCCCCAATTTATACTGTTGTTTCCAACAAGGTTTACCTGTTTTTAATGAACTTTCCAAATCGACGACTCCGACAAAATTCAACGGAGCCTGTAGCCATAATCTCATTTTTCCCTTCCAGGGAGCTGCCCATATTTCCTGGCAGCTGATCACTTCATCATCTCCTCGTCCTTTTTCCAAAAAGGCCCCTAAAAACCGGTAGGTATCCGCATGATACACCCTCACTATTTTCTCCTCCTCCATATTCAGTATCACCAAAAAAGTATCGAGACGGCAGATACTCATCGGTATCAATTCCTGTATAGGTAATATTTCACCTTCCAAATCCAGCGTTTGTTCCGGACTTGCAGCTAAAACCACTTCGCTGTCGTTTTGCTGCTGCGTACAAGCGAAAAAAAATAAAAGCAAGAAAAAAAGAGAAAAGATTTTCATGGCTTTGTATTTAAAAAGAAAGAGGGTGTCCAAAAAGTATTTGGCACCCTCGATTTATTCGTATCCCTATTGG
>OGCN01004650.1_pt1 | contig 11609 bp, 10 predicted proteins | sample 1570181 | NCBI WGS metagenome assembly OGCN01 (sample SAMEA4370584, study PRJEB24528) | human gut metagenome | reverse complement strand
TGTAGCAGCGTCTGCACGGGCTTCGTCGGCTTGCCGTATCTATCTTCCAGTTCCGCCGCCAGGGCGTTGAGTTCCTCTTCAGTCCGCAGCAGGGCCATGCGCTGGTACATTTCGATTTTCTGGCCGCCGTTGCTGATATACTCGTCGTCAATAAACGCGTCGACATGGATTTCCATAACCGTATCCTGCCGTTCCGGCTCGGCGGGCTTGCCGGACTGGGCCTTGGCAATGGCCTCTTCCAGCATATGGCAGTACATGGCGAACCCGACGCTGGCAATGTTGCCGTGCTGTTCCCGGCCCAGCAGGTTGCCGGCGCCGCGGATTTCCAAATCCCGCATGGCAATCTTAAAGCCCGATCCCAGCTCTGTAAATTCTTTAATAGCCTGCAGCCGTTTTTCTGCCACTTCCGACAGCACCTTATCGCGGCGGTACAGGAAGTAGGCGTAGGCCATGCGATGACTCCGGCCGACGCGGCCGCGCATCTGGTACAGCTGGGACAAGCCGAAATGGTCGGCATCGTACACGATAATCGTATTGGCGTTGGCCACGTCCAGCCCATTCTCTACCAGACTGGAGCACAGGAGCACGTCATATGTTCCTTCGTAAAAATCAAACATGATCTGCTCCAGCAGCGTGCCCGCCATCTGGCCGTGGGCGATGCCGATGGTGATATCTGGCAGCAGGGCCTGCAGCTCGTCCTTCATCGTCTCGATGGACTCGACGCGGTTATAGACGAAAAATACTTGTCCGCCCCGCCGTTTTTCACGCATGACTGCGTCGCGGACGATACGGGCGTTGTATTCCGTCACATAGGTCTGCACCGGCAGGCGGTCCGTCGGCGGCGTCTCGATAATGCACATTTCCCGCAGGTTGACCAGGGACATGTGCAGCGTCCGGGGAATCGGCGTCGCGCTCAAGGTCAGCACGTCGATATTGGCGGCCCAGGCCTTCCATTTTTCCTTCTGGGCCACGCCGAAACGCTGCTCTTCGTCGACGACGAGCAGTCCTAAGTCTTTAAATTTTACCTTCTTATTCAGCAGGCTGTGCGTGCCGATGAGGACGTCGACGTCGCCGCGGAGCGTACGGGCCAATATATCCTTCTTTTCTTTATACGAGCGGAAGCGGTTCAGCACGTCGCAGGCTACGCCGAAGGGTCCGAACCGTTCGCTGAAGGTCTGAAAATGCTGCTGGGCTAATACGGTCGTCGGCACGAGGACGGCGACCTGCTTGCCGCCCATGACGGCCTTGAAAATGGCCCGCATAGCTACTTCTGTCTTGCCGAAGCCTACGTCGCCGCAGACGAGGCAATCCATGGGAAAGGGCTTTTCCATGCTCTTCTTGATCGTCTGGACGGCCCGCAGCTGGTCGTCTGTTTCTTCATAGGGAAAGGCGTCTTCAAATTCCTTTTGATAGGATGTATCGGCCGGAAAAGCGTATCCCGGAACGATTTCCCGCTTAGCGTACAAAGCGACGAGCTTTTCCGCCAAATCGGTAATCGATTTCTGGGCCTTTTTCCGCACCTTCTGCCATTCGTTGCCGCCCATTCGGTGCAGCTTCGGAGTCGTCCCTTCATTTCCGATATAGCGCTGCAGCAGTTTCAGCTGATCTGTCGGCACGTACAGGATATCCTGGCCGGCATAATGGATTTCCAAATAGTCCTTATGCACGCCGTCCAGCTCGATGGTCTTAATGCCTTCGTACCGGCCGATGCCGTGGGACTCGTGGACGACGTAGTCGCCGGGCTTCAGGTCCGTAAATACGTTGATTTCCTGTCCCTTGGCCGCATGATGGCGGAGGCGGCGCTTTTGCATGCCGTATACGTCCCGCTCGGCCAAAACGACGAGCTTGGCGTAGGGAAGCTCGAAGCCGCTGCGGATTTCGCCGTCTGCTGTGTACACGGCCCCTTTCTGCAAGGGTTTGTCTGCGGCATACAACTGCGGCTCCACGTCCTGCTGACGGAGCCAAGCTGTCAAAGACGCCGTCCGCTCGCGGCTGCCCAATACGAAGAGAACCGTATTGCCGTTTTTCTGCCAGTGGCTCAGCTCATCCTTCAGCAGGGTAAACTGCTTTTGAAAGCTTGCCATCATCTTTGCGGCGAAGCTCGACGAAGAGTCAGCCGGCATGTCCGGCACGGATTGGGCCATAAGGGACAGCATGATTTGACTAGCCGCCCGTTCTGCCGTCACAGCCTTCTGCCAGGGACAGAGGCGGCCTTTATAATCGTCGGACTCCTTCAAAAGCTTTTTCAGGCTTTCCCGTATCCGGTTGGGCTCGTCCCAGATTATGACGCCGTCGCCGATGTAATCGAGAACCGTGCAGGCCCGTTCGTCCTGTTCTTCTTCCAGTGAAATCGGCAGCAGGCGGACCTGTTCCACCGCTTCCTTCGACTTTTGGCTGTTGACGTCGAAAAAGCGCAGGCTGTCTATGTCGTCGCCGAAAAACTCGACGCGCAGCGGGTCCTGCTGGTTGACCGCATATATATCAATAATATCGCCGCGAACGGAAAAATGACCGCGCCGCTCGACGAGATCGACTCGCTCGTACCCGCCGTCTACGAGACGCTGCAGGAGCATGTCCCGTTCATACTCCGCGCCGGTCTTTATATCGACTGCGCCGTCGTCAATGCGCTGCGGCGGCAGTACATACTGAAAAGCTTCCTCCGCCGTCGCCAATACGACGCCGGGCCGGCCTTCGCGCAGAAAACCGAGAACGCGCATCTGCTGCGCCGACCGTTCGATGCTCTTCGCCGTCGTCGTAAAGACGGCTTTGTCGACAAAAGGAAAATCCAAAACCGCCATGTCGGGCAGCCAGAACTGCAAATCGGTCTGCCAGGCCGCGGCCTGTTCTTTTCCCGGCACGACGAGCAGCGCCGGCCCCTTTATGTCTGCCAGCGCGTTTCCCGTAAAGGCGCTTTTTGCCGAGCCGCCCAGCCCGTAAATGCTGTGCCGCCCGGGCAGATGAAACTGCTCTGCCGCCTTTTTAATATTTTCATCGTCATTCATCCATTGAAATACTTGATTCATTGCTTGACCTCATAGAAAATGGGGCTTTAGACAGTACGCTAAAGCCCTATTTAGTAATGTTTTACGTTGTCTTACTATATACACGGTTTGTATTATATCATATTTTCCGGCTAAACGCATAGGCATGACTTGCCGGGATTACCGGTCTTTCTTGAGAAGCTCCCATATATCGGCGTCTTCCAGCTCTTTTTCTGCCGTCTGCACCTTGACATCGCGGCGTATCTGCGGCAGCAGACGGTATAAGTTATCGCCAGGGCAATCCGTCGCGTTCACGTCGTGATGGCCTTCGATCGTCGTAACGCCCGCCTCGATATCGTATACGCGGCACAGAAACACCAGGAGCCGCTCCAGCGAGGCAAGCTGTTCAGCCGTCGGCCGTTCCGTATCAAAATTCCCCGTTACGTTGATGCCGACTGTGTCGAAATTATGGCCCTGAGCATGGGCTCCTACAGCAGCCAATGGACGGCCTCGTTCAATCGTACCGTCCTTTCGGATGACGTAATGATAGCCGATACCGGCCCAGCCCTTCGCCAAATGGGCCTTGTGAATAGCCTCTGCCGACGTGTCGCCGGACGGCACGCCTACATGATGAATGACGATCCCTTTCGTATCGGGCCGCACCAGAAGCGGTTCGGCAAAGGAAAAATTCGTTTCGACAACAGGAATGTCTTCAGCCGGGCTTCTGTCAGCAGCGGAATCATATCGGCGCATTTCTTCTTTTCCGCTAGCAGACGGCAACTTTCCTTTGTCCGGAATGGCTTGTACTACCTCTGTCTGTACGGCAGCTGCATCTGCCGGCTTCGCCTCAGCACCGGCGACAGTTAAAACTCCCAGCCAGCAGATACAGCAAACCAGCACGCGTATATAAAATTTCACCTGTCTCATAGGCATACGTCCCCGCCTCTGTCCTGAATGATGCGGCACAGCCCGTCGAACGTAGCCTGCGGCGCAGGATGACCGTATTGCCCCAAGCGAATATGCGGCTTAGCCCGTCCGTGATAATCGCTGCCAATCGTAGCCAGCAAATCGTGCTCGTTAGCAATAGCTGCATAAAAAGCCGCCGTATCGTCGTCGTGATAGCTGCAGTACGCTTCGATGCCGTCTATGCCTTGAGCGATTAAGTCTTCCGCTATGTCCCGATTTTGCTTCATATTCGCTCCCGGATGGGCCAGCACGGCAACGCCGCCGTGTTCCTGTATGATGCAGACGGCTTGGGAGAACGGCATGAGGACCATAGGAACGAAGGCCGGCCCTCCCTGGCCGCAGAAATCCCAGCCGAAATTGACATACGGTGCATTGCTGCGAGCGCCGCCGGGCCGGTAGGGGGCCAGCAGGGGATTCCCGTCATTGCGCGGGTCTTCTAACGCCGTTTTAGCAATATTGACCGAAGCGACGACGCCGCTGGAAGCCATGTCCCATATGGCCTGCCGATCCAGATAAATGCCTAACCCTTCGACGGCATCGAGGACCTTTTCGGAAATAGCCAGCCGCTGGGCGTGCAGATCCTGTTCCAATTCGGCAAAGACCGGAGCCTGATAGCGAATGCCATATCCCAGCAAATGGAAATTCTTGCCCTTATGCTGACAGCTGATTTCGATTCCCGGAATAAAGGACAGCTGCAAGGCTGACGCCGCGGCTTTTGCCTCGTCCAGAGCGCCTACGGCGTCGTGATCCGTAACGGCTGCCGCCCGCAGACCGGCGTCAGCGCATTGCCGCATCAAATCAGCCGGCTCAAACTCCCCATCCATGCTGTATTTCGTATGCATATGCAAATCAAGCCATGTTTCCACTATGTACCATCCTTCCAATCTCATATATCAATTTATATCTGAATACTAAAATGACACCGTAGATAGGTGTCATTTAGAAAACTATATTGAATTATAACAGCCTGTCTTTCTTTTCCAAAATTGCAGCAGCCGCCGAACAGGCCGGACAATCACAATATACAGCGCCCTTAGACTGAATATCTCTGGCATGGGCTGCAATAGCTTTCGCCGTTTCTTCGCCGAAAACCTGGACGCCGCCGTCTGATTCAGCAAACTGGATCAGCATGTCGATCGGCATGATATCCCCTTCCAGCTCGGCAATATACTTCTTCGTTTCTTCCGCTTCCTGGTCTGTCCCAACGGCATCAAGCCAAGCCTGGGCCGCGGCTTTCGCTTCCTGGCTGCATGACGGGGCGGCCATAAGCGCATGCGTCTGTTCTACTACAAAATCCAATATTTGCTTATCCATATACGGCACCTCTTTCTATAACGGAATATCCTTACGTATACCTATTATATCATATAACAAAAGAGAAAAAAGACAATTTACGCATATTATACAACAGCCAATCCCGGTATCATAGCCGAAGCCTTTGGACAATGCCATACAAAATGGCTAAGTGGGCCGGATAATACAGGTAAAATATATATTTCCTGCCGTTCGTTCCGCGCCGGCCGTTATATAACATTAAAAGAGGCAGTGCCGCTAAGGAAAAGACCTGAACGCCGCCCAGCTCCAGCGAAATACAGCACAGCCCGAACGTCAGAGCAGCCAGTTTCTGCGTCCTCGTCGTTCCTAGCCAAATCATGACGGGCGTAACGGCGCCGCAAAACCCATAATCTATAACAAAGCCCGGCACAAAGGAAGCATGACACAGAACATATAAGAAAACGAGGCTTCCTGCCGTTCCAAACATCGCCAGACAAGCGCTCCGTCGGACCTGACGGTACTGCATCACATAAGATAATCCGAAAATAAGGGCAATCGAACAGGCAAAGGTAATGAAAATAGATTGGTACAAATTACCATCGGCTATATAACTGACGACAGAGCACAGCAGTCCTACTCCCAAAACAGAAAGAAAGTATCGCTGCTTACGACGCGTATGAGCGCAGCCTTCGGCTACCATATAGGCAAAGATAGGATACGCTGCCCTGCCAATCATACGCAGCTCCATGCATCCGGGAAAGAAAAACACGCCTATATGATCGATGGTCATGGAAATCAAGGCCAGCCATTTCAGCGTCGTCCCGCTGATGCCGACACACAAGCCGTCCCAACAGCTTACCTCCCGCATCTTCTTCCCTCCCTCATGAAAACATCAGCTTCACCATCGTCTCACAGTTTCCACCTACTTATTCTGCAATATATACGCTAATAACGCCCGGCAGCCCATATCGACATCTTCATAGGTCTTATCAAAATTCCCCGTATACCACGGGTCGGCTACTTCGCGGTCAAGTCCGGCAAAGGACAAGAGAGAGTATACCTTGCCGTCATCGTCTGGCCCGCAAATGCGGCGAATTTCATAATCGTTTTCCCGGTCAAAGCCGACAATATAATCGTACGCCTCGTAATCGGCCTTGGTAATCTGCACGGCCTTGCGCTTCGTAAAAGGAATCCCCTGCTCGCGCAGCTTCTCCTTCGTTCCCCAATGAGTATCGTTGCCAATCTCTTCCCGGCTCGTCGCCGCCGAAGCAATATAAAACGAATTGGCAATCCCCCGCTGCCGCACTAATTCCTTCATGACAAACTCCGCCATGGTAGATCTGCAAATATTGCCGTGGCAGACAAAAAGCACCTTTATCATCTATGATCTCCTCCTGAAGTCAACATATTATACTTGATAAAAAACATTGAGCCGTCACTGTAACCTGCTGCATGTATTGAGAATAGCATATCATATTTCTGATTGTCAAACGATTGTCATTGCGCTCTATGCTAACTATATCTTTCAGCAAAATAATAATTGCCATAAAAAATACTGTCCAGGTTAAGCTGAACAGTATATGAGTCGGCGATATGCAGTTGTGAATGCGACAACGTTTTACGAGTCTTCGTAGACACGCACGCGCAGCGTCAGGCCTCGTTCCTGGCATATGGCCCGGCACTTGGCGATTTCTTCGCTGTCTTCGACGTGATCGACGACGGTTAGGACGACGTTCGGCACGTATTGCTTGCATCGCTGAGCGAACTGCAGCATGGCGTCATAGGACTGTATGCCGAAGCGGCTGCGCGTCAATTCCAAATAGCGTTCCTTATTGGATGCGTTCAAACTGATAGAAATGGTATCGAGGAGGCCCTTAAAATCCGGTGCCGTATCGCGGCCATAGGACAGGTCAGACAGGCCGTTCGTATTCAGCCGCGTCAGCACATCGGAATGGGTCTGCTTTACATAAGCCAGCAAATTCTTTAAATCTTCCAGCCGTTCTGTCGGTTCGCCGAATCCGCAGAATACGACTTCGCCCACGTAGTCCCACGGCGCAGCGTCGAGCAGGGCCTTTGCGTCGGCAACAGTTGGTTCTTTTTTTAGCCACAGCGTCGTTTCTTCGGCCATCTTCTTCATGCTGCGCAGACAAAAGGTGCACGAGCAAGTGCAGCGGTTGGTCAGGTTCACGTATATGGCGCGTTTTCCTTCAGGCTGGCGTTTTAAGCTTTCTTCGAGAGTGATATATTCTCCCTTGTCATAAGCATACACTATCATGAGTATTTCCTCCCTACTTCAATTCTGTCAAAAATTCTTCAAAAGCCAAGCCGCAGTTGTGCGGCAAGTCTAATTCTTCCGTGTATATCATGGTCTTAGTGATGAAATCGGCGGCCGTACGGACGGCTTCTGTCAGCGGACGGCCCTGCACGACGATGCCTGACACGATGCCGGCGAAAACGTCGCCCGTTCCCGATCGGTCGCTGCCGATTTTCTTTGTCTTCAGCAGCTGCGGCTCTGCGCCGCGTTCATAAATATAATTGCCGATGTCTTCCCCGCAGTGAATCCCCGTAATGACCAGTTTTCCCGGCCCTAACCCCGATAATGCTCCGGCCATATCGCGCAGCTCTGCCAGCGTGGTACGGCCATCTTCAGGATAAGGAATCTGTAAAAGTCGGCATGCTTCGGTCAGGTTCGGCGTGATGACATCGGCATAGGGCAGCAGATGCCGCATGCCGCGGCACAGTTCTTCTGTATACGAGGAATAGAGCTTGCCGTAATCCCCCATGACAGGATCGACGATGACCGTCGTGCCCTCTTTCTTAAAGGTCCGCAAAAAGTCCAGCACCAGCTCGATTTGCTGCACCGAACCGAGAAATCCCGTCGATATGCCGTCAAAGGTCAAATTGTTTTCCTTCCAATTTTCCATGTACGGCTTCATTCGGTCCGTATAATCGTCAATATAGTACGTCGGAAATCCCGTATGAACCGACAAGATCGCCGTCGGCAATACGCAGGCCTGTATTTTCAGCGCCGAAATAATCGGCAGTTCTACGGCGACGGAACAGCGTCCGTATCCTGTCACGTCGTTGATCAAGGCAATTTTTTTCTGATGCTTCATACGCTACCTCGTTTCCCTAAAGACACGCCGCCGCCTTTTGCAATGCCGCTCCGACGGCCACGGCCGCCGCGACGTTGACAATGCCTTCGCCGATAAGTCCCGGCGTCATGAGCAAGCCGGCTCCGGCGCTGCCGTATAATAAGGCGCCTGACCCGGCATAGGCAATGACCATCCACAGCGCCGATACAGAAAAGGCCAGCAGCATCCGCATAGACAAGACCGAGGGCCCTTCTCCCTCTGCGGGTATCGCAGCCATACGGAAAACTATCTCTACCATGACCCATTTGATGACCAGCGTCGGAAGAATCCATATGGGGAATCCGCCTAACAAGTCAGAAAAGGCCGAGCCGATAGATGCGGCGAATCCAGCCTGACGGCGCGGAAGAAACAGGATCAGCAGAAAAATAACGGCGTCGCCTAAGTGCGCATAGCCAAAGGGAATGGGAATACGCGGCATAAACGTCATCATAAATACGACAGTCATACAAACGGCAGTCATGCAAAGTGATTTTGTCGAAACAGGTTGTTGTCTTCTTGCTGTATGCGAATACATAACGCATCCTTCCTTTCGGTCTCGACGCCGGCACAAGACGATGTTCTTTAATCTGTACCTAATTCTATTACAATAAAATATCATAGTAAATAGGACAGATTGCGTTTTTTCTGTCAAATTACTTAGACATCCCCATATTTTTTGTTTTTGCTGCCAAAAAGCATACAAAAAAAGGCCCTGATCAGAGCCTTTTTCATGAATATCGTTATACTTCTTCGGGATAAGTCAATCCCCATTGCCGCCGCAGCGTCGTCATGGTTTCCATCACGTCGGCCGTATACTGCAAATACATGGCATTGCCTTCGCCTGCTGCGGCTTGCTCCATGTGCAGGATTTCATAACATAAAGCCATGTCCGTATGGCCGGCTTCTATGATTTCCTGGCGGCCGTCGTCTGTATACGTAACGACAGCCTTACTGCCGCGGGGATAATCATAGATTTCTATATATCCCCTGTCGAAAACGGCCGTGCCCCGCTTAGGCTGCTTGGCATGAAGGGATAAGGATAATATAGCCATTTCTCCCGCTTCATTCTGCAGGAGGATACCGGACTGCTCGTCTACGCCGCTCGGCGCTAAGGAGACCTGCGAAAGGACCTGCGTCGCCTTGGACGATAAAAACCAGCGGGCAAAGGCCAAGGCGTACACGCCGATGTCGAGGAGCGCGCCGCCAGCCAGTTCCTTACTGAAAAAGCGATTGGTCATATCGTACGGCTTATAGCTGCCGAAGCTGGCCTGCACCAGGCGCAGCCGGCCTAACGCTCCCCCTTCGAAGCGCTTCCGCAGTTCTTCATACAAAGGCATGTGATATAATGTCATGCCTTCGGCTAAAATGCAGCCATTTTCCTGTGCCGCTTCCATGGCCTGGTTCAGCTCGCCGCTGTTGAGGGTAATGGCCTTTTCACATAAGACGTGCTTTCCCGCTTGCAGCGCCGGCAGGATGTATTCGATATGACGATTATGGGGCGTGGCGATATAGACGATGTCTACGTTGGGATCGTGCGCCGCGTCTTCCGGCCGGTCGTACACCGTTTCTATGCCGTACTGCCGGGCAAAGGCTGCGGCCTTCTCCTGGGTCCGGTTCCCTACGCCGTATATGCGGCCGCCGAGGCGTTCCGCACCTTGGGCAAATTCATGGGCGATAGTACCACAGCCGATTATCGCCCAGTTATACCGCAGTTGATTCATGACGACCTCCTATACCCATTCCAACGCCAAATTTACGCCGGCTTCCCTGACCGGCACGACGTCGGCTAAGGCGCGCTTCGACAGGAAATCACAGCAGTGGGCAGCGTAGACGACGCCGGGCTGAAGGGCCTTAAAATAGGCGACGGTCTGCTCCAATACATCTGGATCCGGATTCATCAAATGGAATCCGCCGATGACGGCGGCAATCCGCTCGTCCCGGCAGACGCGCTTAGCCTGCTCGATAATATTGCAGATACCGGCATGAGAGCAGCCGGCAATGACGACCAGCCCCTCTTCCGACCGATAGGCCAGCGCCGTGTCGTCGCAAACGAAATCGCTTTCCCACTGGCCGCCGACCTTCGTCTTGCCGATAGGACGATGGCCTTCAAAAGAATTGGTCTTTTCGATTTCTCCCAAATACGCCAGCTTAGGGCTGAGCCATAAGGGCTGCTTTTCCAAGCGCAGGGCGAAAACGCCTGAAAGGGCTTCAGCCGTCATTGGCGAGCCGATGTCCAGCGTTCCGACGCGTTTGGGAGCAAAGGCCGCCGGATGGGCCAGCAGGGGCACGCCGTAGCGTCCCAGCTTCTCATACCATTCGTGCAGATACAGCAGGCCCCGCGTGTGGTCGTTATGGCCGTGAGAAATGACGACGCCGTCGAGGGCATGCATCGGCAGATTCATGGAAAAGGCATTTTTCAGGAATATATCTGAATAGCCGGCGTCAAACAGCCATGTCTTGCCGTCTTCTTCCAGATAGTAGGAAAGGCCGGGCTCGCCGACGTAGTACTGGTCGATAAAGGTATAATTGTCTACTAATATTCGCAGCTTCACAGGCGTTTCCTCCTAGCAGGACAACAAATCCGACACGAGCTTGACGCAGTCCGCCGCATCCTTCGAATAGCCGTCGGCGCCGATTTCATCGGAAAAGCTGGCCGTTACGGCGGCTCCGCCGATGATGATCTTGCCGCCGTAGCCCTTCGCCGCCGCTTCGGCGATGACGTCCTTCATGCGCATCATCGTCGTCGTCATCAAGGCCGATAAACCGATAATCGAAGCCTTTTCTTCCAGCGCCGCGGCAACGATGGCCGAAGCGGGCACGTCTTTTCCCAAATCAACGACGCGGTAGCCGTAGTTGCGCAGCATCAGGCCGACGAGGTTCTTGCCGATGTCGTGGACGTCGCCTTCTACCGTCGCGATGACGACCGTAGCCGATTCTTTCTGGCCTTTCCTTTCAATAAGCGGCTCGAGCAGGGCAATAGCCCGTTCCATAGCGCTGGCACTGGCGATGAGCTGGGGCAGGAAATACACCTGCTGGTTGTACAGCTCGCCGACGCGGTTAATGGCCGGAATCAGGAGCTCGTCGATAACCTGCTCCGGGATGGAACGAATAAGACCCCAGGTATAAGGATGGCGGCTCTCATAGAAAATCTGATCGGCAGTACCGAACTCCACGGGGCGGCCGGCATACATAACCATGATCTTATCGGCGATATCGGCGACGACGCCCAGGTCATGCGTAATCATGACGATGG
>OGCN01004648.1_pt1 | contig 11614 bp, 11 predicted proteins | sample 1570181 | NCBI WGS metagenome assembly OGCN01 (sample SAMEA4370584, study PRJEB24528) | human gut metagenome | reverse complement strand
GACAAGCGCGTGCTGGCGACGTTTAAGTTGTTTCGGGAGCACGACCGGTTTATCCGGGGAATGATCGGTGATATCGGCTACAAGCAGAAGACCGTCGACTTTGTAGCGCCGCCGCGGTTTGCCGGAAAATCAAAATTTTCCGTGCGGAAAATGCTGCACTTTGCCTTAGACGGCATCATGGCCTATTCGAAGATACCGCTGCGCATATCCTTTTACGCCGGCTTGGTCAGCGCCTTTTTGAGCGTCCTTATCATACTGCACGCCCTGTATTCCAGCGCCGTCGGCTCGGCTGCGCCGGGATGGACGACAGTCATCGTCGTCATCTGCATCTTAGGAGCCCTTCAGCTCATGTTCATCGGCATCGTAGGCGAATATATAGGCCGTATTTTTGAAGAAGTAAAGCAGCGTCCCCTCTATTGGCTGCGGGCTGAGCTGGGCGGACGCGGCGAACTGGAGGAACGCAACCGATAGTAGTCGAATCCTCACGGGGTACGGAACGGCCGGGCCGTTTCGGAGACGGAAAGGAGCTTGTATGCGAAACGAAATAAAACGGATATGGATGTTGGCCGCCGTGCTGGCTGCCATGGCTCTTCCTGTCGGAGCCGCCGATTATTACGCCGTAGGCGATAAGGGCGGCGAAGTGCTGCTTCTTCAGAAGCAGCTGATCAAGCGGGGCTACGACGTCGAAGCCGACGGCGTATTTTCCAAGGATATGGCCAAAGCCGTATCTAAATTCCAGAAGGATCAGAAAATACAGGTCAGCGGCAAGGTCGGCGGCTGGACGTACTATCTTCTGACGGGCAAACGGACTCTTATGCCGAAGGACAGCGGCTCCAAAGCCGTGCAGAAGCCGGCAAAGAGCAAGAAGAAACCTGTCAAAAAGGCCAAGGCTAAAAAGGCCGACAAGACGTCCAAGCTGAAGTATACGAAGCTGAAAAGCCTCAAGGGCTCCGACCACATCGGCCATCAGCTCGTCGATTCGGCGTACCAGTACATCGGCGTGCCCTATGTGTTCGGCGGCAATACGCCTAAGGGCTTCGATTGCTCCGGCTTTACGAAATACGTCTTTTCCCACAACGGCATCGAATTGCCGCGCATGGCTGACGAGCAGTACCGCATGGGGTTCCGCGTGCGGAAAAACGAGCTCATACCGGGCGATTTGGTTTTCTTTACGACATATGAGCCGGGCGTGTCCCACACGGGTATTTACGTCGGCGACGGCAACTTCATCAGCGCGACGAGCAGCGGCGGTATCCGCGTAGACAGCCTGAAAAGCGGCTACTGGTCCGAACGCTATATCGGCGCCAAACGGGTCAGATAAATAGAATACGATGGCTAGCAAGAGGCCCTTCCTCCGGCGGCGTCCCAGGAGCGGCTTCTGCTAGCCATTCCTTATAATGAAAAATTTGTAAAAATAAGTGAAAAATATAAGGGAAAAGGTTGCCCAACGAGGGCAAATAAGCGTATAATTTTTCCATATGAAGAATACAGGAGAGTGTTGTTGATGAAATACATGACGGGTAATGAAATCCGCAAAGCCTATTTGGAATTTTTCAAAAGCAAGGAGCATTTGATTCTGCATAGTTTTCCCCTGATTCCCCAGGATGACCCGAGCCTGCTGCTCATCGGCGCCGGCATGGCTCCGCTGAAGCCGTATTTTACGGGCAAGCTCGTACCGCCGTCCTACCGGGTCACGACGAGCCAGAAGTGCATCCGCACCGGCGACATCGACAACGTCGGCCGCACGGCCCGTCACCATACGTTTTTTGAAATGCTGGGGAACTTCTCCTTCGGCAACTACTTCAAAAAAGAAGCCATCGCCTGGGCGTGGGAATTCCTGACGGAAGTCCTCGAGCTGGACAAGGACAAGCTGTACGTTACAATTTATCCAAACGACGACGAAGCCTACGATTACTGGCATAACATGATCGGCCTGTCGGACGAACGCATCTTCAAATTTGAAGACAACTTCTGGGAAATCGGCGAAGGCCCCTGCGGACCGGACAGCGAAATTTTCTACGACCTGGGACCGGAACGGGGCTGCGGCCAGCCGACCTGCACCGTAGGCTGCGACTGCGACCGCTATCTGGAAATCTGGAACCTCGTATTTACCCAGTTTGACCGCACCAAGGACGGCGAATACGTGCCGCTGGCTAAGAAAAACATTGATACAGGTGCCGGCCTGGAACGGTTGGCTTCGGTTATCCAGCAGAAGGAATCGAACTTTGAAACGGATTTGATTTTCCCGATTATTGAAGACGTCATCGCCCTCTGCCACGGCGATTACAACGACCCTCATCAGAAAGTGGCCATGAAGGTTATTGCCGACCACATCCGGGCGATTACGGTCATGATCAGCGACGGCATCCTGCCGTCCAACGAGGGCCGCGGCTACGTCCTGCGCCGTATCTTGCGCCGCGCCGTCCGCTTCGGCCGCCTGCTGGGAATTAAAGAATTGTTCCTCAGCGGCCTCGTCGACACGGTGATCGGCATCCTCGGCGAAGAATACCCCGAACTGAAAGAACATGAAGAATTAATCAAAAAAGTTATCGATACGGAAGAAACGCAGTTCAGCGCTACGCTGGCCCAGGGGACGGAACTCCTCGACCAGCTCATGGCCGCTGCCGGCCCGGCGAAGGAACTGGACGGCAAGGACGTATTCAAGCTGTACGACACGTACGGATTCCCTGTCGAGCTGACTGAAGAAATTGCCAGTGAAAACGGCATTACCATCGACCATGCCGGCTTCGACGCCGCCATGAAGGAACAGCAGGAACGGGCCCGCGCCGCCCGCGAAGACGTGTCGGCGAAAGTGGCTACGCCCGATACGACGAGACTGGATCAGAGCAAGCTGGTCAACGACCCGACGGCCATTGAAGCGACTGTCGTCATGCTGGGCAAGGAAGGCGTAGAAGTGGCGAGAGCCTGCGACGGCGAAGAAGTGACGGTCATCATCGATAACAATCCCTTCCATCCCGAAGGAGGCGGCCAGCTCGGCGATACGGGCATGCTGGAAGGAAAAGAAGGCAAGGCCGTCGTAACGGACGCCAGAGCCTTGCCGAACGGCCTGGTATACCTCGTGGCGACCGTTCAGGAAGGGGCCCTGTGCCTCGGCGATATGGTCGACGTCAAGGTAGATAAGGACCGCAACCTGGCTATGGCCCGCAACCATACGGCGACCCATCTCCTGCAGGCCGCGCTGCGCAAGGTACTGGGCAACCATGTCAACCAGGCCGGCTCCCTCGTTACGCCGGACCGCCTGCGCTTCGACTTCACTCATTTCTCGCCCGTTACGGCAGACGAACTGGCCGAAGTGGAAGCCTTGGTCAACGAAGAAATTTTGGCGAACGTACGCGTCGATATAGAAGAAATGCCCATTACCAAGGCCAAGGAAAAGGGCGCTATGGCCCTCTTCGGCGAAAAATACGGCGACGTCGTCCGCGTCGTATCGGTCGACGATTTCAGCTGCGAATTGTGCGGCGGATCCCATGTGCCGTCGACGGCCGTCATCGGCACCTTCCGCATCTTGTCGGAATCCGGCACGGGCACGGGCGTACGGCGTATCGAAGCCGTTACCGGCGCGGCTGCGTTGCAGAAAGCGCAGCATGACGCGGCGGAACTGCGCCTCGTCGCCGACATGCTGAAAGCCAAGGTCGACGCGGTTCCCGATAAAGTAACCCAGGTTTTGGCGCAGCTGAAAGCGGCGGAAAAAGAACTGCAGCAGCTCAAGAAGGAAGCGGCTATGTCCGATATGGACGATATGCTGGCCGCTAAGGAAGACGTCAACGGCGTATCCGTCGTAGCGGCGGAAGCCCAGGCCGATTCTATGGACAGCCTGCGCGAGCTGGCCGATACGATCATGGACAAAGTCGGCAGCGGCGTCGTCCTTCTCGGAGCAGTTCATGACGGCAAGGTCAACTTCGTGTGCAAGGTCGCTAAAGCCGATACGAAGAAGGGCCTCCATGCCGGCAAGATCATTAAGGCGGCGGCTCAGGCAGCCGGCGGCAACGGCGGCGGTCGTCCTGATATGGCTCAGGCCGGCGGCAAGGCTCCGGAAAAATTGGCTGAAGCCCTGAAGGCTGGTAAAGCTGCCGTCAGCGAATTGATTGGATAAAAAGTATTTACATACGCAATGTCGTAAAGGATGTGATTCTATGGCAATCAGCGACGAAACGATGATCGTCAGGAATAGAAACGAAGAACAGACTGTCGCTTCTATGATTTTAGAAGATGTGTATCACGCATTGGAAGAAAAAGGATATAACCCCGTAAACCAAATCGTAGGATATTTGCTGTCCGGCGACCCGACGTATATTACGAGCCACAACAACGCCCGCAGCAACATCCGGCGCATCGAACGGGACGAACTCATTGAAGAACTGGTCCGTTCGTACGTAAAGCATCGCGGCTTATAGGAGGAACATGCGGATTTTAGGATTAGACGTCGGCTCTAAGACCATCGGCGTAGCCTGCAGCGACGCCTTGCTCATTACGGCGCAGGGCGTCGAGACGATACGGCGCGTTTCCAAGAAAAAGGACTTCCAGCGGCTGAAAGAGCTGGTCGCCGAAAAGGAAGTACACCGCATCGTCGTAGGCCGTCCCCGTCATATGAACGGCGACTACAGCGAAAATATTGATAAGATCGAGCACTTTGTAGATGAACTCAAAAAGGTCATGCCAGATATGGACTTTGTCTATTGGGATGAACGCCTAACGACCGTCATGGCCGAACACGTGCTGATGGAAGGCAATGTACGGCGGGAAAAGAGAAAACAGTTCGTCGATAAAATGGCGGCTGTTCTCATATTACAAAATTATTTAGACGCTCAAGGAGGATAACATGACAGAAGAAATGGAAGAAGTAATGGTCATTACGATTACCAGTCCCGATGGTGAAGAAAAAGATTTTCAGGAAGTAGACGCAGTCGAAATCGACGGCAAAATCTTTTCGCTGCTCCTTGAAATCTGCGAAAACGAAGACGAAGCGGAAGCTATCATCGCCCGCGTCGACGAAGAAGACGGCGAACCCGTTTACGTAGAACCGACGGAAGAAGAATTTGAAGCGGCCAGCAAGGCTTTTGAAGAATTGGCTGCTGAAGACGAAGAATAAGAACAGGTATATAGTAGCATAGAAAGAGGCATGCCGCGGCATGCCTCTTTCTGTACGTACGACAGGAGACGTTATGGCTGAATTACCAAGTATGCAGCAATTAAAAAATTTTATTATATATGGAAAATACGGCAATTTTACATCTGCGGCCAACGCTGCCAACATTACGCAGTCGGCGTTCAGCGCGCAGATTAAAAAGCTGGAAGACGTCGTCGGCGTCCGTCTGATCGCCCGGTCGAACCGCGGCAGCCATTTGACGAAAGCCGGCGAACTATTATTTCAGCGGCTGGAGCCCATATTGGACGAATTAGAGGGTTGCTTAGACGAAGTGCGTTCTATGGACGGCAGAGCCCAGCCTCTTTCCATCGGCATCATGCTGTCGCTGGGCGATATTCATATGAACCGCCATTTAGCCTATTTTCAGCAGCACTACAGCGGGGCCTCCTTTCAGGTATATAATTTGGAAGCGCAGGAATTGCTGCAGAAGCTCCGAAACGACGAGCTCGACATTATATCCTTATTTCGCCTGCCTTCTATGGATATCGACGGCTATGAGCAAGTCTGCTTCTGTAAGGAAACCCTCGTGTACTACGCGCCTCATATCGTCGTTTCCGGAGGGGTTGCGACGGCCGATTTCATCGCTTCGCAGCCTCTGGCCCAATATTCGCCGCAGTACGTCATGAACGAATATTTAAATCACTTTTTATCGGCTCATACGTCCTTGCCGCTGCAAACGCAGGCTTGGTTTTCTACGCCCTATGCAATGATGAATTATTGCCAGGCTAACCGCATCGGCGCGCTGCTGCCGGAACGTTTTTTAAAAGCCCTGGGCGTCGTTGGCGGCTGGTACGACGTAGACCCGCCTATCGTTTTGCCTTGCTACTTGCTGTACAAGCGGAGCAATCCCAGGTACGAGGCCATTCAGGTCTTCGTCGACTATATGAGGAGGACGTATCACGTGCCGTCGTGACATCGCCGTTTTTTATGACAAACATCGTTTTTTTCTGTTATACAAACCATACGCGAAGGAGTACAATTCTCCTTGAATTCAAGTAAAGGAGTTGTATGTAGACGTATGGAACAGAAATCGCTATGGAATAAAGATTTCCTGTTGGATACGGGAATTAATTTCGTCGTGTATTTGATTTATTATTTGCTCATGGTCATTATCGCCGTCGTGGCGAAAGATCAGCTGAATGCGTCGCTTAGCGAAGCCGGGCTGGCGTCGGGCATCTTTATCGTCGGCACGCTGCTGGCGCGCCTGCAGTTCGGCAAGGCCATCGAGTTGTATACGCGCCGCCGCACCTTGTATGGAGGAATTTTATTTTACCTGATTACGACATTATTATACTTTTATATTCCGAATTTGACCGTCATGTATATCATCCGCCTGCTGAACGGCTTGGCTTACGGTATTGTCTCGACGGCTACCAACACGATTATTTCCGCCTGTATCCCGGCAGATAAACGGGGCGAAGGCATCAATTATTACGGCTTGAGCACCAGCCTGGCCGCGGCTATCGGGCCGTTTTTGGGCATGTTCCTCATGCTGATTACGGACTTCCGCTTTATCATTGGCCTCTGCACGGTCTTAGTCATTGCCTGTGCCGTCGGCTGCGTCTTCCTCCACGTAGACGAAATCGAACTGAGCGAGGAAGAACGGGCGTATATGAAAGCCATATCTGTCGATAATTACGTGGAACGCCGCGTCATGACGATTTCCTTTATCGGATTCCTCATGGGCTTCGCCTATTCCAGCGTACTGACGTTTTTGGCTTCCTATGCCAGAGAAATTCACCTCGTACAGGCTGGCACGTTCTTCTTCGTCGTGTACGCCGTCGTCATTACGGTGACGAGGCCGCTGACGGGCATTATCTTCGACCGGAAGGGAGAAAATTACGTCCTCTATCCGTGCTATCTCTGCCTGGCCGCCGGATTGTTTCTGCTGTATGCGACAGGTACGGCATGGCAGCTTCTCCTGGCCGGCGTTTTCGTCGGGCTGGGATACGGGACGTTTATGTCGAACGGACAGGCCGTATGTATTAAATTGACGCCGCCTCACCGCGTCAGCGTGGCCTTGTCGACGTATTTCGTCGCCTTGGATCTGGGCCTTGGCGTAGGGCCGTACGTCTTGGGGATGCTGCACCGCATGCTTACGTTCCCCCAGTTATACGCCGTAGCCGGCGTCATCGCCATCGTCTGCTTTTTCTTATACTATGGCCTGTACGGACGTCGAAGCGTGAAAGCCGTCCGCGTTGTTCCGGCAACGGCGCAGAAATAATTGGTTTTATAGTAAATGTTAGGGTAACGACAGGTGTCATATATCTGCCGTTGCCTTATTTTTTTCAAAAAGAGTGGACATACGACGTGTCCTACTGTTCTAATTAACGTGACTAAGCCCTAATAGAAATGAAAATATCCCGTGTTCTATTCTTATCAGATTGAAATGAGTTTTTTTAGGGAAGCGTGCCGGTACTGATATTGGCGTTGCTTTATATATTTTTCGCTTTTATACAGTAAAGTTTCTCCGTAATTATTTTACCATAACATGCTGTATTCATTAGAAAATAATAAAAAATAATCGTTATTTATTATTGACTTTTCCACTGAAATGGTATACAATAAGACCATAGCAAGAGATAATAATTATTAGATAGAAAGAAATTTTAAAATTATTTTACGCATAGATGAAGGAGATTTCACCATGAAACATGTAGAATTTTACCGCAATGAAAAAGATAATTCCATTTTAGCAGTCGTAGGCGTTCAGGCTGAACAGGAAATCGTCGTAGACGGTCAGAAATTGGTTCGCTTAGTCGCCGATTCTGTAGACGCTGCCAAAGAAAAACACGTACCGGCCGTACGGAAGGAAGACGGCCGCCTGGTAGTAGAAGTCGGCTCGGTAACGCATCCGATGGAAGAAAAGCATTACATCGAATGGATTGCCCTGGTATCGGATGCATCCGTCGATATCCGCTATCTGAATCCCGGCGAAGCGCCGAAGGCCGAATTTGAAGGAACTTCCGGCGTCGTATACGCATACTGCAACCTCCACGGGTTATGGAAAACGGAAGTATAATTTGCAAATATTCCATATAGGCAGAGGCAATGGTTTCTGCCGATAAACGAAACGAGGCGCTGCCACATGAAGGAAATCCTGTTCTTCGTGCGGCAGTTTTGGCATACGTATGAGAGAAAATCGAGGTGAACCTTATGAATTTTAAAATGCTGTACATAGACGGAGCGTGGACTCCCAGCGCGTCGGGAGCTTATATCGATGTAGAAAATCCGGCGAATAAAGAGCGATTTGCCTGCGTGCCTGAAGGAAACGACGCCGACGTAGACAAAGCGGCGAAGGCTGCGGCAGCGGCCCTTCCGGCCTGGGCGGCGACGCCTCTATCGGAACGGATGGAGTACATGAAGAAGATGCTGACGTATTTTAAAGAGATGGAGCCGCAGCTGACAGACTGCATTGTCAAGGAATTGGGAGCTCCCGTGTCCTTTGCCGCGGCCAGCCACGTCCGATACCAATACGTGCGCACCCAGTCGTATATCGACTTGGCGGCTGGCCTTCCCTTGGTGGAAACCCTGCCCCAGTCGACGGTATACCGGGAGCCCGTCGGCGTCGTCGGCTGTATTACGCCGTGGAATTATCCCTTGGGGCAGATTATCCAGAAGGTCGTCCCGGCGATTCTCGTAGGCAATACGGTTGTGCTGAAGCCGAGTCAGCATACGCCCTTAGCCGCCTATTATCTGACAGAGGCTTTTCATAAGGCCGGATTCCCCAAAGGCGTGTTCAATGGTAAGGGGGAAGCTGGTCTCGGAACTGACAGTCTCAGATTCTGCAGTTTCGGATTCAGAAGCGGAAACAGACATTCCGCATACACTGATGCAAAGGGCACAGAGAAGAAGCACTTTTTTATAATTCATAACAAAACCTCCATAAATTTGTTTAAACTAATTAGACTGAACTAACTGGCGCAGAGTATAGCATGATGAAAAAAGTTCGTCAACGGGTGCATCGTAAAAAATAGATTTGTCACCGGATTCAGTCGTTGATGGTATTAATAATTTTGCGTACCGTTTGACTGGAATGACACTTGTTTTGTATGAAAAAATGGAGGAAAGAGAGAAAATAATGAATCAGGAAAAGAAACAAAAACTACCTACAGCAGCGGTGTTCCTTCGGTTTCTGGTGATGGCTGTTTTTATGGGCTTTCATCTGAACACAGAGGCAGCCGAAGAACGGTACACCGTTGTGATGAAAGAAACAAGAAGTTATTCCGGGGCCCTGGAATATTTTGGTAATCTTCATGCAGGGAAAGCAACAGTGGCTGTGAAAGGCTGCGGTTCCTACCGTGGAACCGTGTATACTGGCTTTTTTGTTGATTCTTTGGAACTGTCAGACCTGAAAACAGTAGAGGTGCAAAATGGAGACAGCGCCAGGTTTACCGATGCAACAGAATTCCTGAAAGAAAATGTCAAGGTGACTTATCAGGGAAAGACCCTGCAGTATGGAACGGATTATGTGCGGATCCGAGGATATCAAAAAGCTTCCGGGAAAACCATTTACGGTGTCTGGAGCAAAACTGTGAAGATAAAAATTCAATAAAAAGAACGCAAAAATTGTATAAAAAAGAGCAATATGTGAAGGGAAACAAAGTAGACAAGAAGCGAAGATTTCCTTTATAATGAAATAGAAATAAACTGAATAACATTTGCTGGTTTAGAACCAGCCGTTGTAAGTTCCGAAAGGATTCATAGAGAAACCGGTGAAAATCCGGTACGATCCCGTCACTGTGATAGGGAGCGGCAAAATGGCACACCACTGGGCATTTTTGCGGAAAAAGCTTGGGAAGGTGTTTTGCTGCGAAGAACTTAAGTCAGGAGAACTGCTTACAATTGATCTCAACTATGATTCTTACGGTAGATAGGAAACATTTTTTTTTGTGTAGCAGTATAATACTCGTATCGAATGGTACGAGTATTTTTTTGCGCGAAAAAGTGTCTGAAACGAAGGATTTCATTGAGAAGGCAAATGGGGGGAAAGAGCCATAAAATGTGGAAAGGAGAAAGAAAAAATGACAAAAAAACAAATTGGAAGAAGATGTATTCAGATCCTGATCGTTTTAATTGGAATCAGCTTTTTTACGTTTGCACTGACATACTTATCACCGGGTGATCCGGCGGAAATCATGCTGACAGAATGCGGAAATCTTCCGACACCGGAACTGCTGGAACAGACAAGACATGAACTTGGACTGGACAAACCGTTCTTAGTGCAGTATGGTTCCTGGCTGAAAGGGGTACTGACCGGAGATATGGGAATGTCCTATTCCATGAAAGTTCCTGTTGTACAGAAGCTGGTATCCTGCTTCTGGCCCACACTTCAGATGTCGCTTCTGGCGCTGCTCCTGATGATTGTGATTTCCATTCCCATGGGAATTGCAGCGGCCGTTTATCAGAACAAATGGCCGGACTACCTGGTAAGAGGGGTGACCTTTATCGGAGTATCTGTTCCAAGCTTCTGGCTTGGACTGATTCTGCTGAGTATCTTTGGCGTGCAGCTGCGCTGGGTCAATGTAGCAGGAGGAACCACAGATCTGAAAGCAATGATCCTGCCTTCTGTGACCCTGGCACTGGCCATGTCTGCAAAATATACCAGACAGGTGAGAAGTGCAGTATTGGAGGAACTGCACCAGGATTATGTAACCGGTGCGAGAATGCGTGGAATTACGGAAACAGCGATTTTGTGGAAACATGTGCTGCCAAACGTGATGCTGCCCCTTGTAACACTGCTGGGACTTTCTCTGGGAAGTCTGCTTGGAGGAACGGCGGTGGTCGAGATCATTTACAACTGGCCTGGAATGGGAAGCATGGCGGTAAAAGCAATTTCCTGCAGAGACTATCCGCTGGTTCAGGGATACGTATTATGGATTGCTATTTTATATATGGTGATCAACCTGCTGGTGGACCTTTCCTATAAGTACTTAGATCCAAGGCTGAAGGAGGAACGGTAAGTTGAAAAAGAAAAATATTTTTGTGGAACATAAACAGTTTACCCTGTTCCTGATCTTGGCGTTGGTGATTGTTGGAGTTGCCATTTTTGCACCCTGGATTGCTCCGAAGGATCCCCTGGAAGCCGTGATGCTGGATTCCTTAAAGGCACCCTGCAAAGAGTATCCTCTTGGAACAGACAAGCTGGGACGTGACCTGCTGTCCCGTGTGATTTTCGGAACACGGACTTCTCTGGTATCTACTCTGATTCTGGTAGCCGTGATTTTTGTAGTAGGAACTGTTCTGGGAGTTCTGGCAGGTTATTTTGGAGGCCTTGTAGATGAAGTAATTATGCGGATTGCCGATATGATGATTTCCTTCCCAGGTCTGGTACTGGCCATCGCCATTGCCGGTATGCTTGGCCCGAATCTGGTAAATGCTGTAATCGCCATTTCCGCTGTAAGCTGGACAAAATACGCCCGTCTTGCAAGAAGTATGGTTTTAAAA
>OGCN01004647.1_pt1 | contig 11616 bp, 10 predicted proteins | sample 1570181 | NCBI WGS metagenome assembly OGCN01 (sample SAMEA4370584, study PRJEB24528) | human gut metagenome | reverse complement strand
ATTATACCGTTGTGGATTTTGCAAAGGCTGCGCTGTTCGCAAAGCAGCCCATCGACCTTGGCTCCAGATGTACGGTATTTATGAATTCCCGCGTGAAGCAGGCACAGAAGGAGGGCGCAGAGGTTGCGGATATCTCCGCAGGTCTGGCGTATTCCGTTATCAAAAACGCACTGCTTAAGGTAATCAAGATTTCCGACCCGAAGGCAATGGGGAAATCCATGGTTGTACAGGGTGGTACCTTCTACAATGATGCGGTGCTGAAAAGCTTTGAAATGATCAGCGGCAGAGAGGCAGTCCGTCCCGATATCGCAGGCATCATGGGGGCCTTCGGCGCAGGGCTGATTGCCAGAGATAAATACACCGCAGGCTATCAGACCACGCTCATCAGCCGCGATGAAATGAACGCATTGGAAGTACATTCCAATATGGCAAGATGTCAAGGCTGTACCAACCACTGCCTGCTGACGGTCAATCTGTTCAGCGGCGGCAGACGCTTCATCACAGGCAACCGCTGCGAAAGAGGTCTGGGCAAGGAAAAAATTGAAAACCCTGCACCTAACCTGTATGATTATAAACGCCATAGACTGTTCGATTATGAACCCTTGACGGCAGAACAGGCAACGAAGGGAACAGTCGGTATCCCTCGCGTGCTGAATATGTTTGAGGATTATCCCTTCTGGTATACCTTCTTTACCAAGCTGGGATACAGGGTGGTGCTTTCTCCCTTCTCCTCCAAGGCAGTGTTTGAGATGGGCATGGAATCCATCCCCAGTGAATCTGTCTGCTACCCTGCAAAGCTGGTGCATGGGCATATCATGTGGCTGATTAACGCAGGCGTTGATTTTATCTTCTATCCCGGTGTGGTTTACGAAAGACGGGACAGCGCCGCGGCGGATAATAACTATAACTGTCCTATCGTGGCATCCTATAATGAAAATATCAAAAACAACGTGGAAGATTTGAGGGAAAAGAATATCAAATTCATGAATCCCTTCCTTGCGCTGGATAAAATTGAAACCGTCATTAAGCGTATGCAGGAGGAATTTGTACCCATGGGCTGTGATGCCAAGGAGATTAAGGCGGCAGTGGAAGCCGGCTGGAAGGAATGGGGCAATTTCCGCAGAGATATGCGCAAAAAAGGCGAGGAAACGCTGAAATATATCCGTGAGAATAACATGACGGGTATTGTTCTGGCAGGCAGACCCTACCATGCAGACCCTGAAATCAACCACGGGATTCCCGAACTGATTGCAGGCTACCGCATTGCCGTTCTGACGGAGGACAGCGTGGCGCATCTGGGACATGTGGAACGTCCCACCGTTGTGCGTGACCAGTGGACGTATCATTCCAGATTGTATGAAGCGGCGGCATTTGTAAAGAAGCAGAAGGATATCGAATTTGTACAGCTGAACTCCTTTGGCTGCGGACTGGATGCCGTAACAACCGATGAGGTGAAATCGATTCTGACAGCCGCCGGCAAGATTTATACTGCCTTGAAGATTGATGAGGTAAATAACCTTGGTGCGGCGCGTATTCGTATCCGCTCCCTGATTGCGGCGATTGAGGACAGAAAGGAAAAGCATGTGCAGATTAAGGAAGGGGATGCTTCCCTGCACCGCGTGCTTTTCACAAAGGAAATGAAGAAGGAATATACCATCATTTGTCCGCAGATGTCGCCCATTCATTTTGAGCTTCTGGAGCCTGCATTCCGTCAGGCAGGGTATAAAATCGAAGTAATGGCGGCAATGGATAAGCATGCCATTGAAACAGGGTTGAAATATGTCAATAATGATGCCTGCTATCCTGCACTCATTTCTATCGGGCAGCTGCTGAATGCGTTGCTTTCCGGTAAATATGACCTGAACCGTACGGCGCTTCTCATCACCCAGACGGGCGGCGGCTGTCGTGCAACAAACTATATTGCCTTTATCCGTAAGGCACTGGAAAATATGGGTATGCCCAATATTCCCGTTATCTCCATCAACCCTGCGGGGCTGGAAAAGAACCCCGGCTTTAAATATGAGCCCGCCCTGTTGCATCGCGCATTGCAGGCGATTGTATACGGCGATTTGTTCATGCGTGTGCTGTACCGCACCAGACCCTATGAAAAGGTAAAGGGCTCTGCAAATGCCCTGCATGAAAAATGGGTAGAAAAGCTGAAAAAAGACCTGCTCAAGGCAGACAGAAGAACGTACTCTGAAAATATCCGCAACATTATCAGGGAATTTGAGGAGCTGCCTTTGTTGGATATCAAGAAGCCCAGAGTCGGCGTGGTTGGGGAAATTTTGGTAAAATTCCACCCTACTGCAAATAACGATCTGGTCAACCTTCTGGAACGCGAAGGCGCAGAAGCGGTTGTACCCGATTTGCTGACCTTTGCGCTGTATTGCTGTCATAATCAGGTGCAGAAGGAAAAATATCTGGGCGGCAGCAGAAAGGCGCGCATTGTCGGGAATCTGGTGGCGAAGGTTATCGAATGGTATCAGAAGCCTATGATGGATGCTCTGGAAAAGAGCAAACGCTTTGATAAGCCCGAAAACATCAGAAGCCTTGGCAAGGAGGCGGAAAAGATTGTTTCCCTCTGCAACCAGACGGGCGAGGGTTGGTTCCTGACAGCGGAAATGATTGAACTGATTCATAGCGGTGTGCCGAATATCGTCTGCACACAGCCCTTCGGTTGTCTGCCGAACCATGTTGTCGGCAAGGGTGTCATCAAGGAGCTGCGTAAGCAGTACCCCATGTCCAACGTGGTTGCGATTGACTATGACCCCGGTGCAAGTGAGGTCAACCAGCTGAACCGTATCAAGCTGATGCTGGCAAGCGCAAATAAAAATCTGGAAAAGGCAAATGAACATAATACAAAGAAGCTGAAAAAGCCCCATTCTGCGGAACAGGTTGCTTTCAAGATTGAAGATTAAAAACAAAAAGGACATCGGATTTTCCGATGTCCTTTTTGTTTGTCAGCTTAGATAAGATTTGTCAGCTTTGCCTGTACTGCCGCAATCTGCTCATCTGTAGGTTCGCCGGGGGTCCATGTCACATTGATGCCGTCACCCTCGCGTCTGGGAATCAGGTGGATATGAAAATGGAACACTGTCTGTCCGGCAATGGGGCCGTTATTCTGCAGAATATTCATATCGGTGAAGCCAAGCACTTCCTTCATGGCTCTTGCCAGCTTTGCCGCCAATGCGTACGCTCTGCCTGCCTGCGCAGGGTCGATTTCAAAGACATTTGGCACATGGTTTTTGGGCAGGATCAGTGCATGCCCCTCGCCGGAAGGAAATCTGTCCAGAATTACCTTAAATTCATCATTTTCGTATATGGTTGCAGAAGGAATTTCTCCTGCAATGATTTTGCAAAAAATACAGTCGCTCATAGGTATCTTCCTTTCTTTGGTGTAATTTTCCTCTATCATAACACGAAAAAATGAGAATTTACAGGGGTTTAGCCAAAGTATTTTGCATACAGATGGGAAAGGGCAACGGCATGATTCTGCTTATCCGTCAGGATTTCAAAAAAGGCGTTCCGGAGGTCTGCTTCCGTCATGGCAAAGAGCAGAGCACGATAGAATGAAATATCATCCATTTCGGCAAGCAGCAGTTCCTCCAGAAGGGCGCAGGTATCGGTGGCTTCTGTGGCTTCTTCTGTTTCGCAGGCTTCGTTTTCCTGTGGCGTTGTGCCGAAAATGAGAAAGCCGACCTCCTGCAAAAGCCGCAGATGCTTCTTTCCGTCCAGATACATGGTGCGGAGAATCTGTCCCGCCTCTGAAAGCTCTGCACGGTCAAGAAGGGTCTCAAATTTTCGGGTGGTTTCCGTTGCTTCTGTACGGGCGAGGGAAAGCAGTTCCTCTAGACGCTTATCCTGCGCAAGCAGCGAGGGCTTCTCTGCCTGCGTTTCCTTCGCACGGGAATGATATAGCTGTGTATTTCGGTTGTATGGATACATATTTGTCTCCTTTTGCTTTTTCTATCATCCTATGCAAAAGGGCTGTCCTTCTTGCCTTTTGGCAGGGAAATAAGGATGGTATGCGGCAGGGTTTTGTGTTAGAATGAGGAAAAGGAATTGAGAAACTCTGAAAAGGTGGGTATAAAAAATGAGCAAGAAAATCGTATTGACGGGCGGCGGCACAGCCGGGCATGTGACCCCGAATCTGGCATTGCTGCCATATCTGAAGCAGGAAGGCTATGAGGTCATTTATATCGGCTCTCAGAATGGCATTGAGCGCACGCTGATTGAGGCGGAGGGTATCCCCTATTATGGCATTTCCACAGGGAAACTGCGCCGTTATCTTTCCAAGGAGAACCTCAAGGATGTATTCAAGGTGCTGAAGGGCATCAGCGAAGCAAAGCGTCTGTTAAAGAAATTAAAGCCGGATTTGGTATTTTCCAAGGGTGGCTTTGTGGCGGTTCCCGTTGTGCTGGGAGCAAAGAAGAACCACATTCCCGTTATTATCCATGAATCGGACATTACCCCCGGTCTGGCGAATAAGATTGCTATGCCGTCCGCAAGGGTGATTTGTGCCACCTTCCCTGAAACCCTGCAGTATGTGCCGAAGGGTAAGGGCGTGCATACGGGGACACCTATCCGTAAGGAATTATTCGAGGGGCAGAGAGAAAAAGGTCTGTCCGCCTGTGGCTTCAGCGGCGAAAAGCCTGTTCTGCTGATGATGGGCGGCTCTCTGGGGGCGGTCAAGCTGAATGACTGCCTGCGTGAAATCCTGCCTGAACTGACAAAAACGTTTGATATCATCCATCTTTGTGGCAAGGGAAATCTGGATGAAGGTCTGCAAAACAGAACAGACTATAAGCAGTTTGAATATGTTTCCGATGGGCTGAATGATTTATTCGCGGCGGCGGATTTTGTGGTTTCCCGCGCAGGGAGCAACTCCATTTCGGAATTTCTGGCACTGAAAAAGCCGAGCCTGCTCATCCCTCTGAGCGCAAGGGCGAGCCGCGGCGATCAGATTCTCAATGCGGCCTCCTTTGAAAAGCAGGGTTTTGCGCGCGTGCTGGATGAGGATGAAATGACGGCAGAAACGATGAAAAAAGAGATTTTTGCTTTGTATGAAAATAAGGAAAAATATGTTGCGGCAATGGAAAAAAGCCTTGCGGGGGACGGCGTTGCAGCTGTGATGACGCAGATTAAAGCCTTGATGCGCTGATTTTGGCAAGAAACAGCGAAAATGTTAATGCAATCTTAAGAATTTCTGAATTGACACTCCAAAGACGGATGGACTAAAATGGACGTTAGGAAAAAAGAAAACGGAGGAAATGAAAATGAAGAAAAGATACCTTGCGTTGGCGTTGGCGGTAGTTCTGGCAGTTTGTGCGGCAGGCTGCGGCAAAGAGGAAGCGAAGGACGATAGCAATAAAACGGCAGAAAAGGGAACGGTAGATACCACGGAAATTTTACAGGCGCAGATGCCTGAGGAGGGCGAGGAAATCGCCGTGATTACTACATCCAAGGGGGTTGTGAAGATGCGCTTTTTCCCTGAAGAAGCACCTAAGGCAGTGGAAAACTTCAAAACACTGGCAAAGAAGGGCTATTATAACGGGCTGCTTTTTCATCGTGTGATTGAGGACTTCATGGTGCAGACGGGCGACCCGAAGGGTGACGGCACAGGCGGCGAAAGCTGCTGGGGCGAAGCCTTCGAGGATGAAATTTCCCCGAAGCTGCATTATTACAGAGGTGCGGTTGCCATGGCAAATTCCGGTGCGAATACAAACGGCAGTCAGTTCTTTATCGTACAGGCAAAGGACGTTGTAGAGGAAGCGCTGACCGCACTGCGGGATGCCCGTGATAATAACGAAGGCGAGGAGCTGGGCGTAACCCTGACGGACGGGAAGTATTATACCTTTAGCCAGCTGTTTCCCGATTCTGTTCTGGAGCACTATAAAGAGGTCGGCGGCGCGGCACATCTGGAATATGTTTTCGGCAATCCCTATACCATTTTCGGGCAGGTCTTTGAGGGTCTGGACGTGGTAGATGCCATCGCGGCGGCAGAAACAAATGAAAACGATAAGCCTGTGGAGGATATTACCATCGAAAGCATTACCTTTGAAAATTATCATGCACAATAACAAAAACATAACAGAAAAATTCAGGGGCGTTTGGTTGTGCAAACGCCCTTCTGCATGGGAAAAACACGGGCAAATCTGCATTTTCTGTTGCAAATAGGGGTAAATCATAGTATTATTTGAAAGAATGGAGTAATTTGTACAAAAATAAGAAGAACAAAAGGAGAGACAATAAATGAGCTTGTATGAAGATTGGATGAAGAAGGCATTTTCTCAGGAAGGCCGCAGCATTGAAGCGGTTTGGGAGGAATATCTGCCCAAGGAACAGAAAATCTATGAATATATCCTCGGCGAAAAGGTAACAAAGCTGGAAGGTACGATTGCGGAGCTGGCTGCACGTTTCGATATGACAGCAGAAATGATTGTTGCATTTATCGATGGTCTGAACGCATCTCTGGAAGAACCCTTTGATATGGAGACTCTGGCAGAGGACACAAAGGTTTGCATCAATATTGATTTTGAGAAGCTGTATAAGCTGATGATTGAATATAAGGCAGAGCATCTGTCCAACCTGCCCCAGTGGGACGGTATTTATGACGCAGAAACCAGAAAGCATTTTGCACTGGAACAGAAGAAATCCAAAACCATCGTAAAGGGCGAAAAAATCGGTCGTAACGATCCCTGCCCCTGCGGTTCCGGTAAAAAATATAAAAAATGCTGCGGCAGAAACGCGTAAGGCTATGAAGACGATTGTGGCAAAGGTTGACCTGCGCCAAGCGTCATCCGCAGAAGTCATTCAGACGGCTGCAAAAATTTTGCAGGAGGGCGGTCTGGTGGCTTTTCCTACAGAAACCGTTTACGGTCTGGGCGGAAATGGCTTGGACAGCGCAGCCTGTGAAAAAATATATCTTGCGAAGGGGCGGCCTTCGGACAACCCCTTAATCCTGCATATTTCCGAAATAGAAGAATTAGACCGCATTGTTGCGGAGGTTTCCCCGCAGGCAAAGGCGTTGATGGATGCCTTCTGGCCCGGCCCGCTGACGATGATTTTCAAGAAGAAGGATATTGTCCCTGCGAAGGCAACCGGCGGTCTGGATACCGTAGCGGTGCGTTTTCCGAATCACCCCGTTGCGAGGGCGATTATCCGCGCGGCAGGTCTGCCCATTGCGGCACCGAGCGCCAATTCCTCAGGCAAGCCAAGCCCCACCAGAGCCTCCCATGTGGAGTATGATCTGAATGGGAAGATAGATATGATTGTGGACGGCGGAGCGGCAGAATGGGGACTGGAATCCACGATTGTGGATGTTTCGGACGAAATCCCCATGATTCTGCGTCCCGGTGCGGTGACAAAGGAAATGATAGAGGAGGTTGTCGGGCAGGTAGAAATTGATCCGGCAATCCTGCACAAGCCCACGGCGGATTTTAAACCAAAAGCACCGGGGATGAAATATACGCATTATTCTCCCAAGGCAGAGGTTTTTCTGGTGAAGGGAGAACAGAAGGCTGTTGCAGAAAGGATTAACGCGCTTGCGGCGGCGGAACGTGCGGCAGGCAAAAAGGTCGGCGTGATGGCAACGGAGGAAACAAAGACGCTGTATCATGCGGATATCATTCTTTCTCTGGGCAGCAGAGCAAAACCCGAAGAAATCGGCGCAAACCTCTTCAAAACCCTGCGGAAATTTGATTTTCTGGGGGTGGATGTGGTTTATTCCGAGGTCTTTTCCGAAAAAGGCGAGGGAATGGCGATTATGAACCGTCTGAACAAGGCGGCGGGCTATCGGGTATTAGAAGCGGAATAAAGAAGAAAAAAGGAGTGTTTGATATGTTGGCATTGGGCTGTGATCATGGCGGTTACCCCCTGATGAAGGAAGTCATCAAATATCTGGAGGATAATAAAATTGCATTTAAGAACTTCGGCACCTACTCCGAAGCCTCTGTAGATTATCCCGAATATGCAAAAAAGGTTGCACACGCAGTTGCCGAAGGCGAATGTGAAAAGGGTATCCTGATTTGCGGCACGGGCATCGGTATTTCCATGGCGGCAAATAAGGTAAAGGGTATCCGCTGTGCATTGTGCGGCGATGTGTTCTCCGCAAAGGCAACCAGAGAGCATAATGATGCAAATATTCTGGCGCTGGGCGCACGAGTAACAGGGCCCGGTCTGGCACTGGAGATTGTAAAGGCGTTCCTGGAAACACCGTTTTCCAATGACGAGCGTCACATCAGAAGAATTAAACAAATCGAAGATTGAGAGGGAAGAAGCATGAGTAAATTATTTGTATCCGAGCATCCTCTGATTCATACCAAAATGGCAATGCTTAGAGATGAACAGACCGGCACAAAGGAATTTCGTGAGATTATCGGCGAGGTAGCCTCTCTGCTTCTGTATGAAGCAACCAGAGATCTGCCCTTGAAGGAAGTACAGGTAAAAACACCCATCGCGACCGCAACCTGCAAAACCATTGATACCAAGCTTGCAATGGTTCCTATTCTGCGCGCAGGGCTTGGTATGACAGATGGGCTTTTGAACCTGCTGCCTGCGGCAAAAATCGGGCATATCGGTTTGTATCGTGATGAAACCACACTGGAGCCTGTGGAATATTACTGCAAGCTGCCTCTGGATATTGAAGAACGCACCGTATTTCTGACAGACCCTATGCTGGCAACGGGCGGTTCCGCAGATGCGGCAATCGGCTTTCTGAAGGCAAGAGGGGTAAAAAATATTATTTTCCTGTGTATTCTGGCAGCAACAGAGGGCGTGGAGCGTTTGCAGAAGAATCATCCCGATGTGGATATTTATGCAGCGGCGTATGATGACGGCAGTCTGAATGAGCATGGATATATCGTACCCGGTCTGGGGGACGCAGGCGACCGCATCTTCGGTACGAAGTAAAACCACTCCCGGGAGGAGAGATTGATTTTGGTAGAACATAACTGGTTATTATATATTGCTGCCTTTGCTTGTGCCTTCGCCATCACTCTGGTGACGACACCCTTCGCAAAATGGCTTTCCGTCAAATGCGGCGCAATCGATTATCCGAAGGACAGAGGTGTGCATAAAAAACCAATGCCCCGTATGGGCGGGGTGGCCATCGTGCTTGGCTTTACAATTACGGTGCTGATGGTGAATTATTTTGATAAAAGCATGGACAGCAGACAATTTGCAGGCTTTCTGGTTGGCGCACTGCTGATTGCAGGCTTGGGCGTAGTGGATGATATGAAAAATCTGCCGGCAAAGCTGAAATTCTGCGTGCAGATTCTGGCGGCGCTGATTGTCATTTTTTCCGGCACACGGATTCAGGTGGTGCTTTGGCCCGTAACGGCATATTTGCAGAAATTTAGTATCCCCATCACGCTTGTCTGGATTGTCGGCGTGACGAACGCGGTAAATCTGATTGACGGTTTGGATGGTCTGGCGGCAGGGGTTACCTCCATTGCGGCAATGAGCCTGATGGTGCTCTGCATTATGACAGGCAGCACAACGGCGGTTGGCTTAACGGCGGCACTGGCAGGGGCTTGTCTGGGCTTCCTTCCCAGAAACTTCAACCCTGCGGAAATCTTTATGGGCGATACAGGCTCTACGTTCCTTGGCTTTGTGCTTGCGGTAACGAGTATCCTCGGTGTATTCAAGGGCTATGCCCTGCTTGCGCTGATTGTGAGCGTGCTTTGTGTTGGACTGCCTGTGTTTGATACGATTTGTGCAATGCTGCGCCGTATGGCGAAAAATCAGCCCATCATGCAGGCGGACAGAGGACATCTGCATCATAAGCTGATTGACCATGGCTTCAGCCAGAGACAGGCGGTATTGATTATGTATACCATCAGCCTGCTGTTGGGGCTTCTGGCAATCTTTATCAGTTTTAAAGATTCCGGTACGATTGTGGTTATGGCGCTGACGGTGATTGTGCTGTGCTTCATCATTTATTATTTCAATGCCCATATCAGAAATAAGCAAGACCATGATGATAAATAATGGCTCAGTCGATTTTCTCCCTGTTTCCAAAACAGGGAGATTTTTTCTGCCCGTGTACCTGTTTTTTCAAAAGGAAATATAGTATAATAAAGGTTCAGAAAATAACAGATTCCGGTGAGAAAGGAGGAAAGCCGTATGGCGGAAGAAATTCGTTTAAGTAAAAGCTTCATAGAAACCGAGCTGCCGCAGGCACCTCCCTTATATGTGTCGGTTTATCTGATGACATTAGCCGTTGGGCAGGATGCGAAGAAGGTGGCTGAACGGCTGAAAGCCACAGAAACAGATGTCCTCTATGCCTGGGGCTATTGGAAGGGCAAGGGCTATTTGCAGGAGGAGAAAAAGCAGGAAACAGAAAGACCTGCATTGGTTTCCTCTGTACGCCCCGATTATTCTCCGAGAGAATTGGCACTTTACATAAAAAATGATAAGGTCAGAAAATTATTTGATTCCGCGCAGAAAAAGCTGGGAAAAATGCTTTCGCAGCAGGATATGAGCCTGCTGTTCAGCTTTTATGATTGGCTTGGTCTGCCGATGGAGGTCATCGAGCTGCTGCTTTCCTATTGCACCGCAAGCGGGCATACCGGTATGCGCTATATCGAAAAGGTCGCTATCGGCTGGGCAGAGGAAGGCGTGAATACTGTGGAAAAGGCAGCGGAATATATTGAGCTGCGGAAAACCGGCTACCGCTCTATTTTGCAGGCGTTTGGGCAGAATCGTATGCCTGTGGCGGCAGAGGAAGCCTATATGAAAAAATGGCTGCAGGAATATAAGCTGCCGTTGGATGTGGTGAAGCTTGCCTGTGAAAGAACGGTTATGCAGACGGGAAAGGCATCCTTTGCATACGCCGACCGTATTCTGGAAAATTGGAAAAAGGCAGGCGTGTCCGCTGTCGCGGATGTGCAGGCGCAGGATGCCGCCTTTGCGGCGAAAAAGGCGCAGAATACATCGACCGCACAGACCGCAGAAAAGCCACAGCGCGCACAGAAGCAGAATCGTTTCATCAATTATACGCAGAGCGAATGGGATTTTGCGGAGCTGGAGAGATTGGAACGGGAACAGAGAGAAAAATGGTAAAAACAGATAAAATAGATTGGGGGGAGAAAATTGGCAACGAAAACACAGATTTACAAGGAAGTCCTGCGGGAATATGATGCCCTGCGGACGCGTAAGGCGGCGGAGCTGCGAGAACGGAAGGAAAGCCTGTATGCGCGCTTTCCGCGTCTGGCAGAAATAGAGGAGACGCTTTCCATGGTTGGTGTTTCTACGGCAAAGCTGGTGCTGCTGCATCCGGAGGAACGGGAAAAAGCAATGACGGAAATGAAACAGAAGCAGCAGGCCCTGCAGGGCGAGCGGATGGCACTTCTGGCGAAAAACTGCCTTTCTCCCTCTTTGCTGAAGCTGGAATACGCATGTGAAAAATGCAGGGATACAGGCTATATCGAAGGTACGCCCTGCACCTGCATGCGGCGCAAGCTGATGGACAGGCTGTATGACCAGTCCAATGTACGCGATGTGATTAAGCTGGAAAATTTCGATACCTTCGATTTGCGTCTCTTTGATACAGAGGTTGTGCCTGCGGAGGGCATTTCGCCCAAGGAAAATGCACAGCGCAATCTGAAAAAAGCG
>OGCN01004646.1_pt1 | contig 11616 bp, 10 predicted proteins | sample 1570181 | NCBI WGS metagenome assembly OGCN01 (sample SAMEA4370584, study PRJEB24528) | human gut metagenome | reverse complement strand
CCTCAAGAAGAACGATCATTCCACCTGGTTTCAGTCCGGCATAATAGGAAAGAAACAGTCCGGCAATGGTGGTACATACCGCCACGATAATGGCACAGATCAGTGTACCCTTATAGCTTTTTGCCATCTGCATCCCACACGCCACCGGAACTACCAGCATGGAGGAAACGATCAGGGTTCCTACTGTTCGGGACGCAATGGAAACTGTCAGAGCCGTCAGAATAGTAAAAAGAAAATTAATATTCCGCACGGAAACACCGGAGATCCTTGCCGCATTTTCATCAAATCCAATATAAAACAGTTCCCTGTAAAAAAACAGCACTGCTGCCAGTACCAGCACACTGATCACAACTACCAGCGCCAGCTCTCCTTCACTGATGGACACAATACTTCCGAACAAAAAGCTGTTCAGACTGGCACCGTTTTCCACAAAACCGGACAGCACACCGGCCAGTCCGATCCCAGCAGACATGACGATGGAGATCGCCACCTCCGAATAACGCGGGATTTTTTTGCGGATAGCCTCAATTCCAAGAGCAGCTACGATGCACATCACTACTGCACCGGCTACCGGATTCACTCCAAGTATCAGTCCCAGCACAACACCGGCCAGTGAAGAATGGGAAAGCGCATCTCCGATCATGGACATCCGTTTTAGAACAATGGTGATCCCGATGCAGGGCGTAATCACAGCCAGAAGGATTCCCACCAGAAAAGCCCTCTGCATAAATCCATACTGTAAAATACTCATACTTCGTCGATCCTCCCCTCTTCCGCTTTAAAGAACCGGTTTGCTCCTTTAAACTCACCGGAATTTCCATGAGTAACCATAAGGATCGTCAGCCCCTGTTCCTCATTCCGCTTCCTCAGAACTTCTGCAAGTGTTTTCACAGAAACCATATCCATTCCTGTGGTAGGCTCATCCAGGATCAGGATCTTCGGTTTTCCTGCCAGTGCACGTGCCAGCATAACCCTCTGCTGCTGTCCTCCGGAAAGATCTCCGATCCTTCTTTTCCAGAACTCTTCCATTTCCATTTCCGCAAGTGCGGCTTTCAAACGCGGGATCTCTTTTTTTGCCCGGAAACGTGCCTTCCAGGAAGAGGAATACACACCTGTCATCATGATCTCTTCCACAGTCGCCGGAAAATTCTGGTTTCTGCTGATACTGTTCTGTGGAACATATCCCAGATCTCCTTTTCCGAATGTGGCAGAAATATTTTTTCCATTTACGGTGATACTTCCCTCCTGCGCCTTCAGTTCGCCCAGAAGAAGCTTCAGAAATGTACTTTTTCCACTTCCGTTTTCACCGGTAAGGATGGCATAATCGCCATCCTTCACCTCCAGATTCACCTGATCCAGCACAGGTGTCCCTGTATAGTGAAACGAAAGATTTTCTATCAAAATTCCCATAATTTCTCCTTTTTTGTTACAGCTGCTGTCCTGCACCTTCAGTTCAATGCCTTCCTGAGTGCCTCCAGATTCTTCCTCATCACAGAAAAATAATCTTCTCCGGCCTCTATATCCTCCTCGCTTAATCCCTCGATCGGATTCAACACAGCAGTCACCGCATCCACTTCCTTCGCCACTGTCTTCGCCACCTTGGGACTTGCCAGCTCCTCAAAAAATATGGTATGGATGTCGTATTTTTTCGCATACTCGATTACTTCCTGCATCTTGGCAGGATCAGGCTCTGAATCCGGTGTCAGCCCTTCGATAGCCAGCTGCTTCAGATCATAGGCATTGCACAGATATCCAAAAGCCTCATGCGCCACTATGATATCCCGGCTCTTCGTACCTTTCAGACCATCTCTGAACTCCTGATCCAGCTCATCAAATTCACCGGCATATTTCTCATAATTTGCTTCATAATAATCACCGTTCCTAGGATCAGCCTTTACCAAAGCATCCCTGATATTCTTCATTTCCTGCTTTGCACGCATAGGATCAAGCCAAACATGAGGATCTTTTCCTTCATCACCATGAGCATGATCATGTCCTCCATCCAGAAGCTCCACACCATCCGATGCCTCAGACACAACCAGATCCTGATTCTCCAGAGTATCCAGTACATCCTCCGCCCAGTGCTCCAGATCCGCACCATTATAGACAAACACATCTGCATCCTCAAGATTCCGGATATCCGTTGCCGCCGGCTCCCAGTCATGAGGCTCCGTTCCCGCCGGAACCATATCCTTTACCTGGATCCTGTCGCCCCCTACCTTCCGGGCAAAATCATACATGGGATAAAAGCTGGCCATCACCTTCAGTCGGCCATCCTCCACAAATGGCTGTCCCACCGTTCCGGCCCTGTGCAAACCATATCCGGTCACACCGCCCACAACAAGAAGCGTCACCGCCAGAACTGCTGCCGCTGTCATCTTCCCTCTGTTAACATTCATTTTTTAAGCCTCCTGCAGCTGTCACAATATCCATAAAAGATCGTCCGGCTCTGATCGATCTCAAATCCGTGTTCATCCAGCACATGTCCCACAAAATGATCGATACATCCACACTGCAGAGGAATCGTATGCCCACATTCCAGACACACAAGCTTACCGTAATTCTTCCGCTCCTCATCACGTATAAAACGATACTGGGCAGGCGCTCCCTCCACAGACGGAACCTTCAGCACCGCTCCCTCCTTCTGCAGCCGCTCCAGTCCTCTGTATACCGTTGTCCTTCCGATCCGGATCTCTTTTCCACGAAGGAGCTCCATAAACTGATCTATGGTATAAAATGTATCTCCATATTCCTGCAGGCATTCCAGAATTATTTTCTGCTGCCTGGTGCTGTATTTCATTTTTTCTTCCATTATATTTCCTACTCTCTTCTATCAACTGCACCTTACATGGCAGATTTGAATTTGAAAACCGTTTTCATATTACATTCAAATAAGAATTTCGTCAAGATATTTTTGAAGGGAAATAATTTTTGGTATGTTCTTATAAAAGCACTTTATCTCTACCTTCTTTTATGATAAAATATAACCAAGACTTAACCAATAGAAAGAAGGTAGACCTCTATGAAATCACAGCGACTGGACATGATCGAAGAATATGTGCTGGAGCATAAGAACGCTTCTCTCGATACATTATGTGAGAAATTCAACGTATCCAAAAACACCATCAGAAGAGATGTCGATATCCTTCTGAAACGTGGCAGTATCATGAAAGTATATGGCGGTGTCGCAGCACTCGAAACTCCACAGACTCTTCCCCTTCTGTCTTACGAAGAGCGTGGCGGACGTTTTCCTGACGAAAAGAAAGAAATCTGCCGCCGTGCCGCAGAGCTTGTGGCAGAAGACGATACCATCTATATCGATACAGGTACAACCTGCCTGAACCTGGTTGATTTTATTGCAGATAAGCACTGTACGATCCTGACCAACAGCCTGCTTATCTTCAACAAGGCAGCATCCTATCCGAACCTGGATATCATTTCCGTTCCCGGAAAGCTGAACCGCAAGACCCTGTCCTTCACAGGACCGGATATCAATGATTATCTGCAGACCTACAACATTTCCATGGCTTTTATGGCCTGCACAGGTGTAACCATGAAGAGCGGACTTACCAATGCCAGCGCCGAGGAATACATCACCAAAAAAGCCATCGCAGAGAATGCCAACAGCATAATCCTTCTTGCAGACCATTCCAAATTCGGCCGGATCTCTCTTATGACCTATTCTTCCATGGAAAAGCTTGACGCCATCGTAACCGACCAGCCACTTCCTGAAGAATACGACAGCTTCTGCCAGGAGCACGGCATCCGTGTTATGACGATCGATTAAATCGGATATTGGCCCTAAAAAACGGTGCATCTGCCGGAAATCCAGCAGATGCACCGTTTTTGAATATGCTCATTTCATTAGAGGATTTTATCTGAAAGGCAGATCTTACCCGATCTGCCTTTCAGTGTCATAAATTTATTTATGAAGCTTTCTTAAGCCTCAGTACTTCCTTCCCATGTGCCGACCTTTCTCTTTCCGGCAGCTTCATCGAACCAGTGTGTTGTAACTGTTTTTGCTCTTGTGAAGAAACGATAGCCATCTTTTCCGAGAACGTGCAGATCACCGAAGAAGGAATCCTTGTTTCCGGAGAATGGGAAGTATGCTGTCGGAACCGGGATACCTACATTGATTCCTACCATACCGCCATCTGTCTCCATAGCGAATTTACGGCTGTAATATCCGCTCTGTGTAAAGATACAGGAACCATTTGCAAATGGATTGGCATTCATGACTGCGATGCCTTCCTCGTAATCCTTTACTCGTTTGATACAGGTTACCGGTCCGAAGATCTCACGGTTTCCAACTGTCATCTCAGGTGTTACATGATCAAGAATTGTCGGTCCTACGAAGAATCCGTTCTCATATCCCGGAACTACTACATTACGTCCGTCAAGTACAAGCTCCGCACCCTCATCGATACCCTTCTGGATCCAGTTGCAGATCTTCTCCTTATGGCCTGCATTTACAACCGGGCCGAGATCGGTATCTTCATCATATGCACAGCCAAGCTTCATAGCCTCTGCTTTTTTCTTAAGAAGTGAAACAAATTCGTCTGCGATACTATCCTGTACGCATACAACCGGAAGAGCCATACATCTCATACCTGCGCATCCGTATGTAGAGTTGATGATCGCATTAACAGTAGCCTCAAGGTTGCAGTCCTCAAGTACAAGTGCATGGTTCTTTGCCTCACACTGTGCCTGAACACGTTTGCCATGAGCTGCTGCTTTGGAATATACCTGTTTACCAACACCTGTTGTACCTACAAATGTAACAGCCTTTACTCTCTCATCTGTAAGAAGGATATCAGCCTCTACACGGCTGCAGGTCACAAGGTTTACAACACCCTTCGGGAATCCGCCCTCTGTATAGAAGAGCTCCATGATCCTCATAGCTGTAAGTGGTGTCTGGGAGCTTGCTTTCAGTACTACTGTATTTCCACATGCAATGGAAAGCGGAACCATCCAGCCCCATGGGATCATTGCCGGGAAGTTCATCGGAACAATACCAGCAGTTACTCCAAGTGGTTTGCGATATGTAGCTGTATCATATCCTGTAGTTACCTGCATTGCAGCATCGCCCTGGATCATTGTCGGAAGTGCACATGCCTCTTCTGTAGGCTCGATCGCTTTCTGAACATCTCCTCTTGCCTCTTTGATGTTCTTTCCAAGCTCTTTTGCGCAAAGTACGGAAAGTTCTTCTTTATGAGCATAAAGAACGTCTCTCCATCTGAACATATACTGCTGTCTCTTTGCAAGAGAAAGTGAGGACCATTCCGGGAATGCAGCCTGCGCGGAAGCGATCGCCTCTTCTACCTCATCCGGTGTACAACAAGGAACCTGCGCGATCACCTCACCTGTACTGGAATCTGTAACATCCATGTATTTCTCTGCCTTTGACTCTTTCCACTCACCGTTTACACAGTAACCCATTTTTTTGATCTCAGCCATTTTAGGATACTCCTTTCGTGCTTACCTTTTTATTCTTAACTTCATAAAAATTTTAGTCATTCTCGTTTTTTTCTGGTCACAGATTATCATTTATTTTTAATTTTGTCAATATAGTATGGTTATATTTTGAGTATATTTTTCAAAATTATGTGTTAATTTATTCACATTTCATGATATTTCATGTTCCCTGTATAAACTCTTGAAACGCATGCATTTACAGCCATAAAACCGCATAGTGTCTTGTCGTTTTTTATTCCATTGTGAGAGCAAAAGTTACTCATTTTTGTTATTTTCATAACACACCATTCCACACACACTATTTATTGCTTCCAGCTACGCTGAGGCTTTTAGACCTGTGCAATCGGATTCACAGACAAGTAAGGGGTATCGTTGTTCTGTTACAATTACAGATTCCTCTGATCCCGGCATATTTCCTCTGTATTTTCCGGGAATAAAGAAATACATCTGTACGTTCCTTGCGGACACGCTCATTTTTCGCGATCGCTTGCTTCTTTTCACGGTTTATTATACTTTCACACTTCTGTGCCTGCTTATCTGATCTACAGCATTTTCATAAATTACTGCAGCAATCAAAAAAACAGGATACGGTTATCGTATCCTGCCTTAGCTTTTCATTTTCTGTTTTTCGCATATTTCTGACTAACCAAATATGGTCTGCACCAGTACCATATAAAACACTGTTCCCCCTCCTATGCTGAGCAATGTACTCTTCTTCCATTTATGTAATACCACAATGAACAGTATTGCGATCAGCTCCGGCAGTCCGTAATGCGTACTTTCCGGCTATATCCCAACTGTCATGCCTGATATTCTCCTGACTTCTGTATACGTTCTTTTTTTCTCTTCTCCTCATGTTTCTTCATTCCTAGGAAGCATAAAACGATCGATGCCATTGACGGAAGGATAAACTTCCCGCTTCCAAAGATCACCAGGCAGATCACAGAGCATACAATTCCGACCAGCGCCGGCTTATGATCTTGTGCATCTTCCCACTGATCAATGAACATAACCACAAACAGTGCGGTCATGACAAAATCCAATGATGTACGTCCCTTTCTGTTTTACAATTTCCACAGCTGATGCTGCCCGTCCATGGTAACAAGATCTCCCTCATTGATATCTCTTTCATACAGAAGTCCGTCATCATGTCGCAGACTTGTTTCATTTCCATTTTCATCTTCCATCAGCACTACTGACATAAGTGCTTCGCCCGGCTGCCGCTCTTCACAGCCGAAATCCATGTCTTCTTCTATCTTCAGAACCTTATACTGCATGATCAGATTTCCTCCAGCAGCACATCGTTAACGGCCTCATAAGCATCCTCGAGCGCATCCAGTGCCTCTGTCAGCGTGTCCATCTTCCGGCTGTCCGCATTTTCTTCCTCATAGGCCTCTATCACTTCAGCCATTACATCCTTCAGCTCTTCCAGTGAATTTGCAATGTCCTGCAGCTTCTGATCTTTGTCCTCTTTTGATGTGATATTTACGATCTTACTCATGATCCTTCCTCCTGTCGCTTTACTCTCATTCTTTATTCTGATCCTTTATCCTGCATATATCATGCTTTGCATGTCATACTCCACATTTACCCATTGTATCATATCCTGCACGCAGATGCATCGGATATGTTTTCTATCTGCTTTATATAATACCACCGAATCCATAAAAAATTTGGTAAAATCTTACCAAATTACCCGTCTTAGTCTGTTTATACTGATTTTTCCACTCCGGTCTGGTATAATCGATCTAAAGGAGTTTTTCAATTTACAAAACACTCCTTTCCCATTACAAGGAGGCATATTGCCATGAAAGAAAAAACAGAAACCTTTAACCAGGGAAAAAGATATTTCTTTTATATTCTGATGTTCGCCATCCTTGGCTGGTTCATTTTTATGCAGATCTTTGGTGCGGATGAACGTTCTTCCGACACCTCAGCAGCCTCTGTGATCTATTCCGGTACCGTTACCTGGCAGAAACCGGATGGAACCACCCAGGAAATCTCCGTTCCGGGCACCTACAAGGTTCCCGTCGGTGACACGATGGTCCTCACCATCCAGCTTCCCGATGATCTTACAGATACCTGCTTTGCCATCCGTTCTTCCTTGCAGGATGTGGATTTTTATGTAGGGGACAACCTCAGGACCAGCTACTCCACGCATAAAACAAGGCTTGTGGGCAAAAAACTCCGCCAGCCGTTATGTTTTCTGCCCGGTTTATGCTTCCGATGCCGGCAAAGAGCTCCGTATTGAACTGACCACCTACACCTCCAATTACACCGGAGTTGTCAATCCTGTTTACTGCGGAAACAAGGCAGATATCTGGATATATATTTTCAGCAGATACGGACTGGAAACCTACATTGCTTTTTTTATCCTGTTTGCCGGAATCGTCACGATCCTGTTCAGTTTCGCTCTAGGATTGGTCTATCATACACGATTTGACACGGAATATCTTGGATGGTGCATGGTTATGGGCGCCGTCTGGATGCTGGGTGAATCCAAGCTCCGTCAGTTCCTGGTCCCCAACGCTTCCGCTCTCGGATCTCTGTGCTTCGTTATGATCCTTTTGTGTCCGCTCCCGATCCTGTTTTTTGCGGACAGTCTCCAGAAAGGGCTACATCACAGATTTTATGTCTGTCTTGGAAGCATCGCAATGATAAACTTTGCAGTCTGTACGATCCTCACTGCTGCAGGTATCGCAGATTATATCGAAACCATGCCTGTAAGTCACGGAATCCTGGCGATCACCGTTGCCACAATATTTGTACACCTTTTCCAATATATACGCACCGAAAAAAACAAGGCCGACCGGCTTTTGCTCATTGGTCTGCTGGCAGCGATCCTGTGTATTGCCGTTGAGGCAACCTCCGTATACTTTGTCACATTAATGTCCGGACTGTTTGTGGGCGCCGGCATGCTGATCCTGCTCTTTGTCAATATTGTAAGAGCCATCAAAAATGTCCAGGATATAGAACTGAAACGCCAGCAAAGCGAAATCCGCAAAAACCAGGAACAGAATGAAAAAATGTCTCTGCAGATGATACAGACCCTTTCCACCACCATTGAGGCAAAGGATGCGTACACCCGCGGTCATTCCTACCGGGTTGCACAATATGCAGCCCTGATCGCAGAGGAGCTGGGCTGGACACCGGAGGAGATCCTGAATCTGAAACGGGCTACTCACCTTCACGACATCGGTAAGATCGGTATCCCGGATCCGTTCCTGAACAAACCGGCACAGCTGACCGATGATGAATACAACCTTATAAAAAAACACACCGTCATCGGTGCCGAGATCCTGAAGGATATAACCCTGATCCCGCATGCGGCAGAAATCGCAAGAAGTCACCATGAGCGTTATGACGGAAAAGGCTATCCGGACGGGCTGGCCGGAACAGAAATCCCCATCCATGCCCGGATCGTGGCTGTTGCCGACTGCTACGATGCCATGAACTCCCGCCGAATCTACCGTAATGCGCTTCCACCGGAGGTTGTTTACGAAGAATTCCGCAAAAACCGTGGTACACAGTTCGACCCGGAGATCACAGACATTTTTCTGAAACTGCTCAATGAAAAACGGCTGCCTCAGTGGGATCCTTCCCAGGAAGAACCGGACACCTATAACCTTCCGGATATGCAGCTTACCGTCAGCAAATTCATCTCGGACATAATGGCCACCATAAAAAGTCAGGAAGACGCAAAAAGCTATGATTTCCTTACCGGTCTTCCCATGCGTAACCTGGGCGAACGTCTTACCGCGGAATTTATGCAGACACATGATGGATGTCTGGTATTCCTTGATATGGACAACCTGAAAAAGATCAACGACATCTATGGCCACAAAGCCGGCGACCGTGCACTGAAATGTCTTGGAAAGCTGCTCCAGAAACGGGCAGATCAGGGAATTTCCTGCAGACTTGGCGGAGATGAATTCCTGATGTTCCTTCCGGACACAGATCCTGATTCCCTGTCTCTGCAGATGGACGATCTGTTCCAGAAATTTCACACCATCACTACCGATGATCCGGAACTCCGGTTTGCCACACTGTCCGCAGGCCTGTGTCTGTGCAGCACCGATGATTCCTTTGAGGACTGCTATTCCAAAGCAGATAAAGCTCTGTATTACGTAAAACAAAACGGCAAAAACCAGTTCTTTTTCTACCAGCAGATCGACCGTAGCACTCTTGCGGCATCCGGTTCCGGAAAGGATCTGGCGCTTGTGGCAGAGTCCCTTCAGAAAAGCGGCATCTATGTAGGTGCTCTTGATCTGAATTACCGGGATTTCGCACGACAGTATGAATACATGAGTCAGCTTGTCACACGCAGCCAGTGCAGATGTTATCTGGCGATGATCACCATCGAGACACTTGTGGATACAGTTCCTGATATCGAATCCATTGAGCAGGCTCTGGAGTATATGGAACAGGCCATCCGGCAGAATATCCGCCGTGTGGATATCTGTACACGCTACAGTTCCCTGCAGTATCTCATCATACTGTTTGAGCCTGACGAAACGCATATCCCTGACATCATAGAACGTATTTTTACCCAATATTACTGTCAGTGTGACAGCCATGATTTCCAGCCATCCTATGAATACCTGGAAATATCTCCACAGGAGTTATAAATACTCCCATGGCATGGACATGATAAAGCCATAACGAAAAAGAGGCCGTACTTGACGGCCTCTTTTTTGTTAAAGTTTTGCAAAATATCATTAAGACGTGGCTCTGGAATTTTCCTGCATGAAACTTTTTCCGTATGTTCGATACAGATAAACCGCCATGAAAATAGTCACGGCTTCTGCCAGCGGCATCGTCATCCAGATGCCTGCAACCCCTATAAGCTTTGGCAGGATCAATATGAACACAGCCACCAGGATCAAAGAACGCATTGATGAGATCAATGCCGAAATAAAACCTTTTCCCAGGGCAGTAAAATATCCGGAAAGAAATACATTTAAACCAATAAACAGGAAAACCGGACTAAACAGCTTCAGGCCATCCCATGTCAATGTAAATACATTTCCGTTCCCGACGAATAAATGGATGATCTGTTTTCCAAATACAAGAGATACTGTAAGGATCAATACTGAACTGATGGCAATCGTAATAAAACTATATCGTGTTATTTCTCTGATCTTATCATGATTTTCAGAGCCATAATTATAGCTTATGATCGGAGCTGCTGCAACGGCAATTCCCATATAAAAAGCGATGAAGAAATAGTAAATATACATAATGATCGTCACAGCCGCAACTCCATCTTCACCAAAATATTGCATGATAATAAGATTAAATAAAAATGTAGTGATCCCGGTAGACATCTCCGTCAGCATTTCACTGCTTCCATTGGTGCAGGATTTCAGAAGAACACTCATGTCGGTCTTCGGTCTGCAAAACCTTATATGGCTGTATTTCAGAAAATAGATAAAGCCAATCAACATGCTTACTGTAATGGAGAGAAATGTTCCCCATGCAGCTCCAAGCGTTCCCAGTCTGAATACAGCCACAAAAATATAGTCGAAAACAATATTAAAAGCCAGACCTGTCAGAGACATGATCATTCCGATGTACGATCTCCCATCCGTCCTCACAAGATATTCAAAAAACAGCTTGAATGACATCGAAACTGATCCTAAAAATATGACAAATGCGTATGGCACCACATGCTCCATCAGGCGCTCACTGCTTCCTAAAAAAATACAGATCGGTTTCAGAAAAAGGATTCCCACAGCTGTAAAAGCAACTGAAAGTACGAACAGCACGATCGTGATAAAAGTAAATATCTCATTTGCTTCCTGTTCTCTTTTTTGTCCCATCCGCTCTCCTATGATGGCACCTGATCCCGTTGCAAGCATGACAGATGTTCCGAAAATAACACAGGTGATCGGAATAACAATATTAATTCCTGCAAGCGCGTCAGAGCCTGCATACCGTGATACAAAAAATCCATCTATCGTTGTATAAAATGATAAAAAGATCATGGTCAGCACTGATGGAACCAGATATTTTAAAAATTGAGGATAAGACATTTTTGCCTCAAAGTATTTCATTTCTATAAAAACCTCCTGCTTAGTTACATAATCAGTCAAAATCTCTGGTAATGTTCGTAAGCCATTTATTTCTGAAATAGTGGAT
>OGCN01004645.1_pt1 | contig 11618 bp, 10 predicted proteins | sample 1570181 | NCBI WGS metagenome assembly OGCN01 (sample SAMEA4370584, study PRJEB24528) | human gut metagenome | reverse complement strand
TGTTGGTATAATAGCTGCACAATCAATCGGTGAACCTGGTACACAGCTTACAATGAGAACATTCCATACAGGTGGGGTTGCCGGTGCTGATATCACTCAAGGTCTTCCTAGAGTTGAAGAATTATTTGAAGCTAGAAAACCAAAGGGGCTTGCTATAGTTTCAGAAGTTAGTGGTACTGTAAGAGTTGAAGAAACTAAGAAGAAGAGAACGGTACACGTAATGACAGCTGAAGGCGAAGAACGTAGTTATGAAATTCCATTTGGATCAAGATTAAAAGTAACTAACGATGACATAATAGAAGCTGGGGATGTTATTACTGAAGGTTCAGTAAATCCACATGATATTATGGCTATTAAAGGTGTTGATGGTGCTAGAGAATACTTACTTTCAGAAGTACAAAAAGTTTACAGACTTCAAGGGGTTGATATCAACGATAAGCACTTAGAAGTTGTTGTTAGACAAATGACTAGAAAGGTTAAAGTAAGCGAACCAGGAGATACTGAATTATTACCAGGAACTATGATAGATATGTTCGATTACAATGCTGAAAATGCTAGAGTTAGAGAGTTTGGTGGAGAAGAAGCACAAGGTGAAATCGCATTATTAGGTATCACTAAGGCTGCACTTGCAACTGATAGTTTCTTATCAGCAGCATCATTCCAAGAAACTACTAGAGTTCTTACAGAAGCAGCTATTAAAGGTAAGATAGACCCACTAGTTGGATTGAAAGAAAATGTTATTATAGGTAAGTTAATTCCAGCTGGTACAGGTATGATGAAATATAGATCATTAAATGTAGATGTAAAAGGCGATGAGGAAGAAGTCGAAATTACAAATACTATAGAATAATACAGTGCAATTTTATTGACATGTGTATGCTTAAATGATAAAATACCAATTGTGTGATTTATAAAGCTACACTACAATATGATTGTCTACATGATTCATGGAGGCAAACTTGTTGAAGCATGCCTCCCTGAACTAAGATTAGGAGGGGGATTCATGTTAGACAAGATTGTAGAAAAGAAAGTTATTGGAATAAAACAATGTCTAAAATTTATAAAACTTGGCAAAGGCAAGGTTTTATATGTAGCTAATGATGCAGACGCTAGATTGATATCACCTTTGATAGAGCTAGCGGAAAAAGAAAACATAAAAATTGTAGAAGTTTCTACAATGAAGGAACTAGGATTGATGAGCGGTATTGAAGTTAGAAGTGCAGCAACATTAATCATAGAAAAATAAATTTGTGTTTATCTTATTTATATAGATAAATAAATTTCAGGAGGTGAAAAAATGCCAACTATAAGCCAATTAGTTAGAAAAGGAAGAAAATCTGCTGCTAACAAATCAACAGCACCAGCATTAAATGAATGTCCACAAAGAAGAGGAGTTTGTACAGTTGTTAAGACTACTACTCCAAAGAAGCCTAACTCAGCTTTAAGAAAAGTTGCCAGAGTAAGACTTACAAATGGATTCGAAGTTACTGCATATATCGGTGGTGTAGGACACAACTTACAAGAGCACAGCGTTGTTCTTATAAGAGGTGGTAGAGTTAAGGACCTTCCTGGGGTTAGATACCACATCGTAAGAGGGGCACTTGACTGTGCTGGTGTAGCTAACAGAATGCAAGGAAGATCTAAATACGGTGCTAAGAGACCAAAACAAAAATAGTTTCTTAAACTAAGATAGTGCTTATCTTCGGCATTTACATAGATTTAAAGAAATTTAATTAGATTTATATAGATGTAAGAAGCGAAGCACTTTGCGGCAAATGTAAAGTGTTGCCGAGTACCGATGACTTAAAAGTAAAAAGTGATTAAGGAGGGAAGAAAAGTGCCAAGAAAAGGATTTATCGCTAAAAGAGATGTATTACCAGATCCAATGTATAACTCAAAGGTTGTTACTAAGTTAATAAACAATGTTATGGAAGATGGTAAAAAAGGAGTAGCTCAAAAAATATGCTACGATGCGTTTGAAATAATGGCGCAAAAAACAGGCAGAGATGCTTTAGAAGTATTCGAAGAAGCTTTAAACAATGTTATGCCTTTATTAGAAGTAAAAGCTAGAAGAATAGGTGGTGCTAACTACCAAGTTCCAATAGAAGTTAGACCAGAGAGAAGACAAACTTTAGGTTTAAGATGGATACTAGCTGCTGCTAGAAAAAGAGGCGAAAAAGTTATGGCTGAAAGATTAGCTGGAGAATTATTAGATGCAGCTAACAATACTGGAGCTGCTGTTAAGAAGAGAGAAGACACTCACAAAATGGCAGAAGCTAATAAAGCATTCGCTCACTACAGATACTAATAAACTGAAACTGTTTTGGCTTATGCCAAAGCAGTTTTGTCGAATATAAAATTACTCATTGAGAGGAGGATATACAATGGCTAGAAAATATCCATTAGACAAATTCCGTAACTTCGGAATCATGGCTCACATTGATGCTGGTAAAACAACAACAACTGAGCGTATATTATTCTACACTGGTAGAAGCCATAAAATAGGTGAAGTACACGAAGGTGCTGCGACTATGGACTGGATGGTTCAAGAACAAGAAAGAGGTATAACAATTACTTCTGCAGCAACAACTTGTATGTGGAATGGACACGAATTAAACATAATAGATACTCCAGGACACGTAGATTTTACAGTAGAAGTTGAAAGATCTTTAAGAGTTCTTGACGGTGCTGTAACAGTTCTTGATGCTAAGAGTGGGGTTGAACCTCAAACTGAAACTGTTTGGAGACAGGCAGATAAGTACAAAGTACCAAGAATGATTTATGTAAACAAAATGGATGCTACAGGTGCTGACTTCTTCAGATGTGTTAACACTGTAAGAGATAGATTAAAAGCTAATGCAGTTCCAATACAAATACCAGTAGGTGCTGAATCAGAATTCAAAGGTATGATTGACTTAATATCAAACCATGCTATTATTACTTATGATGATTTAGGTAAAGATGTAAGAATTGAAGAAATTCCTGCAGAATTAGCTGATCAAGCAGAAGAATACAGAATGGCTATGATAGAAGCTATCGCTGAAACTGATGAAACATTAATGGAAAAATACCTTGAAGGTGAAGAATTAACAGAAGAAGAATTACATGCTGCTTTAAGAAAAGCTACTATAGCTAATGAAATAGTACCATGTATTTGTGGTTCTTCATACAAGAACAAAGGTGTTCAAGAAATGATTAACGGTGTTGTTGCTTACTTACCATCACCATTAGATATTCCAGCTGTAACTGGAACAAACTTAGATGGAGAAGAAGATTCAAGACCAGCTTCAGACGATGCACCAATGTCTGCTTTAGCATTCAAGATTGCTACTGACCCATTCGTTGGTAAATTAGCATTTACAAGAATCTATTCAGGTGTAATGAACAGTGGTTCTTACGTTCTTAACTCAACAAAAGGTAAGAAAGAAAGAATCGGAAGACTTGTTAAGATGCATTCAAACACTAGAGAAGAAGTTGAAGCATTAGAAGCAGGTGAATTAGGAGCAATCATCGGATTAAAGAACACTACTACTGGTGACACTTTATGTGATGAAAATGCACCAATCATATTAGAATCAATGGAATTCCCAGAACCAGTTATCGAAGTTGCTATCGAGCCTAAAACTAAGGCTGGTCAAGAAAAGATGGGATTAGCTTTAGCTAAACTTGCTGAAGAAGATCCAACTTTCAAGACTTGGACAGATCAAGAAACTGGTCAAACAATCATCGCTGGTATGGGTGAGTTACACTTAGATATCATCGTTGACCGTATGAAACGTGAGTTCAAAGTGGAAGCTAATATCGGTAAACCACAAGTATCTTACCGTGAAACTATCCGCACTCGTGTTAACGATGTGGAAGGTAAACACGCAAAACAATCTGGTGGTCGCGGTCAATATGGTCATGTTGTTATTGACTTATACCCATTAGATCCAGAAGGTCCTGGTTACGAATTTGTAAACGAAATCAAAGGTGGTGTAATCCCTGGTGAATACATTCCTGCAGTTGATAAAGGTATCCAAGAACAGCTTAAATCTGGTCCATTAGCGGGTTATCCGGTAGTAGATATTGGTGTACGTTTACACTTCGGTTCATACCATGATGTTGACTCATCAGAATTAGCGTTTAAATTAGCGGCTTCTTTAGCATTTAAAGCAGCGTTCGCTAAAGCAAACCCAGTTCTACTTGAGCCAATCATGAAAGTTGAAGTAGAAACTCCACCTGAGTATGTGGGTGATGTAATCGGTGACTTAAGCCGTCGTCGTGCTATGGTTAACGGTCAAGAAGCGAACGAATTCGTTGTTAAAATCGATGCAGAAGTTCCACTTTCTGAAATGTTCGGTTATGCAACAGACTTACGTTCACAAACTCAAGGTCGTGCATCATACTCAATGGAACCGTTAAAATATGCTGAAGCGCCAACAAGTGTTGCTGCTGCAGTAATTGAAGCGCGTAAAAAATAATTTTTTGTAACAATCCGCTCTATAAGTCGAATGGCTTATAGAGCATTTTCTAGGAAACTAAACAAATGTCTAAAGAAAAATTTGAACGTACAAAACCGCACGTAAACGTGGGTACAATCGGCCACGTTGACCACGGTAAAACAACTTTAACAGCAGCAATCACAACTGTATTAGCAAAACACTACGGTGGTGCAGCTCGTGCATTCGACCAAATCGATAACGCGCCAGAAGAAAAAGCGCGTGGTATCACCATCAACACCTCACACGTTGAATACGATACTCCAACTCGTCACTACGCACACGTTGACTGCCCAGGACACGCGGACTATGTTAAAAACATGATTACCGGTGCGGCGCAAATGGACGGTGCTATTTTAGTAGTAGCAGCGACAGATGGTCCTATGCCACAAACTCGTGAGCACATCTTATTAGGTCGCCAAGTAGGTGTACCTTACATCATCGTATTCTTAAACAAATGCGACATGGTAGATGACGAAGAGTTATTAGAATTAGTAGAAATGGAAGTTCGTGAACTTCTTTCTCAATATGACTTCCCAGGTGACGATACTCCAATCGTACGTGGTTCTGCATTACAAGCATTAAACGGTGTTGCAGAATGGGAAGAAAAAATCCTTGAGTTAGCAAACCACTTAGATACTTACATTCCTGAACCAGAGCGTGCAATTGACCAACCGTTCCTTCTTCCAATCGAAGACGTGTTCTCAATTTCAGGTCGTGGTACAGTAGTAACAGGTCGTGTTGAGCGTGGTATCATCCGTACTGGTGATGAAGTTGAAATCGTTGGTATCAAACCAACAGCGAAAACAACAGTAACTGGTGTTGAAATGTTCCGTAAATTACTTGACGAAGGTCGTGCAGGTGAAAACATCGGTGCATTATTACGTGGTACCAAACGTGAAGAAATCGAACGTGGTCAAGTATTAGCGAAACCAGGTTCAATCACTCCACACACTGATTTCGAATCAGAAGTTTACGTATTATCAAAAGATGAAGGTGGTCGTCACACTCCATTCTTCAAAGGTTACCGTCCACAATTCTATTTCCGTACAACTGACGTAACTGGTACTATCGAGTTACCAGAAGGCGTAGAAATGGTAATGCCTGGTGATAACATCAAAATGACAGTAAGCTTAATCCACCCAATCGCGATGGACCAAGGTTTACGTTTCGCAATCCGTGAAGGTGGCCGTACAGTAGGTGCTGGCGTTGTTGCGAAAATCATCAAATAATTGATGTATTAACTGTAACAAGTTAGATTAAGAAGGCGTATCGAAAGATACGCCTTTTTGTTTGCCTAAAATTCCATGAAATTATAATGAAAACTCAAATTAAAAATATGAATGCTAGGATGAGAGAAATATTTTTTGGGAAGAAAAGAGTGGCGGAAGGTCATGGGAGTTGAACCCACCCGGGAACGCTGGCGTCCCCAACAGGATTTGAAGTCCTGCCACCTCACCGGAGATGACGACCTTCCGTTATTGAAATTGCGGTTACTTTAGCGTAAATTAGTTTATAATTCAACGCCATTTTGAAATAGGAATTAAAAATGACCGCACTTTTTCAACAACTTCCTTCGGTAGATAAATTTTTAAAAACACCAGAAGGTGAAATGCTTTTAACTGAATTTGGTCATTCAGCTGTCGTGCGTGAATTGCGCCAATTATTGTCTGAAGGGCGCGAGTTTATCAAACAACATCAAAACTTACCGCACTTTTTTGCCGATCACCTAAGTACATTACATCATTTACAACATTGCTTGGTTCAACAAAATCATGTACAAATTAAATCAGTTCATAATTTAACGGGCACGGTATTACATACAAATTTAGGGCGAGCATTATGGGCTGAAAGTGCACAACAAGCGGCACTTCATGCGATGAAAGGTAATGTTGCACTGGAATATGATTTGGAAGAAGGCAAACGTAGTCATCGGGATAATTATATTAGTGAGCTACTTGCACAACTCACAGGTGCAGAAGCTGCTTGTATCGTTAACAACAATGCAGCTGCTGTGCTCTTGATGTTGGCCACCTTTGCAAAAGATAAAGAAGTGATTATTTCTCGCGGGGAATTAATTGAAATTGGCGGAGCATTTCGTATTCCAGACATTATGGCTCAAGCAGGTTGTAAACTGGTTGAAGTCGGAACTACAAACCGCACACATTTGAAAGATTATCGTCAAGCAATTAATGAAAATACCGCCTTCTTAATGAAAGTACATTGCAGTAACTATCATATTAGTGGATTTACTGCTTCGGTTTCAGAACAAGAGTTGGTTGAGCTAGGACGAGAATTTGATATTCCTGTTATTACGGATCTGGGTAGTGGGGCATTGATTGATCTAAGCCAATATAATTTACCAAATGAGCCGACGGTGCAAGAAAAAGTTGCACAAGGCGTAAACTTAGTGTCATTCTCGGGCGATAAATTATTGGGTGGAACACAAGCCGGTATTATCGTCGGTAAAAAAGAGTGGATTGCTCAGTTACAAGCTCACCCATTAAAGCGCGTGTTGCGTTGTGATAAAGTGATTTTAGCCGGGCTTGAGGCAACATTACGCCTTTATCTCCAACCCGAAAAACTCACTGAAACGTTGCCAACTTTACATTTACTCACCCAATCAATAGATGTATTAAAAGAAAAAGCTGAACAACTTAAAGCCTGTTTAGCAAATCGTTTAAAAGATTACAACGTTGAGATTGAAGAAAGCTTTGCTCAGATTGGGAGTGGCTCTCAACCGATGGCGACGATTCCTTCTATTGCGGTAACGATAGCTGAAAAAACAGAGGCAAAATTGACCGCACTTTTAGCAATATTCAAAGCGTTAGAACAGCCGATAATTGGCCGTGTTGAGAAAGGAAAGATTTGGTTAGATTTACGTAGCGTGGCTGACTTTAAGGCATTATTAGATATGGTGGAAAAATTATGATCATAGTTACATCAGGGCACGTCGATCATGGTAAAACAGCCCTTTTAAAAGCACTGACAGGTACGAATACCGCCCATTTGCCGGAAGAAAAAAAACGTGGCATGACTATTGATTTAGGCTATGCCTATTTACCTTTAAAAGAGAAAGTGCTCGGGTTTATTGATGTACCTGGCCATGAAAAGTTTCTCGCCAACATGTTGGCCGGGCTTGGTGGTGTGCATTATGCCATGCTTATTGTTGCAGCCGATGAAGGGATTGCCGCACAAACTAAAGAACACTTAGCGATTTTACGTCAGCTTCAATTTACTGAAATCATGGTAGTGATTACCAAGGCTGACCGAGCAACAAATGAGCAAATCGAGGCACTAAAAACACAAATTCAAACGGATTATCCATTCTTAGCTCAATCTCATTATTTTATTACATCGGCACAAACAGGCTTAGGCATTGATGCGTTACGTGATTATTTAGCCAATTTACCGGAATTAGCCGAAATAAATAAACCGTTTCGTTATGCTATCGACCGTGTCTTTAGCGTGAAAGGGGCGGGGACAGTGGTAACGGGCACAGCATTTGCGGGTACTGTATCCATTGATGATGAACTCTTCCTTTCTACGGGACAAAAGGTTCGCGTAAAAAATATCCATGCTCAAAATACACCGAGTGAGAAAGGCTTGGCTGGTCAACGCTTAGCGCTCAATTTAAATGTCGATTTAGATCGTATTCCAATGCAGCGTGGCGATTGGTTGTTAGCCTCAGAACCACTTGAGCCAACTGATCGTATTACCATTGAAATTACGCCTGAAGTGAATTTGAAAGATAGTCAGCCTGTGCACATTTATCATGCTGCAAGCCGCACAACAGGTAAGCTTACCTTGCTTGAAAGCAAAAATGCAATGAAAAATGACCGCACTTTGGCGGAAGTCATTTTAGAGCAGCCATTATTTTTGGCCTTTGGGGATAAATTAATTTTACGTAGTGGCGATGCAAAAGTATTAATTGGTGGGGCGAAGGTACTCGAAATTCATTCACCAAAACGTTATAAGCGTACAGAGGCTCGTCTAGCGTTCTTAGCTAAACTTAATCAGGCTCAAACCGCCACACAACGCATCGGATTGACCTTACAAAAAGAGGCGGTTTCAGCTCAAGCGCTAATGTGGAGTGAGCAGCTAACTGAAAATCAACTGGCAGAAGCGTTGGCTGAAAACGGTGATATTCGTTTCCAAAATTGGTGTTTTAATCGTGATTATCAACGTGAAAAAACGCAGCAAATTTTGACCGCACTTGCTACCTATCATGAGCAACATAATGATCAGCTTGGTTTGAGTAAAGCCCGTTTATACCGTATTGCGACTTTAAACCAACCAGAAAATCTGATTTATCATTTCATTGAAGAAATGCTTGATGAAGGTCAATTGCAGCAAACCCGCGGTTGGTTACATTTGCCTTCACACAAAATCCAATTTTCAGCCGAAGAGCAAAGCTTATGGCAAGCAGTGTTAGCAGAATTTGAAAAGGCGCATGGACAAGCCATTTGGGTGCGTGATATGGCAACGGCATTGGCGCAAGATGAAAGTGTAATGCGTAATTTTATGTATAAAGCGGGTAAGCTAGGTTACCTCACGCCAATCGTAAAAGATCGTTTTTTCCTGACAGAGAGCATTTATGCTTATGCTCGCTTAATTAAGGAAATGGCAGGCGAAGAAGGTAAAGTTGCCGTAAATGAATTACGTGATAAGCTTAATTTTGGTCGAAAACTGACAGTGCAATTAATGGAATATTTTGATCGTACCGGCTTTTTACGCCGCAAAGGCAATGATCATATTCTACGTGATAAAGACACATTTGATTTATAGGTAATACATGAAAAAGACATTCATTTCAGCCTTAATTTTAACCGCACTTTTTACGGTAACAGGTTGCGAAGATAAAGAAGCGAAAGCAACGATTGAGCAACAAACACAGACAATTGCACAACTGACGGCAGAAAATACGCAATTAAAAGCTGAAAAAGAGAAGGCTGAGAAGGTTATTCCGGCAATTATTGCTCAAGATGATGTGATTTTTGATAAAGAGGAAACCATCAAATACCCTAAATCGACCAAAGAGGATGAATATGTTCCTACTGAAGGTAAACTTCATTACAGTATTTCTACACTAAAAACGAATATTGAGTGGTTAGATACACTACTTTTAGAGCAAATTTCAAAAAATGCTGATGGTAAACCAAGAAGCCGCGAGCAGCTTATTGAGGATTACCAAAAAGCATATGATGAAGCTAAAAAAGAAATGTTGGAATCTCCAATAATGGGGATTGATGAAACCTTAGATTTAGCATTTAGTCACCAAAGAGGTAAGCTTGCTGTATTTTTAATAAACTATTACAGCTATGGTGGTGGCGCTCATGGAGTTGGTGGTTATCATTATCTTAATGTTGATTTAGAAACGAAGAAACTGCTTTCATTTGATGATGCTTTTAAACCAAACCAGCAAGCTAAATTAAAAGAGTTGCTTTGGGAACGTTACACTCGATATGGTGAGATAAAGGATGAGGAAGCATTTACATCAAAAGATGCTTTTGAGGTGACCGATAATTTCTATTTAGATCATGATGGGATTCATTTTGTATATAACGTGTATGAAATTGCGTCTTATGCAGAAGGACCACAGGAGCTGGTGATTGAGTGGTGGAATGCCTCTGCGCTATTGAAGCCTGAATTTCTTCAGAAACAGTATTACCCCGTTTCGAGTAATACGGAAGAATAACAAAGTGCGGTCAAAATTGGCCGCATTTTTATTGGCCTTTTTTCACCCAGTATTTAAAAGGGGGGGCTTGGGTTTCACTCGCTAAAAGCGTATGTTCCATAAATTGGCAGAAGCAGGGAATATCGCGAGTAGTGGCAGGGTCGTCCGCCAAAATAAGCAATACTTCACCTTCATTCATGTGGCGAATGTTTTTTCTCACGAGCATTACAGGTTCAGGACAACGTAAACCAACGGTATCAAGGGTTTTATCGACAGTAATTTCAGTCATTGTTATTCATTAGTTTTATTGAAATTGAGCTACATCATACAATAATTATGGGGAAATTTCGATAAATCCGCTATCAATGATAAACTACGCAACAAATTTACTTGAATAATATTCCATGGCTGAATACCTTATCCCCAAAAGTGCGGTCGTTTTTGAAGAAGAAATTAAGAAAAGTCGATTTATCACGTATTTGCAACATACGGAAGGACTTGAACAAGCCAAAGCTTTTTGGACAGAAATTAAAGCGCAGCACCCTAATGCCCGCCATCATTGTTGGGCAGCCGTGGCCGGCAAGCCAACTGATTCGCAACAATTAGGCTTTTCCGATGACGGTGAGCCAGCAGGCACTGCAGGGAAACCGATGCTATCTGCTTTGCTAGGTAGTCAAATTGGTGAAATTAGTGCCGTTGTTGTTCGTTATTATGGCGGTATTTTATTAGGCACTGGCGGTTTAGTTCGTGCTTATGGAAATGGTGTGCAGCAAGCTTTAAAATTATTAGAAACTGAACGAAAAGTAGAACGTCAGTTATTCCAAGTTCATTGTGATTATGCACAATTAAATTGGATCCAAATTTTATGTGAACAACATCAAATTGAAATTTATCAGCAAGATTTTCAAGTGCAGATTACATTGCAGTTAGGCATTAGTGAAGATCAAATTAAACCTTTTGAACAAGCATTAATTGAGCGTTCGGCAGGAACGTTGAAATTAGAAGAAATGAATTAAGCGAGATATTGTGCATATTTTATCCATTATTCGGATTATCGGCATTTTAATTATGTGCTTTTCCGGCACGATGCTGATTCCAGCCTTTGTGGCGCTTATTTATGGCGATGGCGGCGGTAAAGCGTTTATGCAAGCTTTTGCATTGAGCTTAACCGTGGGCATGTTGCTTTGGTGGCCTTGTCATCACCACAAACAAGAATTGCGATCTCGTGATGGTTTCTTAATAGTGGTGGCATTTTGGTTCGTTTTGGGCGGCCTAGCAACCTTGCCATTGCTATTATTTGATTCACCTCATTTAACAGTAGCTTCCGCCGTGTTTGAGGCATTTTCTGGGCTAACAACCACGGGTGCTACCGTCATGACAGGATTAGATAATTTACCGAAAGCCATTCTGTTTTATCGTCAATTCCTACAATGGTTAGGCGGGATGGGGATCATCGTACT
>OGCN01004640.1_pt1 | contig 11627 bp, 7 predicted proteins | sample 1570181 | NCBI WGS metagenome assembly OGCN01 (sample SAMEA4370584, study PRJEB24528) | human gut metagenome | reverse complement strand
GAGGTGAGCGGTGGAATTGTTGCCGTTCTGCACTTGTCCCGTCAGAGAGGCTTGGGCTTCCTGCCACGTGTTTCCGGTGCTGCGGGCAGCAGGATAGAAGAGGTTGAAAGAGGTGTTCGCATCCACATCTTCGGCAACGTTTCCCGTGAACTGGGCGTGAGCGTTGTCACCGGTTGCGGAAGCCTCGCTATAGGTGAACAGGGCGGATGTTTCCTGTCCCACTACTTCCTGCACGTGCGGTGTGGTATAGAATCCTTTGAAGGCGTCTGTCGGTTGCCAGCTCAGGGCCATGCCTGCCTCGTTGTTGTCCTCATACGCCATGCGCGTGTCGGGGCTTGGACGGTTGGCATCGGGAGTTGCGTTCGGGTTACCGGTGTTATCGCTGGCGGATGCTGCGGTACTGATGCTTCTTGTGCGCAGTTCCCTCATTCTTACCCCTTCGTTCTCCGTACAAGAGGAGGCGATGATCAGTCCGGCCATCATCGCGAACGGATAAATGAACTTTCTCATTCTACTTTGAGTATTTTTTTAGATTGTCAGTTTTCTATAGTCAGTATATCATTTATCAGGTCTTCCAGTTCACAGGTCGAGGCATTTCTTCCACGGTTGCGGGCCGAAGAAGAAGGGAACATGCTGCCGTCGCCGTAGCCAGGCACCGAGAAACTGCCTTGCATCACCGGTTCGCTGGTTTCCAACGGAATGATCTCTATGGCCGGAGCCGTGTATGGCTCTTTGGAGGATGCTGTTTTCAAGTGATTTTCTGTATTCATACTAATTATTCTTTTGATGTTGGTTATTTGATAGTCTTTATCCTTTATACTCAGATTGTTTCGCATGCCAGTCCGTTTGTTGCGTCAATAGCGGAAAGAGGAACTGCGCATATAAAGAAACCGAGTTCCGCTTGCTACCTCGTCCGATGTGCTGCATTCGGTTGTCTTATTGTATGTCATGGTTATAAATTCAGGTTCGCTGGCACTGTTCCTGCCAATGATATAATTGCTAGAAGCTTCCAATCCGCTTTGCCTGTCGGAATCTCTTTCTTTAATGTTGTATTTCCGGTGTAATTCTTCCAGATCCTTCAGTGTCTTTTCTTGTGTAAATATCTCCCAATCCTTTGGCCTGTCGGCGAAAGCTACCATCGGGTTACCCGACCACATATTAGGACTTGCCACAAACATATACGGACCATATTTATAGAACAATCGAAGCTCTTTTCCCAAACTGTATAAAATAGTTTGCCTTAATACATAGTCGGCCGAATAGGTTTCTGTGCTGTCGATGGGGGTGATGTCCAAGTCACCGGCGTTGTAATAAAGTGTGGGATATTCGCTTCGTTTCCCTATAGGTGTCAAAGTACATTCCAAATCTTTCCATAGGATACGGTAGAGCGAATCGCTTGTCACAGCAAGTCCTTCGTTCCGCACCTCTCCCGATATGATGGGGTAGAAAGAACGGAGCGCATATTGTTTTCCCTTTATCCATATATATTCGGATATGGTCTCTACGATAGCCTGGTCATCGGCTCTCAGATATTCCAACCACCATTGATTATGGTATTTCATATCATCCGTTATGAGCTTCTGGCAGTCGATCTGCCGGTATTTCTTGTCGTACACTTTCGGGAACATGTCGTCTTCATACTGAATCTCTATGCCAAGTTGTGTAAAGACGAAGTTCCGCGCTTTTTCATCGGTTATGAACTCGTAGATGGGGAATAGCTTGAAGTCTATCAGTTCCACATTGTTCTTTACGGGGTCTTGAAGATCAAGACGGATGGATTTATACCATTTGTCTACAATATTGTCGCCAAGCACGTCTTTTTCGCAATTGATGATTTCCGTTATGTAGGTCACATCTCCTCCACGCGCCGAGATGCTGCGCGACTGGCGGGTCGATGTCTGACTGTAAGTATTGGTCTGTCCCTCTTCCATTTTGAATCCACACATGTTGAGGAATGAGGCTTCGGCGGCTACGGAAAGCGTTGTCTTGCTGTCTAAGGCAGCACGCTCGAAGGTGGAACAGAACTCAAGTTTTCCGCCCAAATCGGCATGATAGATGACATGGGTACCGTAAATGCGGAATAGTTCGTCCGTATATTCTGTAGCCTCGTCAAGATTGTCTTTTCCAATGGCATCACTGATTTTATTAATACAGTTTCGGAAGCCTTCGGTCAATATCTTTGGATTATCCCGTGCTATCTCTATCAGACTGTAAGGGTCGATATGTCGGGAAAGGGCTTTATAGTTGTTCATGATGGTGCAAAATGAGTAGGCATTGGTCTTGAGATCACTACGTGCATAGCTCCCCTCCACGTGTGCTTGGAAGAAACCGACATCCAGTCCCAATCCGGCATGGGCGGATAGCGACTTGAGGAGTTGTTCACTGTCTTTTCCTTCCAGAATGGTGGTTACCATATCGGGCGCGGAGTCATCCACGATACATGAGGTCTTGTTCTCCCGTTCGTACAGCCGCAAGGCAGGCAAGCTTATCACTTGGTCGCGTACGCTGTTGTAGCTTGCATATTTACCGAAGGCATCGTAGCCATAGCCCACACCGTATGAACGCATCAAGGCTCCCGAATAGGCTTCTCCCACCGTCTGGCTCAGGCTGCTTGCCTGACGCAAGGAGTAGGTGCGGATTATCGCGCCTTGCCGGTCAGTGAACTCAAGTTCACCGAAGCGTTCCTCTTGATAAGGATTTTGCTCCACTTCGATGGTGAGTGGCTCGCCGCTCCGTACGATAGAATCGGACAGGAATACAAAACCTTCCTTTGCCCGTATGCGGCATCCTTCCAATCCGGCCAGTCTCTCTGCCGTCAGAGTGTAATCAGAATATCCGCGTTTCAGGAGAATCTCATTTTCCGTTGCGATATGAACTTCATTCTCCTCCATTGGAACTTGAAAGCTCTCATCTTGGCAGGCAGTCAGTACAGCCAGGATAAGGATATATTGCAGCTTAAGAATTTTCATAAGGTTTTGTTGGCGTTATTTGTTAATCAAAAGTTTCAGCTACCATATAAATCGGTAAAAGCAAGGTAGCCACATTGGTGGAACCTATCGTTGCCAATTGATAATCATTCATGGATATCCGGCTGGCTCTTCCTGATTTGGTTATTCTGGCAATGTCGGGAAGGAAATCCTGTTTGGGGGTCATGTCCCGAATGGGGAAGACAATAGCTTCCTTGTCAAATTTATCATAAGAACTACCGGATAAATGGCGAAAAGCCCCTTTGCCCCATTTTAATCCTAATAAATTGCTTAGATTGCCGGGATTTAGTTCGAAAAGAACCTTTTCGTTTCCGTTACATACTTTCATCAGACTGTTTATCTGATTGTCAGTGGGGAGATAATGATTAATGTCGGGCCAATAAAATACTTGATATAGATCGTTCGTTGGCTTGCACATGTGAAATTTATTGGCACCTTCGGACTTATTGAAAGGAGCATAATGTGCATTATCTATAATATCTCTCTTTTGTAGGCTATAGCTGGCTTCGAACCACATCAAGGGACCTACCTTGATTAAATAGAGCTTGTCGTTCTCGTCGTCTCCTGCACTATATATTATCTTTTTAGATGAGGCCCGAAGAGGATGTACGGAGGTTATCGAATGTATACTATCTTCTACGATGTATTTGTTGTTTTGTTTTGGGGGTATTATCTGTACGGCAGCGTTATAAAAATATAGTTGTTTCAGCGATTTGCTATTTACGTCGAACAAATGCGCAAATTGGACATTGTCGTACCTGACAGAATCGTTGGGCTCATAGAGGCAATTATTGCCCAACCAGCGTACTGCACCCGGATGGTTATCCGCATCGCCTATGAAAACACCGCAATAAAAGTATGGTTTCTCTTCGATGAATGGGTAAGCTATTATGACGGCGTCATCACGACGGATGGCCGGCACATACTCCTTTACAAATATAAAGTATCTGTTTTTGTTGCGGGTATCTGCTTTCAAAGCACATGAACTTTGTCTTTGTAACCATTCCTTGCGTACAATATCTATTTCTATCCTGGCCGGTGTATCTTCCGGCTTTGGCGCCATCTCCGGTGAGTTGGTATATTTGGAAAAAGCAATCTGCACCAATCTGCGCTTGTCGGGGTCGTTGATTATCTCGTATATGGGTATCAGGCGGCATCCCACCATACCCACATTGTACTCTTTTCCGGTATCGGCGGGGTCAATGTTGAACGATGCCTGCCATTTCTTTATCTCGTCAGGGGTGATCTGGCGTTTCGCATTGACTGCTGCCTGCATGACTCCGTGTGTCTTGGAGTCTCCGCCTACGCAAGTCAAGTCGGCTTTGTAGTCGATGCCTATCTCTCCTTGGTAGGTATCGTATGATTGGCTGCTTTGTCCTTTGTTCTTTCCGAACACCTTCTTCGTGACGGTAGTGACCGAATGCTGCGTTTCGATGGAGGTTTCGCGGGTGATCGTTGTATGCAGTTCGAGGCTTCCCCCCAAGTCAGCAGATACCACCAAGTGGGTTCTGAATTTATTGAGAAAAGCGTAGGCGTTGTTTTCATTAAGTTCTTTCAAGGCTTTGCGGAATTCCTTTGAGTAGAGCGGGGAATCATCGCTCGTGGCTTGGGAACGGAGCATACCTATATCAATGGTACGTGAGGAAATAATCTGCTTCAAGCGCACAAGACCGCACACCTCTTCGATAGTCTTGTTACGGTAGATGTCGGTCTTGGTATCCGAGATTTTTCCACAGCCTAAAAAGGTAGCCTTGCTATCCATGTTTCTTGTCAGCTTTCCAGCCAACTCGGTAATGGTAGTACCGGAAAATATCTCCAGATCCTGATAGTGGCGACGGTCTTCGGAGATGATGGTAATGCCTTTGGCTTCTTCCGCTTCCACCACCTTGTCATAATCCAATACCGGATTGTCGGAATAGCTTCCATCCGACGCATACTCTTTCATGATGTCATACCCATATCCCATACGGTGTTTTTTCTGCATATCTCCCGTCAGGGTGGCGTTATCCTCGTCGTTGTAGCCCGATTGACGGATGCGTACCTGCACCCTGTAAGTGTCCGGCTCCTTGGCATCGGCAATGGTAATGACCGCCACGCGGGCAAAGGGTTCCATGTTCTCTCCCACGTCGAAACGTATATACTGCGACTCGCTCCCTCCCGTGGGCGTGAGGGTGAGCCATTCCGATTCGCAGGTGGCAATCCAGCCGCTGCCCTGACACTCCACATAGAACGCGTAATAGTCCGCCGCACGCTTGATGCGCCAGGGATTTTCGGGCACGGATATGCGGATGGGTCCCGAAACCAGTTCTTCGGGCAGGTCGATAAGTCCGTCGTCATCATCGCGGCAAGAGGTTGTGGCGACGGCAAGGCACAACAGCAGGGTGAGAGGAAAGAGTAAACGTTTCAGCATCTTTGATTCTTGATTTATGAGTCTCTTATTTTCAGGCAACCGTCGGTTGCAGTCTTCTATTTATCATCTTCTTTTTTATCCAAACTTCCTTCTTTGTCCACATAGGCTTTCAGTGCATCGTGGGCGGTCTGGTCGTTGATGAGCAGGTAGATGGGCACCAATTTCATGTCTATCATGACAGCTGTGGAAGGCTCCACGCTCTGTTGCCACGACAGCACTTGCTCGTTCTCCAATACACCTCCCGTCGCCAGGATGCAGACCTCGTTCACGTTGCCGCCACGTATGTTCACTTTGGCTTCGGTCTTCTCCAGGATATTCTTTTGGTCTTGGCTATAGTCCCCTTCGCCTTTGACGTCGATGCCGATACTGACTTTCAGTTTGAATTCGAGCGCGCCTCCGGCGGTCATACCGTCTTTCAGCAATGACTTGTCCACGGAGATGTAGTAGTCGAGCACGCACCCCATGACGGACTTGCTGATGAAGCAGGGTCCCACCTCGCTACAGAAGTCCTTGCAAAGTTTCTCGATGGTGGTCTGCGAATTGCCTGCCGCCTTTATGTCTTTGGTGAATTCCTCTACCTTCTGGATGAATCCCGGCGCATAGACTTCGTTTCTCAGTTCGGGTCTCTCGTTCACCAACGCCACCATGTTCATATAGTTAATTTCGCGCGTGAACTGGTAGCTTTTCAGCCGTTTCACGCCATATTCCTTGTCCTGCGTATTGGTAGACGAACTACCGTAGTGTCCCTTTACGTCGATGGCGAACGCATTGAAGTTCAGGTTGACGGAAGCGGCCACGGAAAGTTTTCTTGACAGGTCTTCTTGCGAAGTAGCGGTGCTCACCTCTTCTTCCACCTGCGGGTAATACTCATCGGTGATAAGGTCATAGCGTATCGCCTGTTGCAGACTGTCGAGGCGTCCCAGGTTGAAGAGCTGCATATTGGTGCCCAGGCAGTAGTTAGAGTTAGGCTGATAGGAGTAGCCCGCCCCTTTATTGGAAGAAATCATTTTCTTAACGGCTTCCATATCGGGTGTAGCCTTTTGGCTGGCAGCACGTGTGAAGGTGCTTTCACCGTTGCGGGTAGCGGCTCCGTTGAGGTGCAGGGTGATGTTCCCCTGCCGGGCTTCGCTCCAATTGCATCCCACGTAGATGGGTATGAGGTCGGGACCTTCGCCTTCGGTGCGTAGTGGCGCCAAGAAATCTTTGTCCACTTCCAGTTTCCACGGACCTTCGGCATTTACTTTTATGAAATATTCGCCGTATTCCGAAGAAAGGTTGTCTACGGCATTCCCCCCACCGTCCACCAAGGTAAACGGAGAAGTTGCGGGAACTTCCTCTTCCACATCGGGATACTGCACGAACGACGTATCACTGCCGCATGATGTGATGCCGACTGATATCGACAAGGCAAGTATGCCTGCCGCTAAGTATTTTTTCTTAATCATGACTTCTATGTATGAGGTGAAGCAGGAAGGAGTGCGCTAAAACAGCTCCTCCTTCTTGCTATAGGTAATCTTACTGTTGCTTTTGCTCTTCCCCCGGCAACTTCGGTGGTACCGTCGCTATGCTTTCAAGATATGACTGCAAATATGTTTTTGCCGCCTGGTCGGAGATGAGCAGATAGATGGGCACCAACTTCATGTCGATCATTACGGCCGATTTCGGCTCTATGCTCTGTTGCCAAGCCAGCAAGTCCTCGTTTTCGAGTGTGCCGCCGGTGGTGAGGATAGACACTTGGCTTACATCGCCTCCGCGGACGTTAATCTTGGCTTCCACATTCTTCACGGAATTCTTTTTGTTATCATCGTATGCACCGTAGCCCTCTACGCTTACCGAGGTCTGGAACTTGATATCCAGCGCACCGCTTACCGACATGGTGTCCGTCACTAAACTTTTGTCCATGGAGATGTAGTAATCGAGCACGCAACCCATTACCGACTTGCTGACAAAGCAAGGACCGATTTCGTCTACGAACGATTTGCAATACTTCTTCACAGTCTCTTCGTTGATGGGCGTTGTAGCTGTCGCCTTCTTAATGTTGTTCGTGAAGTCGTTTCTTAGTTTTACGAATCCCGGTGCCAGCAATTTCGCTTCCATTTCTTCCGAACTTTCTGCCATGGCGATAATGTTCATAAAGTCAATTTCACGGGTGTACTGATAACTTTTCATACGCTTCACGGCATACTGCTTAGTGTTGCTGGTGCCGGATGAACTGTTGTAGGCTCCCTTTACATCAGCAGAGAAAGCGTTGAAGTTCAAGTTGACAGATGCAGCTACTGACAGCTTGCTTGACAAACTTTCTTCTGAATCGGCGGTAGTCACTTCCTCTTCCACTACCGGATAGATTTCGTCAGTGAGGAACGTCACGCCTGTCGAATCGCTTATTGCCGCCAGATTCTTCATGTTGAAGAGTTGGATGTGCGTGCCCAAGCAGTAATTGGAGTAGGGTTGATAGGAATATCCCGCACCTTTGTTGGAAGAGAGCAGGTCTTTCACATCACTTGGGTCAAATTTGCTGGTCTGGTTGACAGTGGTTGTGGTTCCGTCTCCTTCGGCGCGGGTGGAAGCGGCATCGGCGCTATATAGTGTGACACCGCCTGTGCGCGCCGCTCCCCAGTTGCTACCTACCAAGAGCTTCACGCGGGCAGGACCTTCGCCCGATTTCCGGTCCAATGCAAGGAAAGGAGTTGTACTCTCCAGTTTCCATTTGCCTTGTGCCTTGATGTCCAGGTAATACGTACCGAAAGTACCGGGAAGGTTGTTTACTTCTTTGCCACTTTCGTTCACCAAAGCGAGGGTCGGCTTGTCGAAACCTGCCGTAACGTCTTCGTCCGGTGTCGCAGCTACAAACGTATTGTCGCTGCAAGATGTGCTGAGGCACATGCCGGCAACTAAAAGGCCTGCTGCTAAAAGATTGCTTTTCTTCATACTAAAACTTAATTTAATTGATTAATAATTATATAAACATATCGATCATTCATGGTGCCATACCGTTTTTTTTCCGGCTTCGTTCCGGTCATTTGATTTTGTCCCAATTGTTTATCTGCCTTTTTATCTCTTCCCTCACCTTACCGGTGAACAGTTCGGTAAACGCCACCAGCTTCACGTCAATCAGAGCTACATTGGCATTACCGGCAATCATGCGGTCGTAGCTGATGCTTTCCAACCAACCTTTATAGTCGGTTTGGCTGATGCTACCCCCGGAGTTGAGTATAGATATCGCCTGCACATCCCCTCCCTTCACGTGCACATACTTGCGGTAGTGTTCCTTGATCTTTTTCATCGTCTCCACGTATTTCCCGCCTGCGTCCGCCTCGATGATACCTGCCAACGACGCTTCCAATGCCAGCTCGATGGTGAGGCTCTCGCTCAGCACGGACTTGTCTATCTCCATTTCGTAGTCGATGGAGCCTCCTAAGCAGGAGCGGGAAACGAAACAGGCCCCCCACTTCTTGAGAAAACGGGTGACTGCTTGCTCGTCTACCCTCCCCGATGATTCATTCATGTCCTGGAGCTTCTTCCAGTCCACATAGAAGCCTGCCGCAAATAGTTCCTTGTCGCCGGCCATGACATCGGCAAGCACATTCCGGTACTGAATGTCGCGGCTGTAAATGATGCGCTTGGTGCGGCTCATGGCAAACTGCGTGCTCTTTGCCTCAAGTTTGGAGTAGTCCACGCTACCGGTCAGCCCTGCCTGGAACACCTTCACCAGGTCCAGTCCGATGGAAGCATTGGCACTGATCTGCTGCGATATCTCCTCTTCGGTCTTGCCCGTCACGAACTCTTCTTCCACCATAGCTTCGTTGTCGTCCATCACATAGAACTTCCCGTTAAGCATCTGCTTGTAGTCCATGTGGGTGATGTCGAACACCTGATAGAGCATGCCCGTACAGTAGCCCGCACTGACATCGTAGCTGTAACCTGCCCCCTTCTCGACACTCGGCATACCGAGCAGTCGCGAAGCCCCGTTCTGTACCACGTTGACGGCAAACATCTTCCACACCTGTTCATCGTCAGTATATTCCAGCAGGCATTCTTCATAATATCCTGCCGACGTAACGAGGCCGTCCAGCCGTCCAAACTGACGAACCGTTTCGCCGATCATGCGGCGGCAGTCCTCGTCATTGCCTACGTCGCCGCTCATATATACGGCACGGCTGCCGGCGTTCAAATAGTCCAGAGCCGCCTTGCCCCGCTCAGCGCTGCGGCCGCTGACCGCGACGGTCCAGCCTCTTTTCAGTAAAATTTCCGCTGCCGCTAGGCCGATGCCCGACGTGCCGCCGCTGATGAAGACCGTTTTCTGAGCAGATTCCATCATCGCATTTCCTCCTTTGCTATAGTAATCCGGCGTAATCCAAGGCCAGCTTAACAATTAACACGGTCGTCACGACGAGCATAATCGCCCGGACAAAGGCCGTACCGCGCCGTATCGCCAGACGGGAGCCGAAATATGCGCCGGCAAACAGGCAAACGGCCATCGCCGCGCCGTAAATATACAATATTTTTCCCCAGTATACGAGGAGGACGAAGCTGGTCAGATTGCTCATCAGGTTCAGCACCTTGGCGTTGCCGGCGGCGATGATGAAATCAAAGCCCAGGGAAACAAAGGCCACGATGAGAAAGGTTCCCGTGCCGGGACCGATGAAACCGTCGTAAAATCCGATAGCGCCGGCTGCGGCCATGGCTAAGGCCAGGTTCTTCTTCGTCTCGCCCTGATACGTATTGACCGCTCCCATAGAGCTTCCCCGGCTGAAAACAAAGAGAATCGTCGCCACCAGGGCCGCGATGATAATCGGCTGGAGCCATTGGGCCGACAGGTGAAGCATACAGGCGCAGCCCAGCACGGCTCCAACGAAGGTACAGGGCAGGGCTATCTTCATCAGGTGGACGTCTACCTTGCCGGCCCGCCAGAACTGCCAGGCGCTCATGACGGCGCCGAAGGTAGCGGAAAATTTATTCGTACCGATAGCCAGATGGGGCGGCATGCCCGTCGCCAGCAGCACCGGCAGGGAAATAAAGCCTCCGCCTCCGGCAATGGCGTCGACGAAGCCTGCCAAAAATCCGCCGCCCATGACGAATATCAGAATGTATATAGAAATCGTACTATCCCCTATATCCATAGTCTTCCCCCGCTACGACATCAAGTCCGTTACAAATACGATGTCGACGCCCTTGGCATGGAGCTCATCGACCATTTCGCTGAGAGCCTGCGCCGTATTCGGCCGGCAGTGGCCGATGACGACGGCGCTGCCGTTTCGTATCGCCATGTCTCCGCCCTGACGCAGCCGTTCTTTAATAGAAGCCACATCGGAATCATTGTCGATGAACAGGTTATTGCGGCCTGTCATGACGCCCATAGCCGAGGCAGTCTGCTCGCCTACGGAGGCGCTGTTCGTGCGGCTGTCGAGGAAGGCCAGCCCGCGCTGCCTCATAACGGACATGACGCTTTTCATGATGCGTTCGTCTGCCGTGGCCATTGATCCCTGGTGGTTGTTCATGCCGACGGCATAGGGCACCTGATCGAGGATTTCATTAGCCGTAGCCTGAATCTTGCTGTCGCTCATGTCGCCGCCGATAAATATTTCTTCCGACGACGTCGTGTTCAGAGGCTGCATGGGCATGTGCACAAATATCTTGCGTCCCGCGCTGTAGCCGCTGGCGGCGGCTTCGGCTGTATGAGCCTTATACGGCATGACGGCATATGTCAGCGGGACGGGAATGGAATTCATACGCGACAACGTATCGAGGTCGACGCCGCAGTCGTCAATAACGATGGCCAGACGGCCCTGTACTTGAGCCGGATGACTTTGCTTCGGCTCAGTCTGCTCTGGCTTCGATTCCGTTACAGCTTTCTTCGTTTCTGCCTGTTGCTTCTTTTCATCGTCAGGCGAAGACGATTCTGTGAATATGTCCTTTATATTCTTGACTAAGCCGCCCTTTTCCTGCACCGGCAAAACGTACAGCTTGTCCGTCACCAGGTACAGCGGATCGCCGTCGAGGGTATCGAAGTAAGCGATATCGTATTCCACCGCGTCCTTCCCGTCGAGCTTCGTCTGGGTCACCCGGTATATAGACGCTTTGCCGCCGCTCTTTTGCAGGAATTTTTCCAATTTTTCCCGGGAGAAGGGCTCAGACGGCGTCACGGCGGTGCTGCGCGTCGTCCAGTAAATCGCGCCGCCCGTCGCCTGCCGGTCTTCGCTCCGCTCTTCGCGCTTCAGCTCCTGTACGTC
>OGCN01004637.1_pt1 | contig 11637 bp, 9 predicted proteins | sample 1570181 | NCBI WGS metagenome assembly OGCN01 (sample SAMEA4370584, study PRJEB24528) | human gut metagenome | reverse complement strand
AAAGCACTATTTTGTTAGCTGAAATATTGAATTTTCAAGGTGCGAAGCCCTGTTTTGGTGTGGGAAGTTTTAGTAAATAAATTAAAATAAGATCGATGCATAAAAATACCCCGGAGCGATTGGATCATTCAGATCTCGCTACGGGGTATTGATTTTCATATTCAGATCAATTCAGACCAACTGTATGGCATTTGCCTGACAGTAAAATTACTTCTGATTATTCTCTTTCTTCAGCTCAGCTAACTTCATAGCGCGAACCTTTAATGGAAGTCCGAACAGAGTGATGAAGCCGTCTGCATCGTGGTGGTCGTAAAGGTCACCAGTTGTGAAGGATGCTAAGGACTCGCTGTATAAGGAGTATGGAGAAGTGGTTCCGGCTTTGATGATGTTGCCCTTGTAAAGTTTGAACTTAACTTCACCGGTTACATATTCCTGGGTGGACTCTACGAATGCCTTTACAGCGTCGCAAAGAGGAGTAAACCATTTTCCTTCGTAAACGATCTGAGCCAGCTTATTGCCCATATCCTTCTTAACTTCCATAGTAGCACGGTCAAGAACCAGCTCTTCCAGCTGTCTGTGAGCTGCCATTAAGATAGTTCCGCCTGGAGTCTCATAAACGCCACGGGATTTCATACCTACTACACGGTTCTCAACGATATCTACAATACCGATACCATGCTTTCCGCCCAGCTCATTTAACTTGCGGATAATATCAGAAACTTTCATCTTAACGCCGTTTACGCTGGTAGGAACACCTTTTTCAAAGGTCATAGTAACATATTCATCCTCATCTGGTGCCTGTTCCGGGGTGACACCCATAACCAGCATGTTGGAGAAGTTTGGCTCTAAGGAAGGATCTTCCAGTTCCAGACCTTCGTGGCTTACATGCCAGATGTTGCTGTCACGGCTGTAGCTGTGGCTGTGGTCAAATGGAAGGTCAATGCCATGCTGCTTGCAGTATTCGATCTCATCCTCACGGGACTGCATGGTCCATACGTCAGTCATACGCCATGGAGCGATAATCTTGATGTCCGGAGCCAGTGCCTTGATAGACAGCTCAAAACGGATCTGGTCATTTCCCTTACCGGTAGCACCGTGGCAGATGGCAACAGCGCCTTCTTTACGTGCGATATCAACCAGTCTCTTTGCGATTGCAGGACGAGCCATGGAAGTACCTAATAAGTATTCATTTTCATAAACTGCATTTGCCTTTACACATGGCATAATGTAGTTGTCGCAGAAATCATCTACTAAATCTTCAATATATAATTTAGAAGCGCCGGACAGCTTTGCTCTTTCTTCCAGTCCCTCTAATTCTTTTCCCTGTCCACAGTCGATACAGCAGCAAACAACATCATAGTTGAAATGCTCCTTTAACCACGGAATGATAGCGGTGGTATCCAGACCGCCTGAATATGCTAAAACTACTTTCTCTTTCATCAGTACATCCTCCTGAAAATTGCTTTGATATTTGTTTTGATCATGTTTTAATCACTAAGCTTTCATAAATATACAACATAATACAGGAAAATGCAAGCCTTAAAATAGAAATTTCAAAAAAGTATTGCATATTATGCATTGCGGATGTATAATTATGAAATCTTATACAGAGAAAAAATAAAAAACCTTATGAAAACACACTTTTCAATTAAGGAAAAAGTAACTATAATAAGGTAACAGGCTTTAGCACTGTAGTAGGTTGCAGTTTATAAAAATGACTAAATAATGAAAATATATACAGAGGAGAGTAAGGATATGATAAAAGCAGGTATTATCGGATCTACAGGTTATGCAGGCGGGGAACTGGCAAGGCTGCTGCTGCAGAGAGATGACGTAGAGATCAAATGGTATGGTTCCAGAAGTTATATCGATCAGAAATATGCTTCCATTTACCAGAACATGTTCAAGATCGTAGATGATAAATGTATGGATGATAATATGAAGGAACTGGCTGACCAGGTAGATGTAATCTTCACTGCAACGCCTCAGGGCCTTTGCTCCACATTAGTAAACGAAGAGATTCTTTCTAAAGTAAAGATCATCGACTTAAGCGCTGACTTCCGTATTAAAGATGTAGCAGTTTATGAAAAATGGTACAAGCTGACCCACGGATCACCAGAATATATTAAGGAAGCTGTATACGGACTTCCGGAAGTAAACAGAGAAAAGATCAAGAATGCAAGGATCATTGCAAATCCGGGATGCTTCCCAACCTGCTCCTTCTTATCTACTTATCCTTTAGTAAAAGAAGGTCTCATTGATCCAAACACCATTATCATTGATGCAAAATCCGGTACCTCCGGCGCAGGCAGAAGCGCGAAAGTAGACAGCCTTTTCTGCGAGGTCAATGAAAATATCAAGGCATACGGCGTAGCTTCCCACAGACATACACCGGAGATCGAAGAGCAGCTGTCCTATGCAGCAGGAAAGCCGGTTGTGATCAGCTTCACCCCTCATCTGGTTCCAATGAACAGAGGCATCCTGGTAACTGCTTATGCTTCCCTTACAAAAGAAGTGACCTGGGAAGAGGTAAGAGCCGCTTACGACAAGTATTATAAGGATGAATATTTTGTACGTGTTCTGGACAAGGACGTAGTTCCTCAGACACGCTGGGTAGAAGGAAGCAACTTTGCAGATGTAAACTTCAAGATCGACCCAAGAACCAACCGCATCGTTATGATGGGCGCAATTGACAATATGGTAAAAGGTGCTGCAGGACAGGCCATCCAGAACATGAACTTACTGTTCGGTCTTCCAGAGAATACAGGATTAAAGCAGATCCCGATGTTCCCATAAGATAAGCAGCCGGAAAGGAATAAAAATGGCAGGGACAATGGATATCCTGGTTCGGGAAATGACCATGGAAGATTACGATCAGGTATATAAATTATGGACGAAGATATCAGGCTTCCGTATCCGGAGCATTGATGATTCAAGAGAAGGGGTGGAACGCTTCTTAAAGCGAAATCCGACCACCAGCGTAGTGGCAGTCCAGAACGGGCATATCGTTGGAAATATCCTCTGCGGACATGACGGACGTACCGGCTGTTTCTATCATGTATGTGTGGAAGACGGCTACCGTCATCATGGAATTGGCTACAAAATGGTACGTGCAGCCATCAAGGCCATGCAGAAAGAGGGAGTGAGCAAGATCTCCCTGGTGGCCTTTAAAGACAACCACATTGGAAATGCGTTCTGGCAGGGCATCGGCTGGACAGAGCGTGAAGATTTTAACAGTTATGAGTTTATTTTAAATGAAGAAAATATAATTCGGTTTGTGAAGTAAAGTGGCGCAGAGAAAAACAAACAGTTGCGAAGCAGAAAAGAGGGAATAATATTATGAACGAAAAGATAAAAATGATCGAAGGCGGCGTTACCGCAGCCAAAGGCTTTATGGCAGCATCTACAGCAGCAGGCATTAAATACAAAAACCGTCAGGATATGGCGATGATCTACAGTAAAGAACCTTGTAAAAGTGCAGGAACCTTTACCACCAACCTGGTAAAAGCAGCTCCTGTAAAATGGGACAAGAACCAGGTGACAAGCGGCGCTGACGCACAGGCAGTGATCATTAACGCAGGTATTGCAAATGCATGTACCGGTGAAGAAGGAATGGGCTACTGCGCACAGACGGCAAAGGCTGCAGCAGAAACCTTAGGCGTGGCAGAAGACGGCGTTTTAGTTGCTTCTACCGGTGTCATCGGTATGCAGCTTCCAATCGACAAGATCGCAGCAGGTGTAAAGGCTATGGTGCCACTGCTTGGTGACAGCCTGGAGAAAGGCACCGAGGCTTCCAAGGCTATTATGACTACCGATACAAAGAACAAGCAGGTAGCAGTACAGATCGACATGAACGGAACCACCGTTACTATTGGCGGTATGTGCAAAGGTTCCGGCATGATCCATCCAAATATGTGTACCATGTTAAGCTTTGTTACTACGGACGCAGCCATCAGCAAAGAACTGCTTCAGGAAGCATTAAGCGAAGACATTAAAGATACCTACAATATGATTTCTGTAGATGGCGATACTTCCACCAATGATACCGTTCTCCTTCTGGCAAATGGCCTTGCAGGAAACAAGGAAATTACAGAGAAAAATGAAGATTACGCATTATTCTGCGAAGCATTAAACTACATCAACGAAACTCTGGCTAAGAAAATGGCCGGTGACGGAGAAGGCTGCACCGCTTTATTTGAAGTAAAGATCGTAGGCGCAGAAACGAAGGATCAGGCGAAAGTTTTAGCAAAATCTGTTATCACATCCAGCCTGACAAAGGCAGCTATTTTCGGACATGACGCAAACTGGGGCCGTATCCTTTGCGCAATGGGCTACTCAGGGGCACAGTTTGATCCGGAAAAGGTAGATCTGTTCTTTGAAAGCGCAGCTGGACATATGCAGATCATCAAAGACGGCGTTGCAGTGGACTACAGCGAAGAAGAGGCAACCAAGATCCTTTCTGAGCCGGAAGTTACCGCCATTGCAGACATTAAAATGGGTGATGCCCAGGCAACTGCATGGGGCTGCGACCTGACCTTTGATTATGTAAAGATCAATGCAGATTACCGTTCATAAACAGTTTTGATATAAAAAACACAATAAAAAAGCATCCCGAAATGTACCCCATGAACATTTGGACGTACACAAAACATACAGGAGGAACCAAACATGAACCTTGAACCAATGCAAAAAGCAGCGGTGCTCATTGAGGCACTGCCATACATACAGCGTTTTAACCGAAAGATCGTCGTTGTAAAATACGGCGGCAGCGCCATGGTAGACGAAGAATTAAAGAAAAAAGTCATCCAGGACGTGGTATTGCTTAAATTAGTAGGATTTAAGCCAATTATCGTACACGGCGGCGGCAAGGAGATCAGCCGCTGGGTTGGAAAAGTAGGCATGGAGCCACATTTTGTCAATGGTCTTCGTGTAACCGATGAGCCAACCATGGAAATTGCAGAAATGGTATTAAATAAAGTCAATAAGAGCCTGGTACAGCTGGTAAATGAGCTGGGCATCAAGGCAGTAGGCATCAGCGGCAAAGACGGCATGATGTTAAAATGCCACAAGAAGCTTTCCAAGGGAGGAGATATCGGCTTTGTAGGGGAAGTAGATGAGGTAGATCCTCAGGTCATCTATGATCTGTTAGAGAAAGATTTCCTTCCGATCATCTGCCCAATTGGATATGACGAGAATTTCTTAAGCTATAACATTAACGCAGATGACGCAGCCTGTGCCATTGCAAGAGCTGTAAAAGCAGAAAAGCTGGCTTTCTTAACAGACGTAGAAGGGGTATACAAGGATTTTGAGGACAAGAGTTCCCTTATCTCTGAAATGACCGTAGAAGAGGCTCAGGCCTTTGTAGACAGCGGAAGCTTAGGCGGCGGCATGCTTCCAAAGCTGCAGAACTGTATTGATGCCATTGAAAATGGTGTTTCCAGAGTACATATCTTAGACGGACGTATTCCACACTGCCTGCTTCTGGAGATCTTTACAGATAAAGGTATTGGTACTGCTATTTATAATTCAAAGGAAGATGTGAGGTATTATCATGGCTGATGAGAAAATGATCGATCGGGCAGAACATGTCCTGTATAAAACATATAACCGGTTTCCTGTAGTATTTGACCATGGAAAAGGCATAACCTTGTGGGATACAGAAGGAAATGAATACCTGGATTTTGGTGCAGGTATTGCAGTTATGGGACTGGGATACTGTGATGAAGAGTATACAAATGCAGTAAAGGCCCAGATGGATAAGCTGACCCATATCTCCAATCTGTTTTATAACCAGCCTTCTATCAGTGCGGGCGAAAAGCTGTTAAAGGTATCCGGAATGGATAAGGTATTCTTTACCAACAGCGGTACAGAGGCTATTGAAGGCGCATTAAAGATCGCAAAGAGATATCATTATAATAAACTTCATGAGACCATGGGAGACGGCTGCGATGGCTGTGAGGAAAAAGAAGTGGACATGACTGGTGAGATCATTGCCATGAACCATTCCTTCCACGGAAGAAGTATAGGTGCTTTGTCTGTAACTGGAAATGCACATTACAGAACTCCGTTTAATCCACTGCTTCCAGGTGTACGTTTTGCCAACTTTAATGATCTGGACAGCGTAAAGGCACAGATTACAGACAAGACCTGCGCTATCATTATGGAGACTATCCAGGGCGAAGGCGGAATTTATCCTGCAACAGAAGAATTCTTAAAGGGTGTCCGTGCTCTCTGCGATGAACATGATCTGCTGCTTATCTTAGATGAGATCCAGTGTGGTATGGGACGTTCCGGAGAAATGTTTGCATGGCAGAAATATGGTGTAAAACCAGACGTGATGACGGTTGCAAAAGCTTTGGGAAATGGTGTGCCTATTGGTGCATTCTTAGCCTGCGGCAAAGCAGCTACTGCTATGGTGCCTGGTGATCACGGAACTACCTATGGCGGAAATCCACTGGTAACAGCTGCAGCAGACGCAGTTCTGGATATTTTTGAAAAACGCCACATTGCAGACCATGTAAAGGAAGTTGGTGCTTATCTCTATGAAAAGCTGGAAGGCTTAAAGGATAAGTATGATGTAGTAAAAGACCACCGTGGTGTTGGTCTGATCCAGGGTCTGGAATTTACAGTTCCTGTAGGTCCGATCGTATCCAAGGCATTATTAGAGCAGAAGCTGGTGCTCATCAGTGCAGGCGCCAATATTATCCGTTTCGTTCCGCCTCTGATCATTGAAAAGAGCGATGTAGACGAAATGGTTAAGAGACTGGAAGCTGTGATCAAAGAAATGTAGTGAAAAAGTTCTCATAACGGACGCAAAGAGTCCAGTAGTTGAGAAAAAGTGGCAAAAATGCACGAATAATGAACTGCATAGTTCAGAAAATACGACAAAATAACAAAAAATACAGTTTTTTCCCCTCCTGATTTCTGGTAGACTTAAGTCAACAGAAAAGACAGGAGGGTTTTTATTATGAAGAAAAAACTTGCATTGTTACTGGCTTGTACCATGGCGTTAGGCCTGACAGCATGTGGCGGTTCCAAACCTGCAGCAGCTCCCGAGACAACTGCAGCAGCAACCGAAGCAGCCGCAGAGAGCAAAGCTGATGAGAAGACAGAAGCAGCCGGCGGGGATATGGATGCTCTGATCGAAGCAGCTAAGGCTGAAGGCGAATTAACTGTATATGGTTCCTGCGAAGAGGAATACTTATCAGCTGCCTGCCAGAACTTTGAAAAACTCTATGGAATTAAGACAAAATACCAGAGACTTTCTACTTCAGAAGTTTATACCAAGGTTTCTGAAGAAGCTGGAAAACCTTCAGCAGATGTATGGTTCGGCGGAACCATGGATCCTTACAACGAAGCAGTTGCAGCTGGTCTGCTGGAACCATATGACGCGATCAACGCTGTAAACCTGATCGGTGATGAGTACAAAGATCCTACCAACTGCTGGTATGGTATCTACAAAGGTATCCTTGGCTTTATGGTAAATACGGAAGAGCTGGAGCGTCTGGGTCTGGAAGCACCGAAGACATGGGATGACCTGACAAAAGAAGAGTACAAAGGTCTGATCATGCTGTCCAACCCCAATACAGCCGGTACTGCTAAACTGATCATCAACACCATGATCCAGATGAAGGGCCATGACGAAGCTATGGAATACTTCAAGGCTCTGGACAAAAATATTGCGCAGTATACCAAGTCCGGTTCCGGTCCTTCCAAGATGGTTGGCCCTGGCGAGTGTGTAATCGCTATTGGTTTCTTACATGATGGTATTTATCAGATCCTTCAGGGATATGACAACATCCAGCTGATCGTTCCAGAAGACGGAACATCCTTCGAAGTTGGTGCAACCGCTATCTTAAAGGGCGCTTCTCATCCAAATGCAGCAAAACTGTGGATCGAGTATGCATTATCTCCTGACTGTGTAGACCATGCAAAAGAGAATGGTTCTTATCAGTTCCTGGTATTAAAGAACGCAACTCAGCCAGAAGAAGCTGAAAAGTTCGGTCTGGATATGACCAATACCATTGACTATGACTTTGAAGATGCAAAAGAGAACAGTGCTAAGTATGTAGAAGACTTCTTCGAAGCATTAGGAAGCACATCTGATGGTGCAGACTCTAGCCGTTTCTTAACTGAGTAATAAAGAGGCTGCGAAAGTCATTATTAAAAAGAAAGTAAAGCTTATATAAAGTAAGCTAAGCAGAAAATGCTGCGTAATGGAATAAACATTGCGCAGCATTTTCAAATCAAAGACAGAATTGGTTGTAAAATTCATAGTAAATTATAAAAGGGGGTCTCGCAATGGCCGGAAAACAAAGTGCACAGCTGGAACGGAAGAAATTTTTTGCTGACCCGATCATGGTCTCAATGATTGTTGTCCTTCTGGTTTTTCTGGCGCTGTTTATTCTGTATCCGCTGTTAATGCTGTTAGTAGACAGCTTTTATGCAGAGGGAACCATTACACTGGATGTATTTAAGCGTGTTTTAAATCTGGAACGTTTCCGCAATGCGTTTAAAAACACACTGACACTTGGATTTATCGTAGGTTTTGCTTCTACAGCCATTGGTTTATTATTTGCTTATGTAGAAGTATATGTTAAATTGAAAACAAAGATACTGGAAAAGTTATTTGGTCTGGTATCCATGCTTCCTGTTGTATCTCCGCCATTCGTACTGTCTCTGTCCATGATCATGCTGTTCGGACGAAGCGGTATCATTACCCGTTCCCTTTTAGGTATCTACGACTCTAATATTTACGGACTGTTAGGTATCTCCGTTGTTCAGACACTTACATTCTTCCCTGTATGCTATCTGATGTTAAAGGGACTGTTAAAGAACATTGACCCGTCACTGGAAGAAGCGACCAGAGATATGGGAGCTACCCGTTGGAAAGTATTCACAAGCGTAACTTTCCCACTTCTGCTTCCAGGTCTTGGAAATGCATTCCTGGTAACATTTATTGAGTCTGTAGCAGACTTTGCAAACCCGATGCTGATCGGTGGTTCCTATGATACTCTGGCAACTACCATTTATCTGCAGGTAACAGGTGCTTACGACTCCACCGGTGCAGCAGCCATGTCTGTGGTCCTGCTTTCACTGACTGTTATTCTGTTCCTGATCCAGAAATATTACCTGGAGAAGAAAACAGCCGCTACTCTTACTGGTAAAGCTTCCCGTATGAGAATGCTTATCGAAGATAAGAGCGTAACCGTTCCGCTGACTATTTTCTGCGGCGTGGTAGCAGCTTTCGTACTTTTGATGTACATCATGGTTCCTTTCGGCGCACTGTTCACCCTTTGGGGCAGAGATTACAGCTTAAGCCTTAAATGGTTCCAGTACATGTTTAAGACCAGCGGACTGAAGGCATTTAAGGATTCCTTTGTACTGTCCCTGATCGCAGCTCCTCTTACTGCGTTCTTATCCATGGTCATTTCCTACCTGGTTGTTAAGAAGCGCTTTAAAGGAAGAAACTTCATTGAATTCGTATCTATGTTGGCAATGGCTGTACCTGGTACGGTTCTTGGTATCGGATATATCCGTGGTTATGCAAATGGTCTGTTCCGAAGCGGCTTTATGAGCGGCCTTTATGGAACCGGCGCTATCCTGATCATTGTATTTATCGTTCGAAGCCTTCCTACCGGTACACGAAGCGGTATCTCCGCTCTGCGCCAGATCGATAAATCCATTGAAGAGTCCGCCTACGACATGGGCGCAAATTCAGCAAGAGTATTTATGACCGTTACGTTACCGCTTATTAAGGATTCCTTCTTCAGCGGCCTGGTAACTGCATTTGTCCGCAGTATTACCGCTATTTCAGCAATTATCCTGTTAGTAACTCCTGACTTCCTGCTGATCACCTGTCAGATCAACGAGCAGGCAGAAAAAGGAAACTACGGTGTTGCCTGCGCTTATGCAACCGTACTGATCATCATTACCTACGGTGCAGTGCTGATCATGAATACGCTGATGAAATTCTTCGGAGTCAGCAGAAAAATCAAAACGGAGGAATAGGTTATGGAAAAGCAGAAAAAAGGTGTTCGTCTGGAACATATTTCCAAAATATATAATGATCCTAAAACAGGAAAAGAGTTTTATGCAGTCCAGGATACCACACTGGATATTGAACCAGGTACATTTGTTACCTTACTGGGACCTTCCGGCTGCGGAAAAACGACTACACTGCGTATGATCGCAGGTTTTGAAAGCCCGGATGAAGGCGAGATCTACTTAGGTGATGAGGCCATCAACAGCCTGACACCAAATAAACGTGATACTGCAATGGTATTCCAGAGCTACGCTCTGCTGCCACATTACAATGTATTTGACAACGTAGCTTATGGCTTAAAGATCCGCAAGGTGCCAAAGGAAGAGATCAGAGAGAGAGTTTTAAACATTCTGAAACTGGTAGAAATGGACGGAATGGAGTCCCGTATGACCAACCAGCTTTCCGGTGGACAGCAGCAGCGAGTTGCTCTGGCCCGCGCCCTGGTCATCGAACCAAGTGTCCTGCTTTTTGATGAGCCTTTAAGTAACCTGGATGCAAAGCTGCGTGTGACCATGCGTACTGAGATCCGTAAGATCCAGCAGAAGGTGGGAATTACTGCTATCTACGTAACCCATGACCAGTCAGAGGCAATGAGTATTTCTGATAAGATCATTATTATGAGCAAGGGTAAAGTAGAGCAGATCGGTACTCCAAGAGAGATCTACTATCATCCAAAGAGCCGTTTCGTAGCAGACTTTATTGGTGAAGCCAACTTCTTAAAGGCAAAAGTTAAGTCTGTGAATGGAGAAAAGGCTGTGATCGATGTAATCGGTGAAGAGATCGAAGTCAACAACTATGGTGAGAAGGCTGCCGGTGAGGAAGCAAGCCTGGTTCTCCGTCCGGAAGCAGTTGTTCTTTCTGAAAAAGGACTTCTGGAAGGAACTGTTACACTGTCAACCTTCATGGGTTCCTATCAGTATTACCAGGTAATGGTAGGTGATATGGAGATCCAGATCACAGACTACAATCCTGTAAACCGCCGGATCTATGAAGTAGGTGAAAAGGCATATCTGGACTTTGATCCTCATGGGGTTTATATCCTGTAAGAGCAGTTGTTTTGTAAAGAGTATACAAGTGACTTGTAAAAGCGTATCCAGAAAAGAAAAAAGCTTTGGATACGCTTTTTTACGGTTATACGCATTTGCGTGCAGGCACGAAGACCCTATAGCCGCCTGACAATGCTTTTATAGTAAAAAATGATAAATCTGATATATATTAAAACAGATGCTTTTCCTGTATAATAAGAAATATCAAAGAAATATAAAGGCACAGTTAAATTTTTATAAAGAAACAGCGAGAAAGACTCGAGAGGACATAAATCTGAAAAGGAGAAAAGTATGTATTACGTTGATGAATATAAGGCAGACAGAAACCGATATGAGACTATGCAGTACAATCGCTGCGGAAAAAGCGGCCTGAAACTTCCTGTAGTGTCTTTGGGATTGTGGCACAATTTCGGTTCTAAAGATAATTATGATATGATGAAGACGCTTTGTTTCACAGCTTTTGACAATGGTATTACCCATTTTGATCTGGCCAATAACTATGGTCCGATCTATGGATCAGCAGAGGAAAACTTTGGACGGATAATG
>OGCN01004624.1_pt1 | contig 11659 bp, 10 predicted proteins | sample 1570181 | NCBI WGS metagenome assembly OGCN01 (sample SAMEA4370584, study PRJEB24528) | human gut metagenome | reverse complement strand
CAGTTGCCGTGTCATTTCTCGAAAACTGTTTTACGGATACCCAGCAGTCGGGAACCACCCCTTTTTTGGTATCATACGGAACTGCGGTGAAAGTTCAGCGCAGATTTGCCTTTTGGATCAGGCTGCGGATATGGTGGGCCAGCATCTCGATGGCGGGGCCGTTTTCACCGCCATTGGGGATGATGATATCGGCGTTGCGCTTGCTGGGCTCCACAAAAGCCTCGTGCATGGGCTTGACGGTGGCGCGGTACTGGGCGATGACGCTGTCCAGAGAGCGGCCCCGCTCCTTGACATCCCGCAGGATGCGGCGGAGGATCCGCTCGTCCGCGTCGGTGTCTACATAGATCTTGTAATCGAACAGGCTGCACAGCTCCGGCTCAGCCAGGGGCAGAATGCCCTCCACGATGAGGACGGGGGCAGGCTCGATGTGCTGCACCTCGCTGCTGCGGTTGTGGTTGGCGTAATCGTACACGGGGCAGTCGATGGCGCGGCCCGCCTTCAGCTCCTTCAGGTGCTGGATGAGCAGGTCGTTGTCGAATGCGTCCGGGTGGTCATAATTCAGCTTGCAGCGCTCTGCAAAGGGCAGTTCATCGTGGCGCTTGTAGTAGCTGTCGTGGGAGATCAGACGCACCTCGTCCTCCCCGAACCGCTCCTTGAGCCGGTAAGCCAGCGTGGTCTTGCCGCTGCCCGAGCCGCCTGCGATGCCGATGATCAGATTGTTCATATCCCAAAATCCTCCCGCCTGCCGATTCCGGTAGAAAAACCGGTCAGAATAAGCTATAATAGGTATATTGTTGGGGAACACCCCTGTTTCTCACTGCTTATGATATCACAAAACCACTGTTTTTGACAGAGTAAGAGGAAAATTGATGAAAAAGATTGTTTTGGCCCCGTATATCGACCAGACTGCCCGCTGGGTGAACGGCTGCGAGAGCATCAGCAGCGTGATGCTGCTGCAGGCTGTGGGCATCCCCATTGCCCCGGATGTGTTCATTGAGCGCGACCTGCCCCACGCCCCCTACTGGGAACAGGAGGGCAGGCTCTACGGGCCTGACCCGATGTTCGTCTACCCCGGCGACCCCCACGACCACACCGGGTACGGCTGCTATGCCCCCTGCATCGTGCAGGCCTTGCAGAGCGCGTTGAAGCATGAAGGCGCGGCGGACCGGTTCGAGGTGCTGGACGTGAGCGGCGAGACCGCAGCGCAGCTGTGCCGGTTCATTGACGAGGGAATGCCGGTGGTGTTCTGGGCAACGCTGGATTTTACCCCGGTGCCCGAGGAGCGGGATCACTGGCTGCTGGCCGATGGCACCGACTTTGCCTGGAAGTGCCACGAGCACTGCCTGCTGCTGGTGGGCTACGATGAGGAAAACTACTGGTTCAATGACCCGTGGCATGACCACGGGGTCTGCGCCCAGCCTAAGGAGCTGGTGGAGCGCTGCCACGCGGCACAGGACTCCTATGCGGTGACTCTGCGGCGGAAATAAGAAAGGCGGAACATGAAAACAGAGAAACTGAAACAGAACGTCAAGGGCTATGTTCATCAGTTTGAGGACGGCGGCCTGCGGCTGCTGAGAAAGGGGCAGAAGGGTGTGATCCACGCCATCTTCAGCCGCTTTGGCCTGGTGCTGATCCTCCTGCTGCTGCAGGTAGGGCTGTTGTTCAGCATCTTCCGGTGGTTCGGCAACCTGTGGCCCCATTACTTCGGCGGCAGCGTGGTCGTTACATCGGCCATGGTCATCTACCTGCTCAACAGCAAGATGGACAACAGCGCCAAGATCACCTGGATGGTGGTGGTTGCCATTGCGCCGGTGGTGGGCATTCCGATGTTCTTCTATGTCAAGAGCAATTTCGGGCACAACATCCTGCGCAAACGGCTGCTGGAGCTGGAGGACCAGCTGCGCGGCTGGCTGCCGCAGAGCCAAAAGGCCGTGGAGCAGCTGAAAGCGCTTGAACCCGGTGCGGCTTCGCTGGCAAAGTACCTGTACGGGCGGGGCGGCGGCTTTCCGGTGTACCAGAACACCGCCATGACCTATTTTCCCGGCGGCGAGGCAAAGTTTGAGGAACTGCTGCGCCAGCTGGAAACGGCAGAAGAATATATCTTTGTGGAGTATTTCATCATCGACGAGGGCTTGATGTGGGGCAAGATCCTGGAAGTGCTGGCCCGCAAGGCGCTGCAGGGCGTGGATGTCCGGGTGATGTACGACGGCACCTGTGAGTTCTCCACCCTGCCCCGCAATTACCCCCGGCTGCTGGAGAAGCTGAACATCCAGTGCAAGGTGTTCAGCCCGGTGCAGCCGTTCGTCTCCACTCACTATAATTACCGCGACCATCGGAAAATTCTTGTCATTGACGGGCGGGTCGGTTTTACCGGCGGCGTGAATCTTGCCGATGAGTACATCAACCACATCCAGAAGCATGGCTGCTGGAAGGATGCCGCCGTGATGCTGGAGGGCGAGGCAGTCCGTTCGCTGACGGCTCAGTTTCTGCAGATGTGGGGCATCCTGAAGGAGCCGGAATATGAGCAGTTCCTGACCCAGCCCATTCCGGTGCCGGAAAATGCAAAGGGCGTGGCGGCTCCCTACGGGGACTGTCCGTTGGACGGCGAGCGGGTGGGCGAGATGGTCTATATCGACCTGCTCAACCGGGCCAGGGATTACATCCACATTATGACCCCCTACCTTATTCTGGACGGCGAACTGGAGACCGCCCTGAAATTTGCCGCTGAACGGGGCGTGGATGTCCACCTTATCCTGCCCGGAAAGCCGGACAAGCGGTTCCCCTACGCACTGGCAAAGAGCCACTATTCGGCCCTGCTGGATTCGGGCGTGAAGATCAGCGAGTGGAGCCCCGGTTTTGTCCATGCAAAGGTGTTCGTGGTGGATGGCAGGGAAGCAGTGGTGGGCACCATCAATCTGGACTACCGCAGCCTGTACCATCACTTTGAAGATGCCGTCTGGATGGTGGATGCTCCCTGTATCCGGGACATTGAGCAGGATTTCCAGCACACGCTGGAACAGTGCCGCACGGTGGAAAATACCTCGGCCAGCATCTGGCAGAAGCATTATCTGCTCCGTGCCACCGGAATGCTGCTCAAGGTCATTGCACCGCTGCTGTAACAGCTGAATTACAGAGCAACAGCCCCCTCAGGCTATTATGACCCGAGGGGGCTGTTGTTTTGTATGATCCTTATCTGGGGTAGCACAGCGCCAACTTGGAATAAAAATCTTCCAGTGCAAAACGAACATCCAGATCGTGATAGACACGGATGGTTTTGCGGTCAGAAGCTTCAGCATAGGTCAGGCTGGGCAGGAGCACAGGGGCCGGGCGGAGTGTCCAGTGCCCCCGGAATCCATTCTCCAGCAGGACGGCGGCGGTAGTGTTGTCACCCAAAGTCCAATTGCCCCCGGTGCGCAGAGGAAAGCGGGGATTGTATTCGGAGGGGTACTCGTCCATCAGCTGCTGAAATAGATAGGCTCCCACTTCGCCGCAGGGCCGTACCCGAAGCGCCAATTCGGCAAGGGATACCTCGAATCTGGCGTAGACATCCTGTGGGATCTGCCAGACCGTGACAGCGCTGTCCAACAGGACACGGCAGGCGATGGGGTCCTGCTGAACATTGAATTCCGGTCGTCCGGCGGGATAGGGGCCGCCGCCGTTCCAGAGCACCGTCATGCGGGACGCGATCTCCGGGGCACGGTTCAGGGCGGCGGCAATGTTTGTCATAGCGCCCTGGGCCGCAATGTACAGGGGAGCCGGGTCATCCCGCAGAGCCTCCTGGATCAGAAACTCGACAGCTTCACAGTCGGGAGCGTCCTCCGGGGAGGCGAGAGGGGCAGTACAACCATGAAGAACGGGAACATCGTCGATGTGTGCGGCGTTCAGCAGGCGGCATACCTCCTGGTAACTGCGTTCCATGCTGTGGGGCGGCAGACCCCTTTGGGTGGCTTTGACCTCGAAATGGGTGGCACAGATACCACGCACATCAAATTGCGGAGTGAGCAGATGGTGCAGGATGGCAAAGTCATCGTCGCCTTCGTTTTTTGCATCGGTGTCAATGATGACCCGCACCCGGCAGGCCTCCGGCGGTGCAAATCCCAGCCGCGCAAGAAGTTCAGAGCGTTCCATGTGATGTTACCTCAGTTCAGCTTTACCAGAGCTTCGTTCAGAGCGGCCAGCTTTTCTTCATCGAACATTTTGTTGCTGTAGAATTGCAGATTGTTCACCGAAATGCCCCGGGAGCCGGGCTCCTGCTGCACATATTGGGCCAGCTCCGGCAGCAGCTGCTGGATCAGGGCAGCGGACTGAGGAGTGTCCAGCAGGGTGCCGATCTTCATATCAAGACAGAATTCCCTGACTTCCTCCGGGGCGGGCACCAGCACGTCGTGGTTGAAGATGTGGTTCAGGAAGCCGAGTGCCATGCCCTGCCACACTGCGGATTCCGGGTTTTCCGGGTTTTGGGGATTGGCAATGTGGCGGCTGCCGGTGGAGAAGCCGTGGTCGCCGTAAGCAAAGATATGCATCTCATAGGGGATCTTCCGCTCTGCCAACAGGGTGGCAAACTGCAGGGACTGTGTGGCGGGCACCAGATGGTCGCCCTGAGTGGCAAAAAGGAAGGCAGGGGGAGTCTGGTCATCCACCTGCTGCAGCAGGTCCGGCAGCTCCATGCCCAACGCCTTGCCCGGGATGCTGAACACAGCGTAGCCCAGCAGCATGGCCGCAGGACGGACCCGGCCCATGGTGCCCACCGAGGCGGCAAGATGCCCGCCGGCAGAGAAGCCAACCACGGCGATCTGCTCCGGGTCGATGTGCAGGTCACCTGCGTTCTGATGCAGGTAGTCCATGGCCTCCTGCGCCTCGGCAAAGGCATTGGTATAGACCTCCTCCACCGGACAGTTCTGGGAGACGCTGTACCGCAGCACAAAGGCATTGTAGCCTGCATTCAAGAAGGCCAGCGCTACAGGATCGGCTTCCCGGTCTGAGCAGAAAGCATAGGCTCCACCCGGAAAGATCAGGATCGCAGGACAGCGGTCCAGAGCAGGCATTTCGGTGCAGGGATCCTGCAGGTAGCAGGTCAGCTGGGCATTGTGGGCCCCCATGGGGATCTGAGTGATTTTCATAGTTGGCTCCTTTTTCCTGTAATAAAACGGGCCTTCGTACAGATAACCCCAAAAGGCAGGGGGGTCCCTGTGCGAAAGCCCAAAATCGACTTTGTTATTCTGATATCAATATAGCAGATAGCAGAAACACTGTCAAGAAGATTTACTGGTATTCCTTTTCCATTGAGAAGCCCCGGCCGCTGACTTCGGTCACGCGGCTGACGATGAGGAAACAGGCGGGGTCGATGGAATGGACCAGCTTTTCCAGCCGGGGCAGCTCCCGGTTGGAGATGACGCTGAGCAGCACCTCGCTGGGCTCGCCGGTGTAGCCGCCCTCGCCGTGGAGCACGGTCACGCCACGGTCGATCTCAGCCAGAATGGCGGTGCGGATCTCATCCGACCGGGTGCTGATGATCTTGACCTCGGTGCGGCTGTCGCCCAGCATCAGCATCTTGTCCATGACGATGGTGTGGGTGATGACCAGCACGATGCCGTAGAGCACCTGCTCCGGCTGGCTGAACGCCGCCTGCACCAGCAGGATGGCGATATCAAAGAGCATCATGGTGATGGACACCGGCCAGCGGAACCATTTCTGCAGCACCAGCGGAGGGATATCCATGCCGCCGGTGGAAGCGCCCGCCCGGATGACCATGCCCAGCGCAACGCCGATGCCCAGACCCGAGAAGATGGTACAGAGGAAGATATCCTCAGTCAGCACCCGGCCGTCCAGCAGCCGCTCAAACAGCTCCAGAAAGGCGGGGCTCAGTACGCTGCTGGCAAGGGTGTTCAGTGCGAACTTCTTGCCCAGCACCGCCCAGCCCCACACCAGCATGGTCATGTTGAAGAGGAAGAGGAAACCGGAGACGGAGAGCCCCGTCAGCCGCCCGAAGGCCAGCGCGATGCCGGTGGCACCGCCCGTGATGAGCCCGGCGGGCTCCAGAAACAGGGCCACCGCCAGCGAATACAGTGCGTTGCCCAGGATGATAGCCAGACTGTTCAGCAAAAGCTGCTGCCAGCGACGAGTAGATTTCATAGCAGTACCTCCCATACTATCCTTATAATACAGGAAAACTTCAAGAAAATCCACCCGATGCGGTTGCTTCCCATCAGAACAGCGGGATTGATGTGGTTGCCAAGGGCTCCCCCTTTGGGGGAGCTGGCGCGAAGCGCCTGAGAGGGCGAGACCGTTACTCCTCGTCCAGCAGCCGCAGACCCGCCGTATCGGTCACGGGCAGGGAGAACACGATGGCTCCCGCCTTGGGGTCTGCCCCCTGCATGATGGCCTGCATGATCTGGTTTTTCAGGGTGGTGCGGGACACGATGAGCACCAGCTCCTTCTCGTTGACCAGATCCACCCCCATAAAGTGGGCGGCACCCTCCATGCCGGTGCCCTTTGCGTGGATGACGGTGCCGCCGCCAGCTCCGGCGGCGCGGGCCGCGTCCATGATGGAGCCGGTGTGGCCCTGATTGGCAATGACGAGCAGCAGCTCGTAGCGGGTATCCTTCAAGGTGCTTTCCTCCTTCAGTGCAAAGGTCTGGTGTTCGGTCAGGAATTGCAGCGCCCGCTTGCCGCCGATGCTGCTGACCGGGATGATGAACGCGATGCCGGTGCCCGGCACATCGATGCGCATTTTGCGGCGCAGGTCTTTTTGCAGGCCGGGCCAGGTCTCGGCGGTGATCATGGCAAAGAGCACGGCCTTTTCGGTCTGCTCCAGCCCCAGGGTGGAAAGGGTCTCCCGCACCGCCGTGCCTGCACCCACCGTGCGCAGGCTGACCGTGATGCCGTGCTCCTCGTAAAGGGCCAGAAAGGCATCGGTGGAGTGGCGGTCGGTGATGGTGACGAGCCAGTATAAAGTATTCACAGCAGGACCTCCTTACAGCTCGATAATGGCATCATCCGGCAGGTCGGCAAAGGCCAGCGCGGCGGCGGGCACAGGCTGTGCCTGCCGGGCCCTGCGCTGCTTGAGCTGGGCCATCAGACCCATGAGCTGCACCGTGATGAGGGGGGTCATGGCGACCATAGCCACCACGCCGAAGGCATCGGTGACGATATTGCCGCCCACGGCCACACAGGCACCCTGTGCCAGCGGCAGCAGGAAGGTGGCCGTCATGGGGCCGGAAGCAACGCCGCCCGCGTCAAAGGCGATGGCGGTGTAGAGCTTGGGCACCACGAAGGAGATGCCAATGGCAAAGGCATAGCCCGGGATGAGGAACCACAGGATGGAGATGCCGGTGAGCACCCGCACCATGGCAAGACCCACCGAGAGGGAAACGCCTGCCGAGAGGGCTGCGCCCATGGTGCTGGCGGAGATGGCACCGTCGGTCACTTCCTCGACCTGCTTGTTCAGCACATAGACGGCGGGCTCGGCCTTGACGATGAAGTAGCCGATGAGCATCCCGATGGGCACCAGCAGCCAGCGGAAGCTCTGGCCTGCCAGCACCTGACCCAGATAATTACCGGCGGGCATAAAGCCGATGTTTGCGCCTGCGAGGAATAGCACAAGACCGATATAAGTATAGGCCAGGCCCACGCCGATGCGGCCCAGCGTCCGCCGGTCGAGCCTGAGGGCCGCCAGCTGGAACACGCCGAACATGGCGATGATGGGCAGCAGGGAGGTGGCGATCTCCTTGATGTAGGTGGGCAGGCCCTCGTGGAAGAGATGCCACAGTTCCACGGAATCGCTGACGTTGGGCAGGATGGGCGGAACGTAGGTGCTGTCGCTGGCCTGGAACGCAATGCCCAGAATGAGCACCGCCAGAATGGGGCCGATGGAGCAGAGCGCCACCAGACCAAAGCTGTCGTCCGCAGCATGGCGGTCGGAACGGATGGCGGCCACGCCGACACCCATCGCCATGATGAAGGGAACGGTGATGGGGCCGGTGGTCACGCCGCCGGAATCAAAGGCCACGGAAAGAAATTCCTTTGGCACAAAGGCGGCCAGCACAAAGATGAGCCCGTAGAACACCACCAGCAGCTTGGGCAGGGCAATGCCCAGCAGCATACGCAGGAAAGCGACCACGAGGAACAGCCCCACGCCTGCCGCCACCGAGAGGATGAGGGTCATGTTGGGGATGGAGGGCACCTGATTGGCCAATACCTGTAAGTCGGGCTCCGAGATGGTGATGAGGAAGCCCAGCAGAAAGCCGACACCGATGATGAGCGGCACGCTCCGGCTTTTGGTGAGCATTGCGCCCACCCGCTCGCCCATGGGGCTCATGCTCATCTCCGCGCCCAGCGTAAAGAACATGATGCCCACAATGATCATAGCCGCGCCCAGCAGGAAGCAGAGCAGGATGCTGGGGGAGACGGGAGCAATGGAGAAGCAGAGCACCAGCACGATGGCCACGATGGGCAGCACCGCCTGAAGCGCTTCCAATAATTTTTCCCGCAGTTTGGGGATGGATGCCTTGAGAATAATGTCCACCGACCTTTCGAGAAAATATTTCCGCAGTGTACAAAACACATACGGATATATGAATAGTATACCGAAAAGCGGAAAAAGGGGTCAACTAAGAAACGGTAAAGATGGATAAATGGGCGCAAAATTTACAAATCGGAAATCAAATGGAAACCGATGAGAAATAAAACGCCCGGCGGGACAGACCAGCCGGGCGGGAAAAGCATTATTTGACTTCCTGTTTGCCCAGAACGTCTGAGGTGGGGGTCTGGAAGGTGGGGATGTCGGCGTAGGGATCGGGGGTCGTATCTGCAGGCAGGCTCTTCATGTACTTGTCCATGGATTCGGCCACCTGCTTGGCAATGGCCACGGCTTCGACCACGGTACGGGCACCCATAACGGCATCGCCGCCGGCAAACACGCCCTCGCGGGTGGTGCTGCCGTCCTCGCTGACGGTCAGCAGGCCCTTCTGGTTGGTCTCGATGCCGGTGGTGGTCTTGACGAGGTTGCTCTCCGAGCCCTGGCTCACCGAGACGATGACACCGGTGTGGGGGTAGAAGGTCTCGCTGCCCTCTACCTGCACGAACTTGCCCTCTTCGTTCTTGACCGTGTCGCGGCAGATCAGGCCGTTTTCCCGGATCTCCACCGGGGCCTTGCAGAAGCGGAAGCCCACGCCCTCGAGCTTGGCATAGCTGACCTCGTACGCAGAGGCGCTGATGCAGCTCTCGTCCCGGCGGGCATAGCAGGTGACATGGCGGGCACCGTTGCGGATGGCGGTGCGGGCGCAGTCCATGGCCGAGTTGCCCACGCCGATCACGGCAATGTCGTCCCCCAGCCGGAAGGCCTTGGAGTTGGCCAGATAGTCGATGCCAAAGGCCACGTTGCCCAGGGCCTCACCCTTGATGTGCATGGCGTTGGCCTTCCACAGACCGGCACCGATGAACACGCTCTTGTAGCCGTCGCGGAACAGGTCGTCGATGGTGATGGTCTTGCCGATGGTGGTGTTGGGCCGGACATGGATGCCCTTGAGCTCAAGGTGGCGGTACTGGAAATCGTCCAGCACGCTGTCGGGCAGGCGGTAGTTGGGGATGCCGTACCGCATCACGCCGCCGATCTTATCCCGGGCATCAAAAATGGTGATATCGTAGCCCCAGCGCGCCAGCAGCACGGCAATGGTCAGGCCGGCAGGGCCTGCACCCACCACAGCGGCTTTCATGCCGTTCTTGGGGGCGGGGCCCTTGGTCATCTTGTTGGCATAGGTGGTGGAGATATAGTCCTCGATGATGGAAAAGTGGACAGGATCGTGGCTGGGCATCCGGTTGCGGATGCAGTGGCCCTCGCACTGGTTCTCGTGGTTGCAGACCAGAGAGCAGACCGTGGTCAGGGGGTTGTTCTCAAACAGCATCCGGCCTGCGGCATCCAGCTCGTTTGCCTTGAGCAGACGGATGACCTCGGGGATGTTGGTGTGGATGGGGCAGCCCTGCTGGCACATCGGCTTTTTGCAGCCGAGGCAGCGGTTGGCTTCGTCCAGAACGTGTAATGCCATGGAGTTCCTCCTCTTGTCCCACAGGCTGGGGACGCTTCGTTGTATCCAATACTATCATTATGATACACCGAACCGCTGCCGGGATACAAGTGTGGAAATGTAAAAATTTCAGGAGAAAATTTTGCTATTTCGTCAAAAAGATAATTTTTTGACGAAGTGCGCTCCCCATCGGCTCCGGCTTTTTACGACACAGCGCGCCAAAATCACAGGCCCGCAGCTGAGCGTCCACCACCGCCCGGCAGGGGACATTCTGCTCGGCCAGCCGCGCAAGGGAGTGGGACACCGGCAGTGCGGCAGCCTTCAGGAGGGGAAGGGCCTCCTTCTGCGCCCCCAGCAGGTGGAGATAGGGCGGCAGGGCGGGGAAGGCATCGGCAGAATAGTCCAGAGCGGCATCCATGGCCAGGCGGCGCATCCGTGCCCGTGGATAGCGCACGGTGGTCAGGCTGTCCAGCAGCTCCGCATGGGTGGTGCTGGAACGCACGGCGGCTTCCAGCCGGTGCTCCAGACCTTCCGAAATGCCCCGCACCTGGGCAAACGGCGCGGTTCCTGCGCACCGGCTGCGCAGAAGCGCCAGCTGACAGCGCTGGGCGGCCGCAAGATCGGTGTACTGCCCGGCGGCAAAGGCTTCCCGGTAGAGCGGCAGGACTTCCGCCGGAACATAGGGAGCCGCGGCATCAGCTCCGCCGTTCTGCCAGAGCGTGCGCAGGGCGCTGGCACTGGCAAACTGCCCTCCTGTTTCGGTCAGGGCCTGCCCATGACCGGCACCCTGCCGGGGCAGGGGGATCGGCACCAGAGAAGCCCCCAGCTCCAGAATAGCCTTGCAGTATTCCACGGCCAGATTGTTGTTGGGCTTGTCCAGCAGGGCGGCAAGGCCGGTGCCCGGGCAGACTGCTTCCACCGCTGCCTGCCGGGCTGCCGCAAAGCTGCGGGCCCCGGCAGCAAGCCGGGCCTTGAGGGCAGTGCGGTATTCCGCGCCGGAGAGCACCCGGGCGGCTTCCATCAGAAGCGCCGCATCCGGGGTCTCGGCTCCGAACACCAGAGCGTCGCACCCGGCGGCGGCCAGCAGCTGCACCCCGGCCCGGGCAAAGCATTCCGCCCCGGAACAGGCATAAGGGGCGGGCAGGGCGAACACGAGGTCGGCCCCGCAGGTCAGTGCGGCCTGCACCCGCACGCTTTCGGGCAGCAGGGGCAGCGCGCCCCGCTGGGTCAGCCCGCAGCTCATGGCCACCGCCACCCGCTGAGCACCCAGTGCCTTTGCCTGCTGCAGCTGCCAGGCGTGGCCGTTGTGGAAGGGATCGTATTCGGCAATGATCCCGGCGAGCTTGTACATTGTGAAATTTATATCGTTCATACAGAAATAACCTGTGTCTCTTTCCATTTGTGGGCAGGGTGTACAAAAAAGCATGGATACTTTGTGGAACCCTTTGCCCGGTTGCGGCTTGAAAACCCTTGGAACCTATTATATAATATTTCTAGGAATCTGTAAAATTCTGTCCGCATCTGCGAACCGAAAAGAATATGGAGGCACAAGAAGATGAAAGTTCTGGTTATTAACTGCGGCTCTTCTTCCCTGAAGTATCAGCTGATCGATATGGACGGCGAGAAGGTGCTGTGCA
>OGCN01004622.1_pt1 | contig 11669 bp, 10 predicted proteins | sample 1570181 | NCBI WGS metagenome assembly OGCN01 (sample SAMEA4370584, study PRJEB24528) | human gut metagenome | reverse complement strand
TCCAATACCAAATCCGCCCAGATCTACTTCAAAAAGTGGTGACAAATCCTGCGTGAAGATCATGTCACAGTCTAAATAGAGAACACGATTTTCTTGAACAAACTCAGGAATTGCATAACGGAAAAAAGTCGCATAATGTATATGCGCACTTGGAAGCGAAAATTGTTTAAAGCTTTCGGCAGACACACGACAATTGAGAATTTCAGAATCAATAGCCTCTAGGCGACGATTCATCAGCGTAAACCATTCTGTTGGTAAATTCTCATTTAGCACATAAATTTTCCACTGCCCTTGATGTGCACACAAAGATTTAAGAGCTACCTCTAACTTTTCCATATAGGATAGCTCAGCTACAAATACAACTGATTTTTTACCCATGTTTTCTTCCTCTCAAACTCTAATAAGAATATCATTTTTTAGAAAACATTACAATTTCTACCCCTTACAAAAAAGCCAGCCCAAAGGCTGACTTCAATCGGAGATCAATTTGCTTTCTGTGCTTGCTAGATTCGTAAAATTATAGCCAGACCAGCACACAACTCAAATGCACTATTCTACAGAGGCACCGTTACTTGCGATAACTTCTTTGTACCAGTTAAATGATTTCTTCTTAGAGCGTTTAAGGCTACCATTACCATCGTTGTCACGGTCTACATAGATGAAGCCATAACGTTTCTTCATTTCACCAGTTCCAGCAGAAACAAGGTCGATACAGCCCCATGTTGTGTAGCCCCAAAGCTCTACACCATCTTCATTGATAGCATCACGCATGGCCTTGATGTGGGCTGCCAAGTAGTCGATACGATAATCATCTTCGACATAACCATTTTCATCTGGGGTATCCACAGCACCAAGACCATTTTCAACAATAAACATCGGTTTTTGGTAACGATCCCAAATAACGTTAAGGGTAATACGAAGACCTAGTGGGTCAATTTGCCAACCCCATTCTGAAGCTTCCAAATATGGATTTTTAATAGAGGCAAAGATATTTCCTGCTGTCTTTTCATTAACTTCTGGATCACCTGAAGCCACACGACTTGCATAGTAAGAGAAGGAGATAAAATCTACAGTATGCTCTTTAAGAAGGGCCAAATCTTCTTCAGTCATCTCAATCTCAATGCCATCACGTTCCCACTGCTTCTTAGCATAATTTGGATACTCTCCACGAGCCTGAACATCAATAAAGAAATAACTACTACGATCTTCTTGCATGGCTGCCCAGTAGTCACGTGGGTGGGCTGTATTTGGATAATACTGACCTGCTGCCAACATACAACCAACCTTATTTTCAGGGTCAATCTCATGGGCCAACTTGGTCGCCATAGCTGAAGCTACCAACTCATGGTGAGCTGCTTGGTATTTAACCTGTTCCTCATTCTCACCCTCTTCAAAGCAGAGTCCTGCTCCCATAAATGGTGCATGGAGAATCATATTGATTTCATTGAATGTAAGCCAGTACTTCACCAAACCTTTATAACGTGTGAAAAGGGTACGGCAAAGATTTTCATAGAAGCCAAGCATCTTACGGTTACGCCAACCACCATACTCGGTAATCAAGTGCATTGGACAATCAAAGTGTGTGATTGTCACCAAAGGTTCAATGCCATGCTTGTGACATTCTTTGAAGAGGTCCTCGTAAAAGGCAAGCCCAGCTTCATTTGGCTCAGCCTCATCCCCCTTAGGAAAAATACGTGACCAAGCAATAGAAAGTCGATAAGTCTTAAAGCCCATTTCACCAAAGAGAGCAATATCTTCCTTGTAACGATGGTACATGTCGATACTTTCCTTAGCTGGATAGAAATAGCCATCCTCAAAATCAAACATCTTACGACGTCCAGTGATAATTGAAAGACGGTCCTCGCCAATTGGCACCACGTCAACATTGGCTAAACCACGTCCATCAGCATCAAAGGCACCCTCACATTGATTGGCTGCTGTCGCTCCACCCCACAAAAATCCGTCAGGAAAAGTCATTTTTTTAGTCATTGTTCTACCTCTTTATGATTCAAGAATATTTCAGTAATAGTATATACTAATCTGGAATCGTTTTCTTATAGTAAACTACGAAAAACTGATACTATCCTATGATTTTAGACAAGAAGCGAGAGTAGGCCAGATTCCCACTCTCAATCATAAATCTTCTTACTCCACAATTGTTGCTCCAAGAACATTCTTAAAATGCCCGATAGCAAAGTCATGAGCTTCAGGCGTCAAGGAGGCTGTTGCACTCTCTACCACCTCGATATCATAGCCCAAATTATAAGCATCAATGGCCGTATGTAACACACAAATATCTGTTAAAACTCCTGTCAAAACAACTGTCGTCACACGACGCTCACGCAAACGAATATCTAAATCCGTTCCCGAAAAGGCTGAATAGTGTCGCTTATCCATCCAAAAGACACGATTATCATCCTTAATAGCATCATATACACCAGCTAACTTACCATAAAGTTCTCGCCCAGACGTCCCTGCAATATTGTGCGGTGGAAAGAGCTTGGTTTCAGGATGGAAGGTATCTCCTTCATCATGTCGATCCATGGCAACAAAGATATAATCCCCATTGTCATAGGCTTCTTGAGTTACCTGAGCAATACGATCTTCAATGGCTTGGGCAGGCTTACCCGCCGTCAACTTCCCATCATCTGCCACAAAATCATAAGAGTAATCAATTGATATCAATGCCTTTGTCATATTACTTTCTCCTTTTAAAAAAAGTGGGGCAGGTTCCTCCTACCTCACTTTCTTTCAGTATTCTTCTTATTCGTATTCTTTCAATTTGTCGTAGATACCTTCGTTAAGGACTTTAAGATAAGTCCCTTTCATACCGAGTGAACGACTCTCAATAATACCAGCTGATTCCAACTTACGAAGGGCATTAACGATAACTGAACGCGTAATTCCGATACGGTCAGCGATAACAGATGCTGTCAAGCGACCTTCCAAACCGTCCAACTCGTTCAAGATAGCTGAAACTGCCTTGATTTCTGAGTAAGACAAGGTATTAATTGCCATGTTGATAGCTGTTTGTTTACGAATTGTTTCTTCCAAGTTCTCTGTTTGAAGGTTCAACAACTGCAACCCAACTACCGTAGAAGCTATCTCAACCAAGATAAGATCTTCATCCACAAAATCATGATCGTTACGCCAAATGATGAAAGAACCAAGACGCATACCACCACCATAGATAGGGGCAATTGTAGTCAAACCATCTGGGAAGTCATCTTTTGATTCCACAGGGAAAATGGTCAAGTCACTGTCAATACCAATGTTTTCTTGAGTGTCATAAACACGGCTGATTCCACGTGTGTATTCTTCTGGAAGTTGTTTAGCTTCAAAAAACTCTTCCACACGATCATTGTTGGTTTTGTACTTCATGGCAAAACCAAGGAGAGCACCACCACCATTAACGATAGCAGCGTTACAATCAATGATATCCGCCAATTGAGCAGCCATGTTGTTGTATGGAAGATCTCCTTCCAAACTATCTACTGAGCGTTGCAAGATAGATGTAATTTTACGTGTTTTAGCCAGCAAATTTGCCATATTTATTGTCTTCACTTTCTATTGTAATCATAATAATATCAAGCCTTGTACTAATCTTCTGCGTCAAGACCTACTAGCCCTATCATTATAGCACACTTAACCTAGAAATTGCAAACAATTGTCTGAAAATTATTTATTATTCTACTATTCATTATATTAAGTATATTATGGTATTTTTAGGAAAAATGTTCGGATTTTGCTCAAATATGTCCCCTTTTTAGAGACAATAAAAACTGGACAAGTCTTTTTGTCCAGTTTTTCAAGAAATTAACGCTTGTAATATGACAAGACTCGTTCGATTTTGTTACCGAGATCAGCCAACTCTTCCACACGAGGAAGGTAGACAATACGGAAGTGATCTGGTTCATTCCAGTTAAAGCCTTTACCTGGAACTAGGAGAACCTTCTCCTTCTTCAAGAGACGAAGACAGAATTCTTCATCATCTTCAATATCATACATGTTACGGTCAATCTTAGGGAAGATGTAAAGCCCTGCATCTGGCTTAACAGCTGATAGCCCTGGAATAGCGTTTACGGTATTCGTGATAAACTCACGTTGTTCATAGATACGCCCACCAGGAATCAAGAGCTCATCAACGGATTGGTAGCCACCAAGTGAAGTCTGAATAACGTGCTGAGAGAGCACATTAGCACAAAGACGCATGTTGGCCAACATATTAAGCCCTTCAATATAGCCTTTGACGTTCTTTTTAGGTCCAGAGAGAACCATCCAACCTACACGGAAACCACAGATACGGTGAGACTTAGAAAGACCATTCATAGACACACAGAAAACATCTGGTGCAAGACTAGCAATCGCAGTATGCTTTTTACCATCCATAACCAAGCGGTCATAAATCTCATCCGCAAAGATAATCAAATCATTTTGTCGAGCAATATCCACAATCTGTTCAAGGACATCCTTAGGATAGAGTGAACCTGTAGGATTATTAGGATTGATGACTACAATTGCCTTAGTATTTGACGTAATCTTTGATTTGATATCATCAATATCTGGATACCAGTTAGATTTTTCATCACAGACATAGTGTACGGCATTACCGCCAGCTAGACTGACACAAGCTGTCCAAAGAGGATAGTCTGGCATTGGGACCAAGACCTCATCTCCATCATCAAGCAAGGCCTGCATAGACATGGAAATCATTTCTGAAACACCATTACCAATATAAATATCATCAATATCTACATTTGGGAATCCCTTTAGCTGGCAATACTGCATAATCGCCTTACGAGCTGAGAAAATCCCCTTACTATCTGAATACCCTTCACTGTTACGAACATTCATAATTAAATCACGAATGACTTCATCCGGTGCTGTAAAGCCAAATTCCGCAGGATTTCCTGTATTAAGACGAAGAATCTTTTCACCATTGGCAATCATACGGTTGGCTTCATCCAAAACTGGTCCACGAATATCATAGGCAACGTGATCCAACTTTGATGATTTATCAAATGTTTTCATAAGTTAATCCTTTCAAAAGATACTAAAAGTAGATACATCTAGCAGAAAATAAGAAAATTCAACACCTGATGAGGATTTCCACTTTTATTGACACCAACTTTAGGCTTGGCCATTTGGTATCATTTCTGAAGACTTGTCTTCCTCTTTTTTAATTATCATGTTTCTTACGAAGCTAATAACAGATTGTATTATACCTCTTTTTCAAGCAATCTTCAATTTTTAGATAATACTGAAATCTTCACATTACCAAGAGCATCCTAAAGTAAGCAGTCAAAAAAAGATTTCAGAAAATCTATAACAACGCTTTCATTTTTTAGATTAAAGGAGTATAATAAAGCTAAAGATAGGAGGTAGAGCTTATGTCTCAACAATATGAACGTATTATGGTAGCTATCGACGGTTCTTACGAATCAGAACTGGCCTTTATTAAAGGTGTGCACGTTGCAAAACGTAATAATGCTCAGTTACTATTGGTACACGTTATCGATACACGCGCCCTTCAAAGCGTTGCGACTTTCGACTCTTACATCTATGAAAAACTAGAAGACGAAGCTAAAGCTGTTTTGGCTGACTTTGAACGCCAAGCCAGAGAAGCTGGTTTAACCAAGATTCGCAAAGTTATTGAGTTCGGTAATCCTAAGAGCCTCTTGGCTGTTGATATCCCTGATAAGGAAAATGTTGACCTTATTATGGTTGGTGCCACTGGTCTCAATACTTTTGAACGCTTGCTTATTGGTTCATCTTCTGAATACATTCTCCGTCACGCAAAAGTTGACTTGCTCATTGTTCGTGACTCTGAAAAAACACTTTAGTCACCTCTCACAAAAGCACCTCTGGTGCTTTTCTCATATGAAAAAGAACCGAGATCCTAACTCTCAGTTCTTTTTTCTGTTCTATTTTTCAGACTTTGCTGATTCAGACATCACTTCTGACTCTGAAGTTGACTGGCTTTCTTCTACCAAATCTTCACTAGCAGATTGACTTGAAGCACTTGCTTGCTCCAAAGCAAGGCTAGTTGAAAGGCTCTCACGTTCTGCTTCCTGACTAAGGCTAGCTTCAACAATCATGAGTTCCTTTTGACGTTCTGTTTCACGAAGATATTCACGTTCTTCAAGTTCTTCCTGACGACGTCTTTCCTGCTCAAGTCTTTGAGCTTTTTGACGCTCACGCTTAGCATGACGTTTTTGTGTCTCATCAATCAAGACCTTCGTATTGTCTTTAATATGCATCCACTTAACAAGACGAACTAGAAGTCTCCATAGGAAGACAATAATTGACTCTGCAAAGAGAAGAATCTCAACCAGAATAACTCCCAACAAGCTCCAAGCCATGAAGAGTGTAATCAATAATTGCGTGAAGATCTTCTTCAAGTCACCCAAATGATTATTGTGAATATTAAGGGTTTCAAGGAAAAGATCTAAAATCCCTTGCAAGAGGTGTGATTTAACAGATTTGTCTCCCTCTAGGCTCAAGTCCGTTTGGACTTCTGCCGGAGTAACAACTGTCAAGTCCCCATCTTGGTAGACATCAATACGATCTCCTAATTTTATATCAAAATCAAAAAGCGTGCGATCTATTTTCTTAAGTCGCCCGTCAGGATGACTGAGATAAACAAAGTCATCATCAAATTTTAAAATACGAAACATAATTTACCTGCTCTTTATTGCTCCCTAAATAATAGCAAAGTTAAAAAGCCCTTGTCAAGAGCTTCTTTTTCAATCCAAGGTTTTCACACCGATACGATTTTTATACTCTTGATACGTTTCAGTGTGCATGAGAGCTTTGGCATTTTTGACCCGATCTGCTGTTGGTGGTTTGACCCCTTCCAAAGGATATGGAATACCGAGCTCACGCCATTTGAACTCACCCATTGTATGATAGGGAAGAATTTCAAATTTATCGACATTTTTCAAAGTCTTTACAAACTCACCAAGCTTAATCAAGTGATCGTCAAAGTCTGTCAAACCAGGTACCAAGACATGGCGAATCCAGACTGGAACTTGTTTATCAGACAGATATTGAGCAAATTCCAAGATATTCTTATTAGGTTGACGGGTCACAAACTTGTGTTGTTCAGGATCAATCTCTTTGATATCCAGTAGAACCAAGTCAGTTACAGCCAAAAGTTTGTCAACAACTTCATGATACTCAGGAGTATTGCGGTAAGCAAACCCACAAGTATCAAGCGTACAGTGAATCCCTAGCTTCTTAGCCTCTGTAAAGAGGGCAGTGACAAAATCAATCTGAAGCATGGCCTCACCACCTGATACAGTGATACCACCATGCTCACCCCAGAAATGACGGAAACGAAGAGCCTCATCTAAGACATCTTCAACTGTACGTTCAATAGCCTTATTTGACTCCATAGCCCAAGTATCTGGATTATGACAATATTGGCAACGCATCTTACAGCCTTGCATGAAAACAATAAAACGGATACCCGGACCATCTACGGATCCAAAACTTTCGGTTGAATGAACAAGTCCAGTCACCTGACTGTAATCAATTTCTGCCATGGCAGCCTCCTTGAAAACGCTTTTTACATGTTTTTATTATACCTCTTTTATCGGAAACATGCTCCATATCTGCCTGAATTCAAGCAAAGGTTATACTATAATACATCTAAAATTAAATGATATCTATACTATACCAGAAGAAAAACAAAAAAACTGGAAATATCCAGTCTTTTATCATCTATATTATTAGGCACGTTTCTTAAGCCCCAAAAAGGCTGCAGCAGCAAGGAAGAATGTTCCTGCCAATGTCAAGATTACTGTTGATGCTTCACCAGTCTTAGGAAGTGTAACTTCCTTACCTTTAGCATCTTTACCAGTCAATGTACCGTCAGCGTTCACTTTGAATCCTACTGTTTCAGGAGCGACAACACTTGTTGTACCATCAGTGTTAGCGATAACAATTTGGCTATTTTGTGTAGACACAATTGTTTGGCCAGCTGCAGTGATAACTGGAGCTGTTGGTGTTACAGTAACAACAGGTTGTCCATTAATGTTCACTGCTGGAGTTTCAGGAGTTTGTGCTGCTTCACTTGTCCCTTTATCAGTTGGTGAGGCCGGTTCTTCTGTCTTATCGGCTGGTTTCTCAGTTGGTTTATCAGCTGGTGTTGTTGATGAATCAACTGTTGGAGCCGGTGTCGCAGGTGTTTCTGGAGTTGCTGGTGTTGTTGGTTCAGCTGGTACTTCAGGAGCTGTAGGTGTTGTTGGCGTTGCCGCACCTGTGTTTGAATCATTGCTACGAGCCAAGTCACCATCACTTGGGGCTGTTGAAGGACCAGTTGTTGCACGATCTGTCGTTGGTTGTGTAAGAACAGCATCATTTGTCGCAATACCATCATCCGCAAAAGAAGTTACTGGTACAAAAGCTCCTAGGGTAAGGGTGAGTAAAAGCAAGCTACTATATATAGATTTTTTAGAAGCCATTAAGATTCTCCTTTTTTCATTTGTCAGTTAATCTACATTCTACCATAAAAAAGTAATAAAAGACCGCTTTAATTAAAATCTTATTTATTTTTATTCTAAATCTTTCAATACGCTGAAATATGTTAGAATACCTTCAAAATTATGGTTATTTTTCTGACAAATTCTAACACTTTTGATAGGTTAAAAAGGCTTTATGACGTACTTTATAGACGTTTTCTAATCTTATTATTTTGATAAACTGATATTCCAAGATAGATAAGAAAAAGCACTTTCACTCATAATGAGAGAAAGTGCCTAATTAGTAAATAGTCGCTTTTAAGTTTCAATATTTTCTAATAAAAACATGTAGAAAACTATTCTTCTGCCTCTTCTGGAGCTGCCGTGATGATTACCTTAAGTTTGGTTACACGACCATCCTTAACCTTATCATTGATAAATTCAAGGTGTTTGTCCTTGTTGATAACTGAATAGTGTTCCTTGACTTCTTGAGTAGGAATGGCTCCCACACCAGTCAAATAATAACCTGCGATAGTATCAACGTCATCACTCTCAAGTTCTGTATCAAAATGTTCATTGAAGTCATTAAGAGTCATAGCTCCTTCGACAATATAAGTATTCTCACCAATTTCACGAACTTCCACACTAGTTTTATCTGTTTCGTCGTCAATCTCACCAACGATTTCTTCCAAAAGGTCCTCGAAGGTAACAAGACCAGCAACACCGCCGTATTCATCAAGCAAGATAGCCATCTGATTATTGGTGTTACGAAAGGCCGCCAAGAGATCATCTACGAAGATAGTCTCTGGAACAAAGAGAGGTTCGTTCATGATTCGACGAAGTTTGATATTTTCGAAACCAAGTTCGAAACCTGCTTTTAGAAGGTTTTTGGTATGAACGACACCGATAATCTTATCCTTGTCGTCTTCGTAAACAGGAATACGAGAGAAACTTTCCTTGAGAATAGCTTGGATATTTTCTTGAGTATTGTCTTCAATATCAATCATGAAGGCATCTGTACGAGGGACCATAACCTCACGCGCCATCAATTCATCAAGAGAGAATACCCCTTGGAGCATTTCAATTTCTTCAGCTTCAAGTGTATCCTCACTCTTGGTCAACATGTACTCAATCTCATCACGTGTCATCTGCTCATCTGCATCATCAAAGGTCATAGGCGTCAAACGAGACAAAAGATTGGTTGACGCCGAAAGAATCCAAACAAAGGGACTAACAATCTTACCTGTAACAATAATGACAGGTGCCGAGTAGATGGCTAGATTTTCCTTGAGATTCATAGCGATACGTTTTGGATAAAGTTCCCCAAAAACGATAGAGATATAAGTCAAGACAACCAAAGAAATCATGCTACCTGCTGTCTTAGCCCAAGCCACATGACCAAACCAAGTCGCTATCACTGCACCTAGTGATGCAGAGAGACTGGCCCCTTGTAAGAGGCTAATAAAGGTAATACCAACTTGGATAGTTGATAGGAAGTTGTTTGGATTTTCAAGAACCTTGAGCAGGCGAATAAATTTCTTGTCGCCTTCTTCAGCCTTTTGTTCCACACGTGAACGGTTTAGTGATACTAAAGCCATCTCTGATGCTGAGAAAAAGGCCGTAAGCAAGGTTAATATTAGTAATAAAATAGATTGAAATAATAAGGACTGACCACTAGAGTCTTCCATTTTTTCTTCTCCTCTAAAAAAAATTCTGACTTTTATTATACCATAATTTCCCAATAAAGGCGTCTATTTTATGCTATAATTAGGGTAATTTATCATCAAAGGAGAGACTTATGTCACTTATACGATTAGAAAATGTCAGCTTGGTCCGCCAAGGAAAAACACTTTTATCTGACCTTAACTGGACAGTTGAAAAAGGACAAACCTGGGCTATCCTGGGACTTAACGGTGCTGGAAAATCAACCCTCTTACGTTTGTTGACAGCTGAATTTTTCCCTTCTGAAGGGAAGGCTGAGATACTAGGCTACACCTTTGGTAATGGAGACATCACAGGTCTTCGTCAACACATCGGTATCGTCAGTTCCTTTATCACTGAGCGTCTACCTCAACATATGACTGCTGAAAAAATCGTCCTTACCGGTAAGTACAAGAGCTCAATCCTCTACAAAGCCTATGGAGACAAAGAGCTACAAGAAGCCAAGGATATGCTAACTTCACTTGGTGCTGGAGATTTGATAGGTCGTAAATACCATGGCCTCTCTCAAGGAGAAAAACAAATTTGTTTGATTGCTCGCAGTCTCATGGAAGATCCTGACATCATTATCCTTGACGAAGCGACTGTTGGCTTGGACCTATTTGCCCGCGAAAAACTTTTACGTCAGATTGACCGTATCACCTCGCTTCCACATGCTCCATTAGTTCTTTATGTCACCCACCACGCTGAAGAGATTACTGAAAAAATGGACCACATTCTCCTACTCCGTCAGGGAAGAATCGTGGCACAAGGACCAAAAAACGATATTATCACACCGGAAGTTCTAGCTGACTTCTACCAAAATCCTGTTCAAATTATTCCAATTGACGACCATCGTTTTTACATTAACCCTCTTTTATAGAGACAAGTCATAAATTAACTTGATTTAGGGCCAATTCTAAAACAACATCAAAACAAGAAGTCCCCCAGACTAGGTCTAGGGGACTTCTTGTTTTATGGCTACTCCTCTTTTATTTTCGATACGCCGTACAAAACTAAGGCTGGAACGATAAGTTGTTCTATAGAGCTTCTTGCAACTAAAATAAATAACATAGCAACTATATATAGACGGTTTTTGTCAGCAGTTCTTATGGCATTTGGAAGCATCACAGTAGGAATAATAATTAATGGAATCATCACGATGAAGTACATAAACCAACCGATACCTGCTAAGGGATTGGTTTCATCAGTAGGATAATTGAAAACTGCAATTATATTAAAAACTAAATTCCTCAAGGATAGAATAAAAGCTGTCCAAAGCCAAGGAGAATGAAGACTTTGAGGATTTGGTTGTCTTTGGCTCTCCGCATAATCATAAACCTTACGCTTTTCAATGACTGGTTTGGTTCTTTTCTCCACCAGTAGGTCATCCTCACTCAACTCAAACCCATACTTCTTCTGCCATTTTTCAACTAGTGTGGAAGTGTTGCCACTTACACGATAGACCAGATAGGCTGATACTACTAGTAGAAAAAGAGAGACATC
>OGCN01004614.1_pt1 | contig 11698 bp, 8 predicted proteins | sample 1570181 | NCBI WGS metagenome assembly OGCN01 (sample SAMEA4370584, study PRJEB24528) | human gut metagenome | reverse complement strand
TCCACCTTCCACTCGGCCTGTGTGCGCATCCTGCGCCGCTGGGCGGAGGAGATCGGCTACCCCCGCAGCTTTACCATCTACGACACCGACGACGCCCAGCGGGTGATGAAGGCGGTGTACAAGGACCTGAACGTGGATGACAAGTTCTTCCCCATCAAGAGCGCCATCAACCAGATGAGCCGCTGGAAGGATCAGCTGGTCAGCCCGGAACAGGCCCTTGCCAACCCCGCCAAGGACACCAAGGGCGCGCTGGCGGCCCGCATCTACGCCGCCTACGAAAAGCGGCTGAAGGAGGCCGGTGCCTTCGATTTCGACGACCTCATCTACCAGACCGTGCAGCTGCTGGCAGAGCACCCGGACGTGCGGGACTTCTACCAGACCAAATACAAATACCTGCTGGTGGACGAGTATCAGGACACCAGTGTGGCGCAGTTCCGTCTGGTGAGCCTGCTCACCGGCCCGGAGCGCAACATCTGCGTGGTGGGCGACGATGACCAGAGCATCTACCGCTTCCGCGGGGCTACCATTGAAAACATCCTCAACTTTGAAAAGTGCTACCCCGGGGCAAAGACCATCCGGCTGGAGCAGAACTACCGTTCCACCTCCAACATCCTCAACGCCGCCAACTGCGTCATCCAGCACAACACGGAGCGCAAGGGCAAGACCCTGTGGACCGACAACGGCGAGGGCGACAAGGTGCAGGTGTACACCGCCGAGAACGAGCAGGACGAGGCGATGCACATCGCGGACGTCATCGGCCAGCACCTCAAGGCGGGCGGCCATCTGGCCGACCACGCCATCCTCTACCGCATGAACGCCCAGTCGGCCCCCATCGAAAGCTACTTCACCCGCGCGGGCATCCCCCACAAGATCGTGGGCGGCCAGCGTTTCAACGACCGCAAAGAGGTCAAGGACATCCACTCCTATATGTCCATCGTGGCCAACCCCCGCGATGACGTGCGCCTGCGCCGCATCATCAACGAGCCTGCCCGCAAGATCGGCAACACTACGGTGGAGGTCATTGCAGACCTTGCCGCCCAGCAGGGGGTGAGCATGCTGGAGATCATCGGCCACGCCGACCAGTACGCCAAGCTCAGCCGGGCTGTGATGCCCTTGCTGAAATTCTGGCAGATCTACCAGAACCTGCAGGATTCGCTGGAGACCAAGACGCTGGACGCCTTTGCCGCCGACGTCATTGAGTTGACCGGCTACAAGGCCATGCTGGAAGCCGACGCCGCCAAGGGCCACGAGGACGCCGCCGACCGCCTGCAGAACCTGGGCCAGCTGGTGAACAACGTCAAGAACTACTGCGACCAGCACGGCGAGGACGCCACGCTGGAGGGCTATCTGGAAGATATCGCCCTCATCAGCGACATCGACAGCTACAACGAGAGCGCCGACCAGGTGGTGCTGATGACCATCCATTCGGCCAAGGGGCTGGAGTTCCCCTATGTGTTCCTCATCGGTATGGAAGAGGGCGTGTTCCCCAGCGAGATGAGCAAGTATTCCGAGGCGGACCTGGAAGAAGAGCGCCGCCTTGCCTACGTCGGCATCACCCGCGCCAAAAAGGAACTGTACATCTCCAACAGCGTCACCCGCATGCTCTACGGCCGCACCCAGCGCAACGAGCCCAGCCGCTTTTTGCGCGAGATCGAGCCGGAGTACATCGAAGAGACCCGCAGCCCGGTGCTGGAACAGCGTTCCCGTCTGGGCGGCTGGGGCAGCAGCTACAGCGACACCGTGCCCGGCGGCGCGTCCGGGTACTCCGGGCCTTCCGGCTGGGGCCGCAGCGCCGGGGGCTACGGTTCCGGCGGCTATGGTTCCCGCTCCGGCGGCGGTTACCTGAACCGCGAGTACAACGCCGGGGAGCGCAGCGGGTTCGGCTCCGGTTATGCCGGGCGGGGCACTTCCTCTTCCGGCTACGGTGCCGCCTACGGCAACAGCTCCACCCAGCCCAAGGTGCGTTCGGGCGGGTTCGGTGCCGGGTATTCCGGCGCGGGCGCAAAGACCCCGGCCGCAAAGATCAGCTTTACCGGTGCACCGGCTGCCAAGGCCGCGTCTGCCGGGCCGAAGCATTACGAGCCGGGCGACATCGTGGAGCACAAGGTCTTTGGCCGGGGCACCGTGCTCAAGGTCAAGCCTGCGGCCGGAGACCAGATCGTGGAGATCAACTTTGAAAAGGTCGGCATCAAAAAGACCATGGCCAATTTTGCGCCGCTGACCAAAATCACAACGGAGGAATGACACAAAATGATGACAGTTCGTTTGATCGCCCATACCCCGGAGCCGGAAAAGGTGGTGGCGGCTGCCGCCAAGCTGTGCTACTCCGACGCCCACATCACCGACCTGCTGGACGGCCTGACCGAGGAAAAGACGGCAAAGTTCCTGACCATGCTCAGCGACCTGGGCCACGCCAGCCCCATCGAGCACGCCAGCTTCACCTTTGGCATCGAGGGGGTCAGCCGTACCTTGCTGGCCCAGATCACCCGCCACCGCATTGCATCCTTCAGCGTGCAGAGCCAGCGCTATGTGCGCCTGGACGATTTCCGCTATGTGGTGCCGCCGGAGATCGAAGCCATCCCGGAGGCAAAGGCGGCGTTCCTTGAGAGCATGAACGAGGACGCCAAACGCTACCTTGACCTTGCCCACAAGCTGGAAGAGGGCCACACCGCCCGCCTGATGGCCGAGGGCATGCCGGAAAAGGCAGCCCGCGCCAAGGCCAGCAAGCAGGCCAATGAGGACGCCCGCTTTGTGTTGCCCAACGCCTGCGAGACCAAGATGGTGGTCACCATGAACGCCCGCAGCCTGCAGAACTTTTTCCACCTGCGCTGCTGCAGCCGCGCCCAGTGGGAGATCCGCCAGCTTGCCGAAGAGATGTTCAAACTGGTGTACCCGGTGGCACCCCACATCTTTGCCAAATCCGGCCCGGCCTGCGTGAGCGGCCCCTGCCCGGAGGGCAAGATGTGCTGCGGCAAAACCGCCGAGGTGCGTGCAAAATATGCCGCCATCAAGGAAGGTGCCGCCGTATGAGCAAGGGCAAGCTGATCGTCATCGAGGGACTGGACGGCAGCGGCAAGGCCACCCAGGCCAAGCTGCTGGCCCAGCACCTGGCCGGACAGGGCCTGCCGGTGCGGGAGGTCACCTTCCCGGATTACGCCAGCGATTCCAGCGCCCTGATCAAAATGTATCTGGCCGGGCAGTTCGGCGCAAAACCGGACGATGTGAACGCCTATGCGGCCTCCAGCTTTTTTGCGGTGGACCGCTATGCCAGCTACAAGACCGATTGGGGCCGCTTTTACGAGGAGGGCGGCGTGGTCATTGCCGACCGCTACACCACCTCCAACGCGGTGCACCAGTGCTCCAAGCTCCCGCCGGAGCAGTGGGAGGAGTTTTTGCACTGGCTGTTCGATTACGAGTTCCATCTGCTGGGCCTGCCCGCACCGGACAGCGTCATTTACCTGCAGGTGGACCCGGCGGTCAGCCAGCGGCTGATGACCGCCCGCTACCACGGTGACGAGAGCAAAAAGGACGTGCACGAGAAAGATACCGAGTATCTGGCCCGCAGCCGCCGCGCCGCCGAGTATTGCGCGGAGCATCTGGGCTGGACCACGGTGCACTGCACCCACAGCGACGCCATGCGCAGCATCGAGGACATCCAGGCCGAGGTGCAGGGCATCGTGCTGGGCCAGCTGAAATGATAAAATGAAGGCAGGTTGGCACGTCGGCAGCTTTCTCTTCGGACACGAATCGGGCCATTCCATCGCCCGCCCTATTGCCCTACGGGCAACAGGGTCCCACCCCAGCGGACGGTCCTCAGAGAAACTCCCGACGCACCTGTCGGATATACACATAAAATACGATAAGAGGGGGCATCCTGACAGATGTATCGTTTGATGCAGCCATCCGACAAGGCGGCTGTGCTGGCGCTGTGGCAGCGCGAGCGCGGCGAGTCGGAAGAATTTGCGGCCAACGCCGTGGAGCGTTTTGCAGGGCAGCAGAATGTCTATGTGGCCGAGGAAAATGACGCCATTGCCGCTGTGGCACTGGCGGTGCCGGTCACGCTGCAGGGGCGGCAGGGCAGTTACCTCTACGGCCTGTGCGGACAGGGCAGTTTGATCCTGGCCGGCCTGCTGGACTACCTGTGCGCGCAGCAGAAGCTGCGGGGCGCAGGCTTTACCGTGGCCGTGCCCGCCACCCCGGAGCAGGCCGCTCTGCTGCAGGACAAGGGCTTTGCCCGCGCCTTTGCATTGCGCTGCCTGCCGCGGGAGGTGGCCCGCAACCTGTGGAGCCAGGCCGAGTTTGACAGCGTTACCGCCAAGAAGCTGTGCGAGCTGCGGGAGAAGTTCTGGCCCGATACGGTGCAGTTCACCCCGGAGCGCATGGCCGTGGTGCTGGGTGACCTGTATTCCCGCGGGGCCACCATCGTGGCCAACGAGCGGGGCTACGGCGTGTACTTCCGCAAGGAGGACACCCTGTATTTCGTGGAGCTCATGGCCGAGGACGACCGCGCCGCCGAGGTGCTCATGGAAGCCGCCCGCGAGAAGGAAGTCATCGTGGAAAAGGCCGTCATCACGGTGGGTGCTGCCCAGACACTGTTCCTGGGGGAGGGCACCCGGCAGGAGTACGGCATGATCCGTTTTGACGGGGAGCCCTTTGACGTATCGGAAAGCTATATGCGCCTGATGCTGGAAGGCTGAGACGCAGAAAAACAACAAAGGAAGGTGCGTATGGCACACAAGGAGAGACACACCACCCCGAAGAAAAAAGGCGGTGCCGTGAAGATTTTGCTGGCAGTGGTACTGTTGCTGGTGCTGGCCGCCGGGGCAGCAGGGGTGTTTGCCTACAACGAGATCCACGGCAACGGAAAGCCCGGCACCGAGGTTACTGTCAGCATCCCCCAGGGCAGCGGCGTTGCCTCCATTGCAAATCGGCTCAAGGAGGCCGGGGTGATCCGCTCCACCTACCTGTTCCGCTGGTATGTGGGGCAGAAGGGGGTGGCCGGGAAGCTGCAATACGGTGATTTTACCCTGCAGACCGGGGCCAACGCCTACGATGCTATCATCGCCGTTCTCTCCCAGTACGCCAAGGCAGATACCGTGCGTCTGACCTTCCCGGAGGGCACCACAGCCATCGCCATTGCCCGGAAAATGGAGGATGCCGGGCTGTGCAGCGCTGAGGACTTTCTGAAGGAAGCCAACGAGGGCGATTTCAGCGCGTACACCTTCTGGCAGTATGTGCCGGAGGACAAGGACGCCCCGGACCGCTTCATGAAGTGCGAGGGCTATCTCTTCCCGGAGACCTACGAGTTTTTGAAGGACGACACCGTGCACAACTATGTGGCAACGTTCTACGCGCAGTTCGACGCGCAGATCACCGATGCGATGTATGCGAAGCTCAAGGAGCAGGGCATGACCCTGAACGAGCTGGTCACGCTGGCCTCCTTTGTGCAGGAGGAAGCGGGCAACAGCCAGGACTCCAACGTGGCGCAGGTGTTCCGCAACCGTCTGGCCGAGGGCTCGCCCTATCCGCGCCTGCAGAGCAACACGTCCAGCCACATCCAGAGCGACGCCGACAACAACTACCTCTGGAACTGGGTGGCCCCCTACTACGGCGGGTGGGACAATATCCCGGAAAACATCGTCTCTGCGTATGATACCTACCATACGGCGGGCCTGACCCCCGGCCCCATCTCCAACCCCGGCATCGCTGCCATCCGGGCGGCGCTGAGCCCGGAGCCGGACGAGGAAGCAAAGGACGCCTATTTCTTCGTCACCGACCTCAAGGGCAACTACTACTATGCCCGCACCCTCAGCGAACACAACGCCAACTGCCAGACCGCAGCGGACGTGAACAAAACGGTGGGGTGAGGGAACTCTACCGTCATTTTCTGAAAAAAGAGAGGAATATCAACTATGCTGCAAATCCCGGAACTGCTCGCCCCGGCGGGCGATCTGGAGCGCCTGCGCTATGCCATCAACTACGGTGCCGATGCCGTTTACTGCAGCCTGCCGGAGTTCGGCATGCGGTCTGCACCGGCCAACTTTACGCCGGAGCAGCTCACCGAGGGCGTCATCTATGCCCATGCCCGGGGCCGCAAGGTCTACCTGACCATGAACACCCTGCCCACCAATGAGGAAGCCGACCGCCTGCCGGACGCCATCAAGGAGGCCGCCAAGGCCGGTGTGGATGCCTTCATCGTGGCCGACCTGGGCGTGCTGGATGCCTGCAAGACCGTTGCCCCGGACATCGACGTGCACATGTCCACCCAGACCGGCATCACCAACTGGGCCGCCGCCCGCGCCGCCTATCACCTGGGTGCCAAGCGCGTGGTGCTGGCCCGCGAGATGTCCTTGCAGGACATCGCCATCCTGCGCGACAAGACCCCGCCGGAACTGGAGATCGAGGCCTTTGTGCACGGTGCCATGTGCATGAGCGTGTCCGGCCGGTGCCTGCTGTCCAATTACATGGCAGGCCGCGACGCCAACCGGGGCCAGTGCGCCCAGCCCTGCCGCTGGAAGTACTACCTGAGCGAGGAGACCCGCCCCGGCCAGCTGTACGAGATCGGCGAGAACGAGAACGGCAGCTATATCCTCAACGCCAACGACCTGTGCACCGCGCCCTTCATCGACCTGATCTGCAAGGCCGGTGTGGACAGCCTGAAGATCGAGGGCCGCGCCAAGACCTTCTATTATGTGGCCAGTGTGACCGCCGCTTACCGCAAGGCACTGGACGCCTATCTGGCCGACCCCGCCAACGACAACTTTGAGCTGCCGGCTGAGGTCTACGAGGAGCTCACCCGCACCAGCCACCGCCACTACTCGCCGGGCTTCTACTTTGGCCGCGAGCAGGCCAAACAGGCCACCGACAGCGCCACCTACATCCGCGAATGGGAGTTCGTGGGCACGGTGGACCGCTGGGAGAACGGCGTGGCCCACTGCCAGCAGCGCGGCAAGTGGAGCCTGGGCGATACGCTGGAAGCCCTCTGCCCGGACGGCCGCAGCATCCCGCTGACGCCGGAGTGGATCGAGAACGAGGCCGGGGAACGGGTGGACAGCACCCCTCACGCCATGGAAAAATACACCATGCCCACCCCGGAGCTGCCGCCCATGAGCCTGCTGCGCCGCAAAACGGCAGAATAAGCAGCCGCACCCCGCAAACCATGCCAACCGGCACCGCCTGCAAAGGCTTTGCCGGCTGGCTTTTTTTGCATCACTTGCAAAACCGCACAAACCGCGCTATACTGACGTATATTATAATGCAGAGCGAAAGGAGGGAGCCTGATGTTCCGGCTGCCGATCGTAAAATTTTTCAGCCGCATCCTCAATCGGATCACCATCACGGTGGTGCTGGTGGCCCTGCAGGTGGCATGGCTGCTGTGGGCGTTTTTCTCCCTCACCACCGGCCGCGTGTGGGTCAACGCCGGCTTGCAGCTGCTCAGTCTGCTTATGATGCTGTACCTCGTGCGCAAGGACGAGAACAGCGCCTACAAGATCGGCTGGATCGCGCTCATGGGGGTGCTGCCGCTGCTGGGCGGGGCACTGTACCTCTCCTTTGGCAACAAGCGCCCGGCCAAACGGCTGCGCAGCAAGCTGCAGGCGGTGGATGACGCCCACAAGGCCGACCTTGCCCAGCAGCCGGGCCAGACCGACGGGCTGGATGCTTCCGGCCTCGGCATGAGCCGCTATCTGGCGTGGTACGGCCGCTACCCGGCCTGGAAGAACACCGCCGCGCAGTATTTTGCCTGCGGCGAAGCCATGTACCCCCAGCTGCTGCAGGATCTGGAGCGGGCCGAACACACGATCTTTGTGGAATATTTCATCGTGCACACCGGCAAGATGTGGGACGGCGTGGAAGCCATCCTCCGGCGCAAGGCCGCGCAGGGGGTGGACGTGCGCCTGATCTACGACGACTTTGGCAGCCTGCTGGGCCTGCCCACCGACTTTGTGGTGCGCATGGAGCGGGCGCACATCCGGTGCATCCCCTTCAACCCGGTGGTGCCGGTGCTCTCGCTGGTGATGAACCACCGCGACCACCGCAAGATCGTGGTCATCGACGGGCGCATCGCCTACACCGGCGGCGTGAACCTGGCCGACGAGTATATCAACGCGGAGCAGCGCTTCGGCTACTGGAAGGACGCCGCCCTGCGCATCGAGGGCGATGCTGCGTGGAGTTTCACCGTGATGTTCCTCAACTTCTGGAACGCTTTTCGCCCCAGTGAGACGGACTACAGCGCCTTCCGCCCCCAGCACAGTGCACACCCGGTGCAGGACGGCATCGTGCAGCCTTACGCCGACAGCCCGCTGGACGAAGAGCCGGTGGCGGAGACGGTGTACCTGAACCTGCTGGCCCGGGCCGAGCAGTATGTGTATATCTACACGCCCTATCTGGCTGTGGGCGAAGAGATGCTGGATGCGCTGAAAAACGCCGCCAAGCGCGGGGTGGATGTGCGGCTGGTGCTGCCGGGCATCCCGGACAAGAAGCTGGTGTTCCGCCTGAGCCGCTCCTACTACCTGCCGCTTTTGCAGGCAGGGGTGCGCATCTACGAGTACACCCCGGGCTTCCTGCATGCCAAGTGCTGGGTGAGCGACGACCGGGCAGCCGTGGTGGGCAGCATCAACATGGATTACCGCAGCCTGTTTTTGCACTTTGAGTGCGGCGTGCTGCTGCAGTACAACAGTCAGGTGGCCGCGCTGCGGGACGATGTGCGGGCCACCCTGCCGCAGTGCCGCGAGATCCATATTTCGGACTGCCGCACCAGCATTCCCGGCACCCTGCTGGACAGCGTGCTGCGCCTGCTCAGCCCGTTGATGTAAGGGCACGCTCATAATTGTCCCGGCAGGGGGCACACTAGCTCCAAAGCCCGTGCGGCTGCGCGGGAACAAAAGGAGCAAGTGTACCATGAAGCAGGTTTTTCGGGTGTTTTGGGGCTGTATGCTGGCCGCTGCGCTGGCGCTGACCGGCTGCGGCCGGGGCGGCGCTCCGGGCAGCAGCGGAGCCGGGTCCATGAGCGGCAGTGGGTCCGGTGCCATGAGCGGCGGCACAGCCGGGCAGGAGCAGGCCTGGCGCACCGGTCTTGGCGTTGTGACCGAGGCCGCAGGCAGCGACCGGGCCGGCAAGATCACCACTGCCGCTGCGGCTGTGGTGCTGGACGCCGACGGCAAACTGGCCGACGTGATGCTGGACGAGCTGGAACTTTCGGTCTCCGGCGGGAGCACCGGCAGCGTGACCACTCCGGAGGATGTGCGGTCCAAGCGCACAAAAGGGGAGGACTACCCGCTGGCAGCGGCGTCCTCCCTCGGCAAAGGGTGGGCCGAGCAGGCCGACTGGTTTGCCGACTATCTGACCGGCAGGACCCCGGACGAGGTAAAGAAGCTGAAAACGGATGAAAACGGCAAGCCGCAGGACGCCGACCTTGTGTCTGGCTGCACCATCGCGGTGGACCGCTACCGGGACGCCGTGGTGCGCGCCTGCGAACAGGCCAAAGCACTGGGAGCCGCCCAGGGCGACCGGGTGACCCTGAGCCTGATCGCGGCAGACCTGCCCCAGGACCTTGCCGCCACGGATGACCAGGACGCCCACGTCCGGGCAGACATCACGCTGGCGGCCCTGACCGTGGACGGCGAGGGCCGGGTGACCAGTGCCATCGGGGACATGACCCAGCCGCAGCTGACCGTCAGCGCGGACGGCACGGTCTCCGGGCCGGAAGAGCCGGTGTACACCAAGAACGAGCAGGGCGACAAGTACGGCATGCGGGAGGCCAGTGCCCTGCACAAGGAGTGGTACGAGCACGCCGAGGGCTATTGCAGCACCCTGAAGGGCAAGACCATGGCGGAGATCGCCGCCCAGCCCACCGACGGCTCCGACGCCGACCTGAAAGCCCTGTGCACCATCTCGGTCACCGACCTGCAGAAAGCGGTGCTGGCCGCACTGGCAGAAACCTGAACAGAACAAAACGAGGGAAGGCCCGCGGGCTTTCCCTCGTTTTTGTGGATGGAATTATTTGCCGAACGCGCTGTCGGTCAGGCCGTCCATGTTCAGCATGCCTTCCAGCGCGGCGATGTCGGTGGTCACGTCCAGCGCATCGGACTGGAACAGCTTGTCCAGCTGGTTTTCAAAGGCGGTCACCAGCAGGTCCATGCTGCGCTCGATGCTGTGCTTGGCTTCGGTAATGTTCGTGCCCTCCACCGCCTGCCGGGAAAGGCTGGCGTAGGTGTTCAGCAGCTTGAGCGCGGTAGGCAGATAGTAGTTCATAAACTTTTGCAGCTGCGCCTTTTTGTCCGGATCCTTCTGCGCCAGCGCAAAGATACGCTCGCTGACCTCCTCCAGCCGGGAGATCTTCTGGCTCATCACCGGGTCAGGAATGGCATCGTTCACTTCCCGCAGCTGGCGCAGCAGTGCAGCGTACTCGTCCTCTGCGGCGGGCTGGGGCTTGGGTGCCGGAGCGGGTGCGGGCTTTTTCGGCTGCGGTGCTGCGCCCCGCACCACCAGCGTGTCGGTGCGGTTGTCAATGTAGGCGTCTGCGCCGAAGTATCCGTGCTCGATGGCGCTTTTCACGGCAGCACGTCCCCGGGCAGCATCCACCCCGGCGGCAGCAAACAGCTCCGGCAGAGGAATGTTATCCCGCTCGCCCACCACTTTATCCAGCAGCCGCTCCAGCTTGCGGGTGCTGTTCATCCGCAGGCCGGTCAGCAGCGCACCGCCGCCGCCAATGGCCATGACGATATCGGAAAACAACTCCCCGGGGTCGGGCATCCGCTGCCACGCGCCAATGAGATCCACCACATCCATCACCCCGGCAAACAGAAAGACAGCGCCCAGGATGGTGCAGAGGGTGGCAATGTTCTTGTGCCATTGCTTGGCGCTTTTCTGCTCCTGGGTGGGCATATCCGGACCGTGGACTGGCTCCTCTTTCCGGGTGGAGGCAGGCTCTGGTGGGGTATAAGCATTCCCCGGGCAGGCGGCCTGCTCCTCCTTCATCACCTTCTGGTCAATGCCCTTCAGGATGAACAGCAGCACCCCCAACGGCCCGGACATCGCCATCACGATAAAGATGGCGATGGTGGGGATCTTAGCAAAATAATGTTTTCTCGGCTCCATGAAACAGAGTTCCTTTCCGCAATAAAAATAAGACCGTGTTCCACTCTATTATAGCGGAACGCGGTCGTTTTGTTAAGGGGTAATCCATGCGGGCGGCAGGGGAGTAAGTCTGCCCCCGCGGGGAGAGATCACTTCATCAGGCTGCACACGGCCTCAGCGTAAGCGGTGGGGTCGTCCACGGGCAGGCCCTCGATGAGCTGGGCCTGTGCGTACAGCAGGGCGCTGTACTTGTTGATCTTGTCGGTGTCACCGGCCTCCTGTGCGGCCTTGAGCACGGCGAACACGGGGTGGTTGGCGTTCAGCTCCAGCACCTTGTCGCTCTTCACGCCCTCGCTGCCGGGCTGCTTGGACAGCACCTTTTCCATCTCGATGGACAGCGGGCCGTCGGCGCTCAGGCACACCGGGTGATCCTTCAGGCGGGTGGAGACCTTGACTTCCTTCACCTTGCCGTCCAGAGCAGTTTTCATGGCGTCGAACAGGTCCTTGTTCTCGGCGGTGGCATCCTCGGCGGCCTTCTTCTCTTCCTCGGTCTCAAGGCCCAGGTCACCGCTGTTGACGTTCTTGAACTCCACGGTGCCGTCCTTGCCCTCGGCATCCTTGC
>OGCN01004610.1_pt1 | contig 11715 bp, 7 predicted proteins | sample 1570181 | NCBI WGS metagenome assembly OGCN01 (sample SAMEA4370584, study PRJEB24528) | human gut metagenome | reverse complement strand
CTCGAAACTTCCATAAATTGAGACGAACCGGCGGCTTGCTCTCTTAATCAGTGGGCCCAGGGTTCGAGTCCCTGGAGGTGCACCAGATTTTGAACGTCAAATCGTAAGATTTGGCGTTCTTTCTTTATGTAGGAAAGTGGCTGCACATTTTCTGCACACCGTTTGCACATTTGCCCGAATCAGGGGCGTTTCTGCGCAAGGTTTGCACAGCCTGCTTTCCTTTGCATAAAAATGGAACTTGTCGGGGCGGGGCCCCTCCATCTGCTATCGCAGACCGTTCTGTCACTCAAACACCCCAGTGGGGTGTTTGTTGCTTCGCAAACGCGAAGGCGTTAAGCGAACAAGGCTCTCGTTAACTCTTTGCGTTCGTCTGCATCCATCAGCCGGATGGCTTCAAGGATCTCCTTACCGGAGATTTTTGTTGCCACCGGCTTTTCGTTTTGCCGGGGCTGGGGTGCTGCCGGGGTCAGGTCTTGAGAATAGAAGTTCGCTTCGATCTTCTCGGTCAGCTCCAGACGGGGCTTGTCCTGCGTGTGGGCGTAGGTGTTCATCAGGACAGCAGCAGTTGCATGACCGGTGTTGCCCTGCACCGACTTGAAGTCGCCATCCGACTGCAAGAGCTGGTAGGTGGCACTGGAGTGCCGCAGACCGTTGGGCAGACGGAACAGCATCCCACTGTCATGGTAGCGTGTCGGGTCTTTTCTCTCGTCTGTCGCCAGCTGATTCAGCCACTTCTTCAATTCCTCTTTCAGTGCGGAGGTCATGAAGATGGTGCGGCAGGAGGATGCGGTTTTGGTGCTTTTCAGGATGAGGGAAGTGGTGCTGTGCTCCAGCTTGTCCGGGAATAGTCAGTGTTTCGGGCATGGAAGGAGCCACGCCGGAAGCACTGGAACAGCTGCGGCGCATCGAAGCCACAGCCGACCCCCTACGCCATGCAGCCGCAGACCATTATGGAAGAACCGGAATCGCGCCGGGAACTGTACGATAGCCTGAAACGGCTGACCCAGCGGGAGCAGACTTATCTGCTGTACCGCTAAAATGGCTCTTTGTAACGGCATCAAAACAAGATCCGAACCTTTTTCCGGTAGGAGAAGGGTTCGGATTTTTCGCTTTGCCGTTCAAGAGCTAGGGTGCATATCAGAAATCTCGTGCTTTCTAATGGGCCATAAAGGATTCGCCCCTGCCGGAGCGGTTATAGGCTGCCAGCAATTTCAAAAGTCCGTTTTTCGCTAATCTACCTGCAGATTGCGTTAGCGGGAAAGAGCAAAGAAGGGGTATACTAGTGTCAGGAAACGCAGAAGCGAGCGTCGATGAGGAAATGGGCCGCTCCTGCAAAATGCCTTATTTCCCACGCTCGGAAGGGGGTGGGAAGATACATGAGAAGGAGAACAATCATGAAGAAATGGATCTCTCGCCGGAATTTTCTGAAGGCAACGGGTATCTCTGCTGTGGCAGCGGGTCTGACTGCCTGCGGTGGTTCGTCCAGTTCCACCAGCAGTTCGACGGCATCCGGTTCGGCAGCTGCCAGCGGCGAAATGCCCAAGGTCGTTATGTACTACCCTCTGTCCTCGGTCCAACCCGATCAGGAAAAGGTGTCTAAAGCCATTCACGATTATGTGGCCGATAAAAAGGGCATTGACTTACAGTTGGAGGTAGTACCCAATAGTTCCTATGACAATCAGCTGAACCTTGTGATGGCTGGCAGTGAGCAGATTGATTTGGCTCTGATCTGGGGCCGCAACGTTTCCAGTTTTGTGGCCAAGGGTGCACTGCTTCCGTTGGATGACCTGCTGGATGAATACGGTACGGATATTCAGGAATGTCTGGGAGATTATCTGCAGGCCGGTAAGGTGTCCGGTGTGACTTATCAGGTGCCGGTCAACCGCTCGCTGTTCTATCAGGGCGGTATTGTGGTGCGTACTGATATTCTGGAAAAGTACGGAATCGATCCTGCTACGATCAAATCTACCGATGATTTAGATGGGATGTTCGAGACCATTCATGCGGGCGAGCCGGATATGGCCATGATGCGTCTGGAGAGCACCGGAACCTTCGTTTATGCGGATTTTGATTCGCTGGGTGACAACTTTGGCGTTCTGATGAATTACGGCCAGGATAACGAGATCCGTGATCTGTTTGCCAGCGACGAATTCCGCATCGAGTGTGAAAAACATCGCGAGTGGTTCAAGAAGGGCTGGATTGCATCTGACATCTTGACAACATCTGACACTGCTGCAGAGCAGATCAAGGCTGGAAAGCTTCTGGGCTTCTACGGTACTGTTGGTCCTGGCACTGCACAGGACAAGACCAATCAGTGTGGCCGTGACATGACTGTGATCCCACTGAACACGGTATTCTCCTACACCACTAAGGTTAACACTTTTGGCTGGGGTCTGCTGAACAACAGCAAGAATCCTGAGGCTGCCATGCAGGTGCTGGATATGATGTACTCGGATCCCACCTTCCTGAATATGCTGGACTGGGGTCTGGAAGGTGTCCACTATAAGCTGAAGGAGGGCTCTGACCGTATCATCACCTTTGCTGATGGAGTGGACGCTTCTACCAGTGGTTATTTCCACAACTGGAGCTTCGCTTTCGGTGACCAGTTGAGCGCTTACTTCTGGGACGGCACAGAAGAGGACTTCCCGGAACAGGTGCGCGCCATGAATGAGAGCGCCATGCTGAGTAAGGCAATGGGCTTCGCTTACGATGTGACACCGGTAAAGACCGAGTATACGGCAGTAACGAATGTCTGCGATCAGTATCTGAATGCACTTGCTTATGGTTGTATCGACATCGACGACAATCTGCCCAAGTTCCTCAAGGAGCTGGAGAGCGCCGGTCTGCAGAAGATTATCGATGAAAAGGCTGCCCAGTTCGCTGACTGGAAGAAAGAGAATGGCGTTTCCTAACCGCGAAATACAGGGAACCAGCACGTGATACACGATCCCCTGCCCTGATCCGGCAGGGGATTTTTGAGAACAGGTGGTATTTATGGAAAAGACCGTTACCGTCCCGAAGAAAAAAGTGAAGATCAAGCAGTTTCTCCCGCTGTATCTGATGGCGTTGCCCGGATTGCTGTATCTGCTCATCAACAACTATCTCCCTATGGCTGGCTTGAGCATTGCGTTCCGCAATGTCAACTATACCAAGGGAATCTGGAAAAGTGACTGGTGCGGTTTGGCAAACTTCAAGTATCTGTTTGCCACCAAGGATGCTTGGGTTATCACCCGTAATACCATCGGTTATAATCTACTCTTTATCGTGCTGCAAACTGTAATGGCCATTGCTATTGCATTGTTCTTGAATGAGGTAAAGTCCAAATTCTGGAACCGTTTTTTTCAGACCTCGGTGCTGTTGCCTTACCTGTTTTCCTACGTCATCGCCAGCTACCTTGTATATGCATTCCTGAGCCCCACTACGGGTATGTTCAATCATATTCTCACAGTAATGGGAAAAGACCCGGTTTCCTGGTATATGGAAAGCAAATTCTGGCCTTTTATCCTGACCTTTGTGGAATTATGGAAGCGCTCGGGCTACACCGCCATCGTCTACTATGCCACTATGGTGGGTATCGATTCTTCTCTCTATGAAGCAGCCGAGCTGGACGGTGCCGGGAAACTAAAGCAAATATTCTCAATCACCATCCCTCTGATTTCTCCTACCATCGTTATGATGTCACTGCTGAGCGTGGGACGTATCTTCCATTCGGACTTTGGTCTGTTCTATCAGATTCCGATGCAGTCTGGTATTTTGAGCAGCGTTACATCCACCATTGATACATATGTCTACAACGGCCTGATGAAACTGGGCGACGTGGGCATGTCTTCGGCTGCAAGCTTCTATCAGTCTATTGTTGGTTTTATTTTGGTGATGTTCTCCAACTGGCTGGTGAAAAAGAGAAATATGGAAGGGAGCCTGTTCTGAGTATGGATACTACAACAAAAAAGAAAAAACATGTTTCCGGGGTGACGGTCGTCTCCTACGTTGTGCTGGCGCTGTTGTCACTTTCGGCCATTCTGCCCTTTGTGCTGATGTTCACTTCGTCCATTTCCAGCGAGGAATCTATTACCCGGAACGGCTATTCTTTCATTCCTTCGGAGTTCAGCCTGGCCGCTTATGAATATCTGTGGGGAAACCGTGCCATCATCGGACGCGCCTATCTGACTACCATTATCATCGCAGTAATGGGAACGGCCATCAGCTTGGCAATTACCTTGATGCTGGCCTATACCCTCTCCCGCGAGAATCTGCCGGGCCGGAAGATTCTGAACTTCCTGGTGTTGTTCACCATGCTATTCAACGGCGGCCTAGTGGCTACCTATCTGGTCTACACCGAGGTGTTCCACATCAAGAATACCTATTGGGCCCTCCTGATTCCAGGCCTGTTGATGAATGCCTTCAACGTCATGCTGGCACGGAACTTCTTCAGCAACAGCATCCCCAAACCACTGATCGAGGCGGCCCTCATTGATGGTGCTACGGAGTTTCAAGTTTTTCGGCGGATCGTAATTCCAATCTCACTGCCCATCATCGCAACGCTGGGCATGTTCATCTTCATGGCATACTGGAACGACTGGAACAATGGTCTGTACTATCTGACTGATACGCGGTATTATAATATTCAGAATGTCCTGAACGATATGCTTGCAAACATCCAGTTCCTGAAAAACAACAGTGAAGCGGCTGGTGAGATGATGGCTGCGGTCAGCAATCTGCCCACATCGGGTGTCCGTATGGCCATTGCATCGGCAGTTGCCATCCCGGTTTTGGCGGTGTTCCCCTGCTTTGAACGCTATTTTGTCAAAGGAATTGTGATCGGCGGCGTGAAAGAATAATCAATGTGGTACCGCGAAGGTCTGGCAAACAAGATTGCCGGGCCTTTGTGGTGCTTTCAGAGGAAGTTGTGCCTATGAAACGACCATCCGTCCATCAAAAGCTTTTCTGGTTCTACAGTATCCCGGTTCTGGTTCTGATGTTCCTGATGCTCATCTGCTGCGGGCTGAGTATATACAATCTGAACCGCCAGGTGACCCAGCTGGATCAGGCGGCGCTGCAGAACTATGCGGATCAGTTGGAAACAAATCTGAACGCCATCGAAATGAATGTGCAGACCTTTACGACAGTGGATAACGATACCATTTATATGCAGTATCTGACATCCGAGGCAGAGCGTGTGTTTGCCACAACAAGGGTCTTTCGGCGGATGGCAGTGGACGTGATCGAGTATCCTAGCATGAGTGCAGAATTTTTGTGTCCTCTTGCACATGGGGCGGTCCTAATGGTTCGCGGAGAGGGCCAAAGTCTTATGGAACGTCAACAGGTGAATCATGCTATTGAGACAATCTGCCAAGATCTGGACGACTACCCCACCGGCACATGGCAGTATTACACAGATGAGGCCGCTCAGTATCTTCTGTACAGCTATCAGATGAACGATGCCTACTTCGGCTTTTTGCTGGATCCAGTGAAACTGATGACGGTTCCTTTTGCAGAGGATAGCAGCCAGTATGCGGAGACCAGCCTCTACCTGAACAACAAACGGATTGCAGGAGTGGAGGCCGGCCCGGAAAACTGCTTTTCGGCTAAAATCGGGCGCACCGGCTTTGAACTCCGGGTCAGGCTGGTGCGCACCGGTCTTACAAATGGCATCGTCTGGCTCAGCTTGTTGATGATGGTGATTCCGCTCTTGCTGCTGGCTGCACTCTTTCTGCTGTACCGTTTTGCCCGATTGCAAATTGTGGAACCCATTGATCGGATTTCACAGATCATGCACCAAGCCGGACAGGGAGATTTGAGCGTCCGGGTGGATACAAGCGGAATGCTGCAAGAGTTTTCCACCATTGGTACGACCTTCAATCTCACGCTGGAGGAGATCTCTGAGCTGCAGGAGCGTCAGACACAGATCTTACGGGAAAAGCAGATGAGCCAGCTGCGAAATCTACAGATGCAGATCAACCCGCATTTTCTGGGCAACTGCTTTAATGCGGTTTACAATGCCTCCCTTACCGGCGATTTTGAGCAGGTGTTGGCTCTGACCACTTACCTGAACCGATATTTCCGGTTTATGGCACAGGTAGAAAATGATTTTGTTCTGCTGGAAGAGGAGCTTCGCTTCACAGATGACTTTCTCTCCATCCAGAAACTCCGATTCGGCGATGCCTTTTCCTACACTATCTCCGTCCCGGCCTTTCTGCGGCAGGCACGCATCCCTCCTTCGGTCATTAAGTCTTTTGCAGAGAATGCGGTGAAATATGCGCGCAATATGAGCAGGGAAGCCAAAATCGACATCCGCGCCTCGATGCAGAACCGGGAGGGGGAAACCTACTTATGGCTGGAAGTGCTGGACAATGGCCCTGGCTTTTCGGATGAGGTGCTGCAGGTTCTGCAGCAAAAGGCACAACCGTTTTTTGATGGGCGGGTCCACATCGGAATCGCTAATGTCCGACAGCGGCTGGAACTGCTATATGCAGGCAAAGCGGAAGTTCGCTTGGAAAATCGGCCTGACGGCGGCACACATGTGAGCGTGATTCTGCCGCTGAACTACGGCACAGAACAGCCGGAAAAGGAGGAAACACTGTGACGACCGTTCTGATTGTAGATGATGAGGCGCTTGCAATCCAAGCCATCCGACGCTCGATCAACTGGAAAAATCTTGATGTGGACCGGGTGCTGGATGCCGCAAACGGCGTGGAAGCGCAGAAGATCCTTCGCCAGGAACCGGTACAGGTTCTGGTCTGTGATCTGGAAATGCCTCGGATGTCCGGCATTGAGCTGCTGGAATGGATGAAGACCTCCTGTCCCGATACCGAGGCCGTGATCCTGACCTGCCACGAATCCTTTCCCATGGCGCAGAAAGCGATGGAGCTGGGGTGTGTGGAGTATGTGCTCAAGCCAATTGCACCGGCAGAGCTTACAGCATCCATCCGACATGCGCTCAACCTTTGGAAGACGCAGGAAAGTATGCGCGGGACCCGCCGCGCCTATGAAAACGGGCGCAGTCTGCGCCGAGACCAGTATTTGCAGGACGTTTTAGAAAAAAACATCCTATCCACGGCGGAATCTCTTTTCAACTGTGCACAGAAGTATGATCTGGAGCTGGATGTCAGTGCGCCGCTGCAGGTGGTACGGGTATTGGTGCAGATGCCTGCTGCATTGCCGCAGAGCGAGCAGGAGCTGCTCGGATACGGCGTGTGCAATATTGCCAAGGAGCTTTGGGATAAAACCGGTACCGGCTGGACCTCTTTGCAGCGCCGAAGTGGACAGAGTTTTCTGCTCATCAGCGCTGGAATGGAACCTGCTGCGGCTGCGCATTTCGGGGAAGAATTGGGTCTGGCCTGCAAAACGATGCTGAAGCAGTCAGTAAAGGTCTCGCCTGCCGTGTCCAGCAGCATTCTGGGACTTTGTTCCACTGCGGATGCGCTGGAACAGTGGGAAACGAGCCTTCACAAGGAGTCGCAGAGCCCGGAGGAGGCCCGGATCCGACATTGGAAGACCCTGCTTTTGCAGGAAGATGCTCAGACTGTGCAGGCAGAGATTACCACCGAACTCAACCGGCTGTCCCTCAAGGCAGCACAGGAACGGATGCAGTGGATTGCACAGACCTTGATACAGGCGCTCCACTGCACGCTACAAGAGCGAGGCTGCCCGGAGGCAACAGAACTTGTGGAAGCGAAACCGGTGTTTGAATCGCTGCCGCAGTTTCTTTCGTGGGTGCAGGGCAACCTTGCTCGGACCGAAAGACTGCTGCGGCACTCGCCCGGCGAGGAACAGGTAATCCGCCGAATCAAGGAATACATCGAACTGAATATTCATCAAGAATTGACGCGAGAAAATATTGCAGCGGCCGTCTACCTGAATCCGGACTACACAGCCCGGCTATTCAAGCGCAAGACCGGCCAGAGCTTGAACGACTATATCCAGAATAAACGCATCAATCTAGCAAGACAGTTGTTGGCGGGCACCGATATGCCCGTGGGCGATCTGGCTGTCGCACTGGGATATTCCAGCTTTTCGCATTTCACCAAATTGTTCAAATCCATTGAAGGAGTTACACCCAGCGATTACCGTAAGCAACATGCCCGAATGCCGGGATGAAATGGCCCCGGAAGGCCCTACAGGAAGGAGAACTACTATGGATGTCTGGACGCACGCAGTCGGAAGAATGCCCTATCGGTTTGACCGATTTCCCCGAACGAAAGAACACTGTCTGAATGGAGTCTGGGATTTTGCGCTGATTCCCCGTGCTGATGCCGATACACAGACCCCGGAACAGCTTGGGGCGTTGCCAAAGCCCAAAGCAATCTCTGTGCCCGGATGCTGGCAGCTGCAGGGTTTCGATAAGCCCAAATATATCAACACACGCTATGCCTTCGGGGCAGATGCGAACAAGCTGGAGCCGCCTTTTATTCCGGAAGGACAGGGGATGGTTGGCATCTACCGGAAAGATTTGACTCTGGAAGTTCCTACCGTGCACCACCGGATGATCCTATCCATCGGCGGTTTTTCCTCTGCTGTAACTGTTTTTTTGAATGGGCAGGTTCTTTGCTATGCGGAAAACGGGCGCACTGCATGTGAGGTAGACCTGACCGATGCTGTACGGCCTGGGCAGAACCTACTGTTGCTTCGGGTGGATGAGTTCAGCCCAGGTTCCTATCTCGAATGTCAGGATATGTGGAGGCTGTCTGGAATCTTTCGCAGCGTTAAATTGTATGAAATCCACGAGCTGCACCTTCTGGACAGCTATCTCTGGGCAGAGGTAACGCCGGAAAAGGCAGTTCTGCATACCGAAAGCAAAATTTTGAATTTGAGCCATCGCTGTGCTCCACGCATCCGGGTAGAGGTGGAGTTGCTGGATGCCGAGGCGTGTCCAGTGGGCAGTTGCAATGGGAAGACTGGCAACGACAGTGATCGTTTTGAGGAGGTCAGCCTGGAAGCGGTATTTAAAGAGCGTGGTTTTGATCCGGCCTGGTTGGATGGTGCATTGCAGATTCCGGCGGGCATCACCGCAACAGCGTATGGGCATTTGGAGCTGGAAACGCCGCACCTCTGGTCGGCGGAGACACCCTATTTGTATCAGGTGCGGCTGTCTACTTTTCTGGGAGAAGAAAAGCTGGAGGAAACCACCGTGCCCTTCGGCTTCCGCCATTATGAGATCGATGGAGAAGGCGTATTCCGAGTCAACGGTGCACCCGTCAAGCTGCGAGGCGTGAACCGACACGAGTTCGACCCTGTCACCGGCTATGCCATCACCGAAGAGAGCATGCGCCAAGATATTGAGTTGATGAAGCGATGCAATATCAATGCGGTTCGCTGTGCGCATTATCCCGATACTCCACGCTGGTATGAGCTCTGTGATGAATACGGCCTTTATATAATGGATGAGGCAAATCTGGAAAGTCATGGCATTTCTTACCGCAAGAATCTTTTGCCCGGCAACGATATGCGGTGGCTCCCCCGTGTGCTGGACCGACAGGCTGCCATGGTTCAAACCAATAAAAACCATGCATCGATCTTCTGCTGGTCCCTCGGCAATGAGATTGGTTATGGAGAGACTGTGGCACTGGCGGCATCCTACTGCCGCACTGCGGACCCCACCCGTCTGATCCACAAGCGCCAGATGAACAAGATTGCAGATATGGACAGCGAGACCTATCCTTCTCCTCAGAACATGAGGGAACGGGCAGAAGCAAATCCCAATCGGGCCTTTCTGACCAATGAGTACCTTCACGCTATGGGAAACGCATGCGGAAGCATGGGGGATTACTGGAAAGAAATCTATGAACACCAGAATCTGATGGGCGGCTTTATCTGGGAGTGGTGCGACCACGGTCTGCGCCAGACGAACCCGGATGGAACGACCTGGTATGCCTATGGCGGCGATTTTGGCGAGGAATTCCATGACAGCAATTTCTGCATCGACGGACTGACAACACCCGATCGTCGATTTACGCCTAAGCTACAGGAAGTTCAGACGGTGTACCAGCCCATCGACCTTCGGGTGAAGGACCTCCGGAATGGAATCTTTGTTCTGGAAAACCGTTGTGAGCAGCTGAACCTGAGAGATTTTGCAGCTCGACTGCGCCTGCTGGAAAATGGTGTCTGTCGGGAAATCAGAGAGCTCTCTCTGCCGGATTGCCCTGCAGGACAGTCGGTGGTATGGAAGGCCGACCTGCAGGATATTCCTCCGGCTTCGGGAGAACAGCTTCTGGAGTTCTTGTTCATGGAGAAATCTCCGGCCCATGCGGGATGCGGCCTCAGCGGATGGAAGCAGTTCCTTTGGAAAAAGGGATGTCACCCGGCTCTTGTGACAGAAAAGGTCACAGCTCATTTCTCAAAACAGGGAACTCTTCTGGTGGGCGAGATGGGTGACTTGACTCTTCGGCTGGATACAGAAACCGGAGCACTTCAGGTCGACAACGTATCCGGTGTGCTACTGCACGATCTGTTCTTTACCCCTTTTCGTGCCCCCACAGACAACGATGCTCACAGCCCACTGGTACTGGGTAAACAGAACTGGTTTACAAAGCAGTATGATCATCCAAAACGTACTTGTTTGGAAGTCCGGCAGGGGAACGGGGTAGAAGAGCCGTCTTTGACCTACACCACCGCATACCAGACGGAGAAGGACAGTTTCTATGTTACCGTTGGTTTATGGCAGGCAGGACAAAATCGTATATTTATTGACTGCAACGTGCAATCTCCGGCAGATATGCTGTCTCCGGGGCGAATCGGGATGACGGCAATTCTTCCCGTGCGGTTTACGGCTATGAAATGGTATGGGAAGGGACCGTTAGAAACCTATCCTGATCGCCAGTGCGGCGGGCGCATGGGAGTTTACAGCGAAGATGTGAGAAATCAGCCGTTTTATCTACGGCCTCAGGAATACGGACTTCATACGGAATCTCGTAGTATGCGATTAACAGATCCGGACCGTGCGGATTTTGTACGGTTTGAGGCCGCCTGCCCCATGGCCATGAGCGCAGTGCCCTACAGTGATCTGCAGCTGTGGAATGCCCGGCATCCCCCTGAGCTTCCTGCACCGGAGGCCCTGTATGTGCATCTGGACTACGCCCACCGGGGTCTGGGTAACAGCAGCTGCGGCCCAGATGTTCTGCCGACATATCGCATCGACGATCGGCCTTGTCGCTTCGGCTTTGCCCTGGAGGCTGGATTGGGAGAACGGGAAGATAACCCCTTCGGCCCCATTCCGGAGGAGATCCCAGCTTACCACCCATGGAAAGCAGTAGGAGAGCAGGACAGGACACCAAGCTACCGAGACCCCTCGGACCCTGATCAGCGCAGCAACGCCGGTATGGTGTGACACTTAAAAAAGCATAAGTAAACAAAAAGAAGGGGCTGTTGCACAAGTTCTAACAAAAAGACCAGAGTTGTTTAGCCGAAAGGCTTTACAACTCTGGTCTTTTGCTTTAACGGCTAAAATTACTCATAGGCATTCCATCCTTTCGTTGGCGTTACGGAAAACGAGGTGCTCATTTTGAGTACATCGTTTTTCTCCGCAACTGGGGAATCAACGTCCTGCCGTTCTCCCTGCATGGATTTCCTGCCCCCTCTCGGCGGCGTTTTCCGGCTCTCCTTCTCAGGGCCATCGCCGGGTATCCCATGCAGACGGTCATGCGGTTGTCAAGGTACGGCGCTGAATTTGGCAATAAAAAATCGCCACACAACAACCTGAACCTGACCATCCCTTCTGGG
>OGCN01004607.1_pt1 | contig 11717 bp, 11 predicted proteins | sample 1570181 | NCBI WGS metagenome assembly OGCN01 (sample SAMEA4370584, study PRJEB24528) | human gut metagenome | reverse complement strand
ACAAATGACTTTGCACGCGCCTTGAAGATTCCAAGAGGAAATCCTGTTGAAGCAGCCAAGGTTATCGCTAAAAATCAGACCCTTCAGATGGATATTGGCCGTGCCTATGATGACAAATACTTCATCAATATTGCGGCTGCTGGTTCCTTTACGGAACTAACCTATAGTGTACCTAGTCGCTTAAAGACAGTACTTGGTTATTTGGCCTACCTTGTTAAGGGGGCAGAGTTGCTGCCACAAGTTAAGAAGGTTCCTGTTCGTATTACGCATGATGAGGATGTTTTTGAAGGTGGTCTTTCCATGATTTTCGTTGCCTTGACCAATTCAGTTGGTGGCTTTGAAACGATTGCCCCAGATGCTAAACTGGATGATGGTAAATTTACACTAATCATGGTTAAGACAGCCAACCTCTTTGAATTGGTAGACCTTATTCGTCAGGTTCTCCAAGGTGGTAAACACATCTACGATAAGAGAATTTCCTATATCAAAACGAGCTCGCTGTATATTGAGCCTATAAGTGATGATCGTATGATGATTAACCTCGATGGCGAATACGGTGGTGATGCACCAATTCATCTCCAAAATCTGAAGAATCATATTGAATTTTATGCAAATATTGATGAGATTTCTGATGATGCCATCACTCTTCCAGATACAGACGAATTAGCTCTTGAAGCCATCGCACAAAAATTCAGTACAGAAGCTGAAAAAATTGAGAATGACTAATGTTAAACCTTTAAGCAACCTAAGATAGGTTGCTTTTTTAGTATATTTGTAGAAAATGACGCTTTCATTTGTTACAATAGAAAAAACTGGGAAATTGTTATATAGAATATTTAGAGGAGTAGATGTTTAATAAAGAAAGTGAACGTTATTTAAGTGATGATCATCGAAAGAATGGTGATCAGGCTTTCGAGTCGGCTTTTAGTAATCAAGGACCAGAGTTTGAATCTGCTTTTCAGGAGGAAGAAGCTGAAAAGCGACATTTCTTTTTGACCCTTGTTTTGCCATTGATACTCTTAAGTGTGAGCTGGATGTCGGTCTTCTTATGAGTATAACGAAAAGAAAAAGGACTATTATTTGAGTTATAATTCTGTGGCTCGTGGCCACTGGTGATGACTATCTATGATAATTAATAACTAGACAGCAATTTTTTAGTAATAAGAGGTTTGATTATAAAGGGGGATTTTATAATGACAGCATCAAAAACCAAACGTCTCTTGTACTTTATGTCCGAATTGGAAAAGGGAAATGACATTTCAAAAACGGACTACCTAGCTCGCTTTGGTATCAGTGAGCGTACGCTTAAAGAGGATGTGAGTGAGCTCAAGGAGAACTTGACTGAACTCCGTCCAAATATGAAGGTTAAGTATTCCAGAAAATACGGTTCCTACCATGCTCAGTATGAACAAGGCTACGGTAACCTTAAATACAATCAGGCAGTTATCCTATCTAAGATTCTTTTAGAGAGTCGTGCCCTTCGAAAGGATGAAGTAGCAGAGATAATCAACATCTTTGTTGAGAGGGCTGTAGACGACAAGGAGCGCAGACGTATCAAGCGATTGACTGAGCTAGAATTAGATAGTTATCAAGAACTTAAGATTTATCAGGAACAAGATAAGTCACTCTTACCAGCTATTTCAGCCATTTTCGATGCCATTGTGGACCAACGTCCTTTGTCTTTTAGTTACCGTAAGCCAGGAGAAAAAGTGGAGGAATATAAGGTCTTTCCAATTTCAGTCATTTTTGACAACCATTATTTTTACTGTATTTCTTACAAACTGGATGATAACTTTACTTGTGATTATCAGTTCTCTGAAATCCGTTATTTCCGTGTAGATCGTTTCCAGACCATTCACAAATCTGAAAATGATTTGGCTTTCACGCTCAGTCCAGAACAAGAAGCTCGTCTTATTACAGATGAGCAGGTGCGTTATCAGGCTTTCTCAATGCTTTCTGGTAATGAGTGGGCTCGAATTATCTTTGAGTATAAAGGACTTTACCGTGATGTCTTGGAATCCGATATTCCAAAACTTAAATTACTTGAGGAAAGCACTAGTGATGGTGTTGATCAGGTCTGTTATGAGATTGAAACTTTTAGTTTATTAGGTTTTCAAAAGTATATTCAACGCTTTGATGGGGATTTTGTTTTCCTTAAGATTGAAGCAATGGATAATTAATAAAAAAGGCATTCGATTATCCGAATGTCTTTTCAAATCTGACAAAAATAGTATAATTGTGTTAAAATAGGAATACGGAAGCGTTATCATTTTCATAAGGAGGGAAAATATGAAAGAAAAGAAAAAAGAAATGCAAAAACAAGTCTTAACTCTTTTAGGAATCTTGATTTTTGCCTTTGTCAATGTGTTTATCTTTGATAATAAGATGGGCGCTGGTTTTTCTGCCTTCTCAACTATCACCCTGATGAGTATTGGACTCTTGTCTAAGCGCACCAGTCTGCGAGTTTTGGCTATTATTTCCTATCTCATCAATGTGGTAGCAGCCGTTTTTGGTTTCAACTACGTTGGTTTTCTAACGGCAGTTCAAGCCATTGAACTTATCTTCGTTATCTGGTATCTTTACCCACGTGACACGTTTTTGAGACGAGATACAACTGATAAATACACTTACCGCTATCGTTGGATTCATTTGCTCCTGACGGTTTTAATCTCAATTGGGGGTTATATCGTTTTTGCAGTTGTTTCTAGTATTTGGAATGGTTCCTTCCTAGAATACGGTGGGAACACAGCTCTCATCTTTGCTATGCAATATTTGCTCTTTTTGAGCATTACCAAGTCGAGACAAGATGAACCGACCAAGGTTGCTCATTTATTTCAAAAGGAACGCCGTACTAAGGAAATGAAAGCGGCAATAGAGGCCGAACGCCAAGCCAAAGAAAGAGCACTTGCACAGGCATTCGAGGTACCTTTAAAGGCACCTAGTCAAACGGCTGCAAAATTTGGTAACAACATAATCAAATTTGCATCTGTCTGGCTTTTGGTAATGGACATGTCCATCTTGGCTTATTTCTTCCGTCCAAACGATGTTGGTTTCGGTTTTGGCGCCTTCTTTGTGCTCTTGACCATTGTCTTGTCCTTGATTTTCAAATCTGAGGAAGACAAGGAGGACGTTTTCTCTATCATCTATCATAAGGTCCGTCCTATTCAACCTATTTTCTTCATTTTACTTTTGATCGCCCATGCGCATAAGTTCAGCTACGGGGCTGCTTACGCTCTCTTATTCTCAGCTGCTTATTTCTTCTGGGCTATCAATAAGATTAATATGAAGACTCTTTTGACCTTTACAGTCATCATTTATTTCTTCCCAGTCTTTGGTTATCTCTCTAACCCATACCGTCTGGGTGCTGAAAACCTTAAGATGGTAGGTGAACTGGTGACAGATCGTGAGAAGTCTAATACCTTCTATCTCGGTCACTATTGGTCACTTCTAGGTCTACAGAGTGATGGTGAATATGAAGGAGTCCCTACTTCTTGGCAGGCTGCTAAGTTCGCTGACATTCAGACATTCTCTGATGATAGTGACATTACTTCAGGTGTTTTCCAAGTGAATAGTCACAATGATTATGATTATGATTTGCATTTAACAAATAACAAGGGCACCATTGAAGTTACAACTGGCTCTGGAAAAGATAAGAAAGAATACCAGTTCACTGACTTTGCCAGAACCTATTATCGATATGAAAAATTGAAAAAAACGGATAACCAAAAGCGTTATAAAGATTTTTACAAGATAGGTACTGTTTCGACTGAGTTGGGAACTTATAATCTTTACCTCGAAATGAATCAAGATTGGGTTGATGACTATCAGAAAGATCCTACTAATGTTGACTACCGTTTGCTTATCTCTGGTGATAAACTGACACCAAAAGAAGCTTACGAAAAAGCATATCATTACTAAAAAAAGTATCTCTGCAATTTGCAGAGATATTTTTGTTTTTGTTAGTCTTTATATCCACGTTTAGCTAGCTCTCGTACCAGGACTGCTCCCAAAATCGCAGGCACTAATTGTCCTAAGAGGAGATTAATAACGAGAGCAAAATAAGGAAGTTTGAGCAAAGCACTAAGCCAGATTGGTACCACTAAGGCAGGAACGAGTAGGATTGGAAGGATGATGAACCAGCTAGATAACTTAGCTTTACGGATGAGGTAGATGCTACCAGTTGTTAAAAAGCTAGCACAGAAACCACCAACCACGTCAATCAATCCCAATCCGCCAAAAGAGTTACCAATAGCATTGGCTATGCTGATAGGGAATACCAAAAATGGAAAGATATAAGTTAATCCATATAAAGCAGTGGCCAGACGCATCTGAACCGCACCAAAGGAAACGGCTTGTGAAGCAAAGAGAATAGCGATATAAAGGGCCATCATTATAGCTGACAGAACGAGCTTTTGAGTGGTATTAAGTTTGGTTTTCATAATTTCTCCTTAATTGGACATAGTAAAAGAGTAGCAGGTCTACTCTTTTTGTGATTTATGTCTAGAGATACTTTATAAATCAATCTCTAAGACAATAGGTGTGTGGTCTTGGCGATCACCAGAGTCAATCATGTCTGATTTTGTGACCTTATCGGCAATACGATTTGAAGTCAACCAGTAGTCGATTCTCCAGCCTGTATTGTTGATTTTAGATGTTTTGCTACGTTGAGCCCACCAAGTGTAGGCTCCTGTAACGTCGCCATTGAGGTGACGGTAGGTATCTGTGAAACCTTTTGCGAGGAGGTTAGTGAAGCCAGCACGTTCTTCATCTGTAAATCCTGGTGAACGACGATTACTTGAAGGATTAGCCAAGTCGATTTCCTTGTGGGCAACATTGTAGTCACCAGTCGCAAGAACTGGTTTCTGAGCGTCCAATTCAGCTAGGTAATCCGCATATTTTTCATCCCAGATTTGACGTTCAAGCAGACGTTTGAGGCCATCGCCAGCGTTTGGTGTGTAAACCTGTGTCACAAAGAAATTGTCAAATTCGAGAGTGATGATACGCCCTTCACAGTCCATGGTTGAAGGTGCCCCAATTTCAGGATAAGTAATGACTGGTGTCAATTCTTTTTTATACAAGAACATGGTTCCAGCATAACCTTTACGGGCAGGTTCAACAGATGAACGCCAAGTATTGTCATAGTCAGGGAAATAGTCTTCCAAGATTTGCAAATGCTTTTTAGTCGGACCTTTGGCAGACAGTTTTGTCTCTTGAATAGCAATGATGTCTGCATTTTCAGCGACCAAGGTGTCGATAACAGCGCGTGATAATTGAGCGCGTGCAGAATCACTAGTAAGGGCGGCATTTAGGGAATCAATATTCCAAGAAATTAATTTCATGTGTACAGTTTCCTTTTTTGAGTCTTTCCTATCTATTGTAGCAGAAAATAAGGTGTCAGGCGAGTTATGGGCTTGATAAGGGAAGCTAGGAGGAGTATACTTATCTTAGATTGAGAGGTACATATTAATGAAAAAGCAATCCTACATTTATTACTTGTTTTGGGGTCTCTTGTTGATACAAGTCTTTCTTACAATCATGATTTGGTGGTCACTGGGGCTCGTGCTTCCTCTTGTTATTTTTCCGGGGATGAGTTTCTTCTTCCTGCTTTATTTAAAGTACCTCTTAGGCTACAACCTTAATCAGTCTCCTTCAGAACCCTTATTTGTCCTCCGTAGGTATGGCCTTGGAACTGGTTTAAATCCCAAAAATCCCCTAGGCTATAAGATTAGTCTCCTAGTGGTCATGGGTGTTTTAGTTCTCCTTTTCTGCCTAACCCTATTAGCCTTTCTTGGAAAATAGAGTCTTAGGTTTTTTTATTTGTAATTATCACTAACTAGTTATAATGTATTCTCATAACAAATAAAAGAATCACTGGAGGAAAGATTTATGACGATTGAACTTGGCATTTCAACTTTTGGAGAAACAACCCTCCTAGAATCGACTGGAAAATCTATCTCTCATGACCAACGTATTCGAGAGCCCGTTGAAGAAATTGAATTGGCGGATCAGGTTGGGCTAGACATTTATGCGATTGGAGAGCATCACCGTGAAGACTTTGCGGTATCGGCACCGGAAATTGTTCTTGCAGCAGGTGCTGTGAATACCAAGAAGATTCGTTTATCTAGTGCAGTAACCATTTTGTCATCTATTGATCCTGTTCGTATTTATCAGCAGTATGCAACCATTGATGCTCTGTCAAATGGTCGTGCAGAAATCATGGCGGGTAGAGGCTCCTTTGTTGAGAGTTTCCCTCTTTTTGGCTATGATCTTTCAGACTATGATGAACTTTTCAATGAAAAACTAGACATGCTTCTGGAAGTGAAAAAGCAAACGAATTTAACTTGGCAAGGTAAGCACACTCAATCTGTTGACAATCGCCCTGTGTATCCGCGAGCAGTCCAAGATGATTTTCCGGTATGGGTAGCGACAGGTGGTCACATTGAGTCGACCATTCAAATTGCAGAAAAAGGTCTGCCAATTGCCTATGCTACAATTGGAGGAAATCCGAAAGCCTTTGCAAAATTAGTTGAGGTTTATAAGGAAATTGGTGCTCGAAATGGTTATTCGGATGAACAACTTAAGGTGGCTGCTCATTCTTGGGGATGGATTGAAGAAAATAATTTCCAAGCGATAGAAAATTATTTTTATCCAACGAAACAAACGGTGGATAACATTGCTAAGGATCGCCCACATTGGTCTGAAATGACTAAAAAGCTGTACTATGCTAGTATTGGACCAAACGGAGCTATGTTCGTTGGGGACCCCGCTCACGTCGCTCAAAAAATCATTCGTATTATTGAGGATTTACAGCTAGATCGCTTCATGCTTCATCTCCCGATTGGTTCTATGCCACATGAAGACGTTCTAAAGGCCATTAAACTTTATGGTGAAGAAGTGGCGCCGATTGTTCGTCGTTATTTTGAAAATAAAGGATAATTGGTTGAAGGTAAGCCTCAAGTTCTCTCTACTATTGTCAGCATCCCTGTTCTATGATAGGATGGAAGATAATTGATAAAGAGAAGAGGAAAATTATGCGAAAGCTATCAGAAGCAGAATGGATAAATCGTTTTGAGCAAGTTCAAGGGCGTAAACCGAAACCTGATGAACTACAGTTAGCTTATCAGACTGGCCTTATTGGAATCTCGAAAAATTATAATTATATCTATATTCTTCTGGGAGCTCTAGTAGCGATCGTCGTTGGCATTGGCTTGACTCTAGTCTCTAGTTCAATGAAGAACGTCAAACAGACCAATTCATCTGCCACAGTGGCTAGCTCGATATTCTCATCGATAGAGAAGTCTAGTGCCACATCAAGTACTTCATCGGCCGGAAATACGAAGACAAGTGAATCTAGCAGTGCAAGTATTGACACACCTGATGCTAACCATGCCAAGGAAGCCTATACTGAAAATCCACGTTGGACCAATGATAAGGCTAGTCGACTTGCTAGTTTGATGGTTTCTTGGGGCAATCAGATGAATCAGCCTGGATACAAAGAAATCACCAATGAGGCTTCTTCTTTGCCTATCCGTTGGATGTCGGACCATAACCAGACTGTGGATGCTACATATGCTGCAAATGGTAATAGCAGTGCTGAGTATACCATTGTTTCGGTTTACGAGAGATGGGAAAATGTATCTGTTCACCGTTATTTCTTTACCATCAAAAAAGATGGAACTCCCTTTGTTCTTTATTCACCAACTACCAATGGTGGTGTCTATTATGTCAAAGAAACAGAAAATGCAGACCTTAAATCAGGATATGCAGATATTGTAAACAATTAAAAACTAGGAATCCGACTGGATTCCTAGTTTTTACTTTGAAGACGAGTCAAGCTGTGTTCAGCTCTTCTACAGTTATTCGCTCTTATTTAACCTTCTTAGCTAATATGGTTGCAAATTGAAGGGCGATGGGATTGCCATATTCATCCAAACGGTGAAGGTGACCAAGATTTTCATTATACTTGACTAACTCCCAGTCACTATAATAATTTTTCAACTCTCCCTCTTCAAACGTAAATGGGAAAGGCATGCTACAAGGGTGTTCCTCAGTATCCATGGCACAGACAATTAGATTGTAACCACCAACGACAGTACGCTCTTGCATATTCTTGATAATAGCCGGAATTTGATCCGGATCAAGGAACATAAAGACTACTGTTGAGAGGATGAAATCAAAGGTCTCAGACTCAGGAAGAGCAGCAGCATTGATATCGTAGTAGCCAGCTCTAACATTGTAATTTTCCTCATCTGCAATCATTTGGATGCGTTGTGTAGCTTCGTTATTAACATCAACGGCTGTAACATCATGCCCAAGAGATGCCAAATAAAGAGCGTTACGGCCATGACCACAGCCTAGGTCAAGGGTGCGACCAGGTTTGATATGGCCAGATTGGACAGCTTCAAGAACCTCGGAGTGGGCCCTAGTGTCATACTTTTTAGCCATGTAGTCTTCAGGTTTACAGTAAAAAGAAAGATAGCATTCCAAATCATCTGAAGCAGCAGCGATGCGATGCCAAGCTTGTGGTTCAACAAAAGGAATCTCTGTCTCGGGGGTAAAGAGATGCTCGGCAGTAACCTCTCCCTCTTCGTCTAATTCGTAGAAGTGAAGAGATCCCGATAGAATGGTCAATTTAGCCCAAGTTCCCACCTTAGTATTGTGTTTTTGCGTCACCATTTCTGGAAGTGTTGTAGCTGTCCAGTTTGGTAAACGTTTGTAGCAAAGAAGTTGCTGATCTATAGTCATTTTATGAGTTCCTTTCAAACGGTATGGCTCTATTATAGCAAAAGTATGGAAAAAGAAAAAAGGCCTAGCCGGGTGAGCTAGACGTTTTTCTTGTGAGAGATCTGATAATCTAGGAATGGGGAAAAGTGTTTGGGGAAGATAGGTATAAATGTTAAGAAGGGTTCCTAGACTATGTTATTCTGTTTATGAGAATAATGAGCAAAAACTAACAAAGTTGAGTTCTATAACTCATCCGGTCTCTCTTTACATTTTCTATTTTACCAAAAAAAACGAAGAAAATCTTACGTATTTTTAAAATATGTAAGAAAAAATCATGAACAGTCATTTTCTAGTCTTGAATGGTCAACTCACCTGTATAAAAAAAGCAGAACCTGATAGGTCTGCTTATGAATTGTAGTAATAGTGTAAGAACTTAGACAATCTTGCTATAGAGTTTCTTAACATTGTTAATATCAACTGGTTGGATACTTGTCTTACCACCTTTAGGTTCCATTACAGAGGCAACAGCACTGTTGTGCTCAAGTCCAATTGAGTGTCCTAATTCGTGTTGCGCAGTGTTAAGGAGTTTTCCACCATTCTTTTGATAATAATTGTTTTGAACATGGAAGGTATTCAAGTAAACAGTAGCATTACTATATTGCTTTGTTGGGAGGTAGTAAGTAGAGTAGGTAACCCCAAGAGGAGCTGCTACATTACCTTCATAACGTTCATCAGCAATGATGTTAGCTTTTTGTTTATCGTTAGTGAGCAAGAAATTAAAGGCACCAGTGTTATTCCAAGAAGTGATAGCTTGTTTGTAGGCGTTCACGATTTCAGGATTCTTAGCATTGATGAAGACTGTTGCTTCCTTACTTGACCAGTGAGGAGTGTCGTAATTCTCTTTTACCAGTTCGTTATTCTTTTGCCATACTTGAGCAACTCGGTCCACTGGCTTAGCAGGTTGGATAGGAGTGGCTTTAGGAGCTGTAGGTTTAGTGACAGTCGTTGTTGGTTTCTTAGGCTGAGTTGTAGGTGTTTTAGGTTTGTTAGCGACTGTGGCCACTTTTTTAGGTTGACTAACAGCAGGAGTTGATTGTTTAGGTTTCGGTGTAGCTGTTGTCGTTGGTTTTGTAGAAGGTGTTAATGGTTTTGGAATATAAGTAGATAGAATCTTATGAACGTTACCATTATTAATTTCTGTTGACACCCATGTAGCACCATCTTTTGACCAGGTTTGTGCTTGAGCGACAGTTTCGGTCTTTGGTTCAGCTTGATTTTCTACAGCCTTCTGATTGCTATCTGTATTTGTCGGAATTCTAGTCTCATAGGTTTTGCTGCCAGTCTGGCTGTCGACAGTACTATTAGCTGTTTGACTATCTTGTTTCAATTCCTCAAAAGTCGTAGTATTTGCGGGAGTTTGTTCATAGTCATTTTCATGTGTATGAAGACCATCCACAGAGGTATGTGACACAGTAGTCACAGTAGTAGGTGTTTCACTAGATACACCTGTTTGAGCGATGATATTTGTATTTGTAGCTGTTTCAAGTTCGGAAAATGTCAGAGCCTGATTAGGATCTGAAACATAGGTTTGATCCGCAGAGGCATGCTGAGGACTTCCCACAAGAAAAGCACTAATGATACCGACAGTTGCAAGGGTCAAGATGGTCTTTGTCTTAGTCCCTTGTGTTTTAAATGAACGTAACATAACTTTCTCCTTTTTAATATCAAACAAAAACAGTTCTCATGATAACACCTAAAAATGAAGATGAAATGACAAGTAGATAACAATTGTTTTATAAATGAAATGTGGTGAGTTAAAAAGATTTTATGCTGTAAAAAAAGGAATATTATCCGATTAATTATGATAAAATGTTAGGTAGGTATATTAAAGTATATTAGAAAGAAAGAGGGAAATAAGATGCTTTCTATTATCGTCCTTGAAGATGATGCCTTGCAGCGTCATCGTGTTAGTCGTTTATTGGACGAAGCAGTTGAGGAGTCGAAGGCCGTTGTTGATGGGATTACCTTTTATGAGCAGGGTCAGGAATTGTTAGATACTGACAGGGACTCAGGTAAATCCATGGTTTATCTTTTGGATATTGACCTCAAGAATCAGACCAAGCAGGGACTAGATATTGGCTTGGAGATTCGAAAAGAAGATTTAAAGGCACAAATTGCTTTTGTAACGGCCTATTCCGAATTTATGCCTTTGACCTTTCGTTATAAGATTCAAGCCCTTGATTTTGTAGATAAATCCATGGACGATGTGGATCTTAAGAGAGCCCTAGTAGAACTATTAGATTTTGCTCAGTCACAGGTTGAACAAGAAACTAAGGCTCAGAGCCTAACTGTCAAAACAGATAAAAATGATGTCAATCTTCCTTATGAAGATATTTTATATATTGAGACAGCTCCGGTACCCCATAAGTTGATTGCCCACACCAAGTTAAACTTGGTAGAATTCTATGGAAAGATTGCAGAGGTAGCAAAGTTGGATGACATTTTCTTCCAAACGCATCGCTCCTTTGTTGTCAATGTTAGCAATGTCGCCAGCGTTGATCGTACAGCTAATATGGTATTTTTTGAGGGTGATGAGTCTTGTCTGCTCTCGCGCACACGTAAAAAGGAATTTTTGGAACGGTTGAAAAACCGTTAAAGTTTTAGCTCTCCTTTTTTCTTTAATTGTTATTGAAATTTTTCTGAAATTAGGGATAACTATTCAACTTTATCTCATTTATTATCAGGAATTATGATAGAATAGCAGTATGACCTTTTGTTGTTTATTTAGAATCTTTAGAAGGAAGTTGCTAACCATTAAATGATACTCAATTTACAAATTGCATTAGAGTTTCTTTTGCATTTCATCGTTATACAGTGGATTTACGAAAAGACTAGCCTGGTTAGGATACCACGTATGATTCTTCCTATTGCGTTCCTAGTTGAATGTATAGGGGGAATACTGGGGATGTCATATAATGTCGGTTTGTCCTTTA
>OGCN01004600.1_pt1 | contig 11728 bp, 9 predicted proteins | sample 1570181 | NCBI WGS metagenome assembly OGCN01 (sample SAMEA4370584, study PRJEB24528) | human gut metagenome | reverse complement strand
CCGTCCTTTACGATCTGGGAAAACTCCTGCAGCGGCACGACGTCGTCGCCGCACACGCGGACGATTTCATGAAGGAAGGCGACGATGCGCTTCCAGACCTGCTCGTGTTCCTTTCCTTCGGCAGCCCGTCCGGCCCCTTCGTCATCGCGTTTCCACTGCTGCAGCGACTGGGGAACGCCCAGGTCGTACAGCCATCGGTACAGCAGCGTGCACCAATCTGCCAGGGAATGATCTTCCTGCGCCTCTTCCCAGCACGGCCGCAGGGCGTCCCATACGGTGCGGCGGATGCCATTGACATGCCGTATCGTTTCTTCTTCGCCTTCGTCTACACCATGGCCTTCCTCGATATAGCGGCTTCTTCCGTACTGCCAGTCTTCGCCGGCCAGCCAGTGATAGCCCCGGATGCCGTAAGCCAGGCAATAGTTTTCCAAATCGTCGGCATCGCGCCGGCTGATAGGGAACAAGTCCGTCTTCAGCAGCTGAAACAACGGCTCGTGAGCCCATCGGGACGTAAACACGTCCAGCAGGGAGGAAATAGCCTCCGCCGCAGGATGGGACGTCATAGGGCGCCGGTAATCGCTGAAAAAAGGAATGCCGTATTTGGCGAATATCTCTTCGGCAATATGATAATACGCCTCGCCGGTCCGCGCTAAAATAAGAAAGTCGCGGTAGCGGTATCCCCGGCGGCACAAGGCCTGAATGCGGCGGGCCGCCGCGTCGAGCTCCAGTATCCTGTTTCCGCATTCCGTCAGGGTCAATCCCTTTACGGCCTCAGCCTGGGCCGGCGGCACGGGACGGAAAAATTCATTCAAAAATACAGCCAGGCCCCCTTCGTCAGTCCCGGCGACGCGCCGTACCTCCAGGTGCGGGAATATGCGGCGCAGCTCCCGATACACGGCATAGGGCCGATGGAACAGGGCTGTTTCCCGACGCTGCGCCTCGACGCGGTCCGGGTCCATCGTCAGGGTAATCGTCACCTGCGCCGCCGTCTGTTCGATGGCCTGCAGCACTTCCAGCTGCCGCGGCGTAAACCACTGGAATCCGTCAACCCATACGTGAGCGCCCTGCAAAAAGGAATACGAAGGAATTTCCCTTGCCAGTACGGTCATCGTATCGTCGGCGCTGCCGAACCGTTCCTCTAAATAGGCCGTATATCCATGATACAGCAGCGCAATATCCATGAGCTTGCGGCTCAAGGTCTGGCTGCCCAGCAGGGACGCGGCATGGCGCAGCATGTCAGGGCCAATGCAGAAGGAACGGCACTCGCCGATAAACCGGCCGGCCGTTTCTACGAAATTATCCTGCCGCGCCGCCGTCTGCAGCACCGTAAACTCGTCTGCGTGCCGCCGCAGCAGCCGCTGCAAGATGAGCTTCTGCGCCAATTCCGATACGAAGGCGCAGTCCTTGCCCTTTTCCTGAAACACGCGGTAGGCCAGCCGCGAAAACCCGACGATCTGCGTCCCCATAAAGCCCTTTTCCGGCAGCGACTCGGCAAACCGCCGCTCCGCGTTATACGACGCCTGATCGGGCACGATGAGCAGCGTGCGGCGGCCCTGGGCCGCTTCGGCCTTCATCTGCGAAAAGCAATATTCCGTTTTTCCGCTTCGGCCCTTGCCAAACAAGACAGTCAGCGCCACGGCGACTCCTCCCTTCTACTGTGCACCCTGAAGTTACATTTTCAATTATTGTATCATATTTTCTGCACGCATAAAACCAAAATGCCCATGCAAAAAAAGTCCGGCAAAGCGATTCGCCTCTGCCGGATCTCCCAGTTTTTTATGAAATTATATAGCCGCGCAGGCTGATTTCAGAAACGGCGCGCGCCGCCGTTCTTCCCGATAGAGCCACTTCAAATCGTACGGCTCGAACACGACGCGGCGGTACGCGTCTACGTCCATCATCGTGCCGTCCCAATCGGAGTGGATGTCGCCGTTCTGCTTGATCAGGATATCGTACAGGATATCGTAGGTCACGCCGTCTTTTTCATCCCGTTCCACAATGGTGCTGTACGGAAGGGTCTTGTGATAGGTCAGCTCCATCCCCTTGTAATCGAAATGGAAGCCGCAGCGCATACGGCAGCCGTCCAGCCCCGTATAGCGGGCGATGTACTTCAAATCGTGAAGGATCTTATCGTTCTTTTCGTCGTACAGGTTTTCCGGCGTCGTTTCCGTATAGTCGAAACGGAATTGGATTGACGCGCCGGGAATGGCATGGAATCGTTCCAAATAGGGGATTAAATCGCGGGCCGGATAGTTTTTATACAGCACGCAGTTGATTCGGAACGGCACGGCCAGGCGCCCCAGCAATTCGTCGTTCGATTCTACGACATAGTGCTGCATGTGGCGCGACACGTTGATGCAGGTAATCTTGTCCTTATTGCGCTGCGTAAAGGCGATGATATCGTCTTCGGTCTGAAAGTCCGACACGGGCAGCGTCGTATTGATATACACCTTGTGCGTACGGGGAATGCAGTCGAGCATATGCTGCAGCGAATCCAGGTCTGCGAAGGGCTCGCCCCCGGTAAACACAAAATCGCAGTACGGCGTGATAGCGTCCATGCGGGCAATGCTTTCACAGATTTTTTCCGCCGAAAACCCCGTCATATCGGAATATTCTTCTTTATTAATGCAGAACGGGCAGTGATTGCGGCAGTTATACGGCACAAATACCGTCACCGTCGCCCCGCCTTCTCTTGTCTTATACGGATGCCTGACGCGAACTGCCGGCTCCGCTGCTTCATGTATCATGCTGTTCATGTCTCTTTCGCCTCAACTCTTGAGCAGTCGCCGTCAATATGCTCCCACACCGCTTTGCCGCCGTAAGAATAAAAAGATTTTCATACGGCTCAAAACAGACACACTGGCGCGGCTGCCCCCTTATCCACACCCCATTCTACCATAAAATTTCATTTCGTCCAATACATATTGCGTATTCTTTTATGGCATACATCGTATAGCAAATAATTCACATAACACATATTAGTGCAGGGCCTGGGTAATCTCAGCGGCCGTCTTCTTGACGGCCTGAATAATCTGCTCCTGCATGTCTTCCGTCACGCGGGATACCGGGCCAGACACGCTGATGGCGGCTATGATTTCGTGATTTGAAAAAATAGGCGCGGCAATGCAGGTCATGCCCAGTTCGACTTCTTCCCGCTCAATGGCGTAGCCGTTGCGCCGAATGGCTTCCAGCTCCTTCAGCAGCTCGTCCCAGTCGGTAATCGTATACTCCGTAAACTTCTTCAGCTTGCATCCTGCGTACCGGCGGCAGTATGATTCGGAAAAGGCCAGCAGGCATTTTCCCGACGCCGCGCAGTAACTGGGCCGGATCGCGCCGATAGGCGGAGCCATGTCGACGGTCTGCGGCGATTTGATCTTTTCCAGGATGACGTGCTGCGGATACGGCGCGTCGGACTGGACGAAGGTCGTCATGTGGACGCTTTCCTTGCATTGAAGCGCCAGGGCCTTCGCATAGGGGTAGGCGACCTTTTGAAAGGATTCCTTTTCGCGGAACAGCATGCCCAGGGAGTACACCTGAAGGCCCAGCCAATACAGACCCGTTTCGCCGTCGCGGCGCACGAAGTCCCGCCCCTCCAGCGTATCCAGGGTCCGGCTCACGGTGCTCTTGTGCATTCCCATCTTCTTGCTGATCTGCGTAAGGCTCAGAGGCGCTTCTTCCTGTAAAAAGAGTTGAAGGATTGCCAGCGCCCGGTCAATTGATTCTATCATACGTTCCGCTCCTTCCTGCCAACAGCGTGCAGTTCCCGCCAATGCAATGGTTGTTGCGTCGGCGCAGTCTTACGTTTCATTATACGTACATTGGGAAGGATGTCAATATGTACGTTTACTCGTCCGTTTCTTCAGGTTCTGCCGCTGCAGAGCCGAGGCCCTGTTCGTATAATCCCTTCGCCAGCCCTTGCAGGAGATCCAGGCATTCCATGTGGGTCAGCCAGTTCTTAGGCACGTCTTTCGCGCCGTACAACGCGCCGGCGATGCTGCCGCTGACGGCGCCGCACGTATCGCTGTCGCCGTCCTGATTGCAGGCCATGATGACGGCGTCCTTCAGGGAGGTCGTCTTCATGACGCAGTATAAGGACAAGGCCAGCGCTTCGTCGGCATTCCAGCCCAGGCCGAGCTTCTTCATGGACCGCACGGGGTTTCTGTCGCTCATAGCTTCGTCGACGGCTGCCTGCAAGGTCTTCCATAGTTCGACGCCGCCCTCTTCCTGCTGCAGCCGCTCGAAAGCGCCAACAACGGCCTGCCCCAGCGTCTTTCCGGCGGCCAGCAGCGAAATGACGGCGCTGAACGTTCCCGCCGCTAAATAAGCCGTCGCGCCGCCGTGCGTCAGCAACGCCGCCCGGCAGCCCACGGCAAAGGCCGCGTCGGCGTCGCCGGCATAAAACAAGCCGACGGGCCCGGTCCGCAGGGCGGCGCTGCTCTTGCAGGCATTGGCTTTTTTCTCCTTCGTAAAGCGCAGCCCCGACGCCAGGGCAATCAGGCAGGCCTTGCCGGGGGCCCGGCGGGCAAACAGCAGCGGTTCGCCCATGAGGTCGTATCCCAACGATTCTTCATGGGCCTGCTTTTTCATCCACCGTGCATGCTCGGGCCGGATAATCCGCTCGGTCTGGGTATAATACCAGCGCATGTAAGACCGGTACAGCCCTTCCTCCGGCGCAAGGCCGTCGTACTTGGCCCAGAGCAATCCGTCGGCCGTAAACAAGGCCAGCTGCGTATCGTCGGAAATGATGCCCCGCTTGCCGTTCGCTTCCAATTTCAATACGGTCCGCAGCCCATAGGGGCCGTATTTCTTATGAATCGTCTTCAAATCGACATATTCGATGAGATACCCTAATGCATCGCCTGCCGCGCCGCCCAACATGCATCCTACAAACCGTTCCGCTCCGTCCAAAAAAATCAAAAAAGACATTTACATTATCGCCATTATTAGATATAATATTAATTTTACACATATACAGTATACCAGATACTAGCGGTCATACGCAAATGATATCTTGACATAGACAGGCATCTCACTCGTACTTGCCTATTTTTGTATGATATATACCCCCATGGGATTACAAAAATCAGGCGAATCCTGTATAATGAACCGTAACGGCGTACTGCGGCGCCGTCAAGGGACTTTTGTTTTAAGAAAGGATCAGACTATGAATACATCTACTGCTACCGCGACGGCTGCCGTCGCCCAAGACGTAAAGGAACAGGTCGCCCAGGGCGTGACTATGCTGGACCGCATTACAAATCTGCTAATTGACCGCGGGCCGGACATTCTATTTGCTATCGTCATCTTCATCATTGGCCGGTATATTGCCAAGCTGCTGAAAAACATCGCCGTGCGCATGATGACCCACGCCAACTACGACCACACCGTCATCACCTTCGTCAGCCAGATCATTTATTACGCCGTCATGGCCCTCGTCGTCCTGTCCGCCGTCAACAAGCTCGGCGTACCGACGACATCCTTTATCGCCGTCTTCGGCGCCTTCGGCTTAGCCGTAGGCCTGGCCCTGCAGAACAACCTGTCAAACTTCGCCTCAGGCCTGCTCATCCTCATTTTTAAGCCCTTTAAGTCCGGGGACTGGGTCAGTATCAGCGGCGTCGAAGGAAGCATCAAGGCGATTCAGGTGCTGAATACGGCCATTATCACCAAGGACAACAAAACCGTATTCATCCCCAACTCGCTCATCACCTCTTCCCAGGTCACGAACAGCTCCTATTTGGACGAACGGTTTATTCCCTTCCTCTTCGACATCAGCTACAATAACGACCATCACAAGGCCATCGCCGTCCTGAAGGATATATTTGCCAGAGACTCGCGCATTCTCAACAACGACACATTGGAAATCGGCATTAAAGAATTCGCCGACAACTCCGTCCGCATCGCCGCCTATCCCAAGGTACGCCGCCAGGACGTCATCCCCACGACGTACGACATCATGTCGGCCGTAAAAGACGCCTTCGACGCCAACGGCATCGAAATCCCTTACCCGCAGCGCGTCGTATATGTCCAGAAAACAGAACAAAAAGACAACTAAGATTCACCGCACAGCAAAAAGGCCACCGCACCAAGCGATGGCCTTTTGTCATATCTTGTTTTATTATTTCAACAACTCGTACACCGAAGCTACCGTATCGTTCCACAGCGCGGCTGTTTCCGTTTCGGAAGCGATGGCTCCGCGGCCGGCTTCGCACTGGCGCTTTACCGAGGCCGGAGACGTGCCGTTATACGTATTGCGCTGGTTTACGCACGTTTCGATGTCCAAGAAGTGGTGAATGTCTTCGGCAAAGAGGGGGCTCATGGACTGCAGTTCGTCCAGCGTGAGCTGCTGCAGCACCTTCCCCTGCTCGATGCAGTAATGAACGGCCTTGCCGACGACGGCGTGGGCTTCGCGGAAGGGCAGTCCCTTTTTGGCCAAATAGTCGGCCATATCCGTCGCATTGGAAAAATCGCTTTCCAATACGTCGCGCATATGCTGCCCGTTGACCGTCATCTTGTCGATCATGGCGGCGTAAATCGTAAGGGCAAATTTCAGGTTGTCGACGGCGTCAAACAAGCCTTCCTTATCTTCCTGCATGTCCTTGTCGTAGGCCATGGGAATCCCCTTCATCATCGTCAGCACACCCATGAGATGGCCGTAGAACCGGCCCGTCTTGCCGCGGACGAGCTCGCAGATATCGGGGTTCTTCTTCTGCGGCATAATGGAGGAACCAGTGCAGTGGGAATCGTCCAATTCAATGAACTTGAATTCCGACGACGACCAGAGGATGAATTCCTCCGACAGCCGGCTCAAATGCATCATGAGCTGGGCCGCAAATTCCAGAAAGGCGATGATGTAGTCCCGGTCGCTGACGGCATCGAGGCTGTTGTCGTAAATCTTGCCAAAATGGAGCATACGGGCCACGAAGGGCTGATCCAGGGGATACGTCGTGCCGGCCAGCGCGCCTGCGCCGAGAGGCATCATATCGGCCATATCCCAAGCGTATTTCAAATGAGCAAAATCACGGGACAGCATGGAGAAATAGGCCATCAGGTGATGACTGAACAAGATGGGCTGGGCCCGCTGCAGATGGGTATAGCCCGGCATGATGACGTCGCCGTACTTCTCCGCCGCTTTGACGATGGATTTCTGCAGCTGGATAATCAATTTCGCAATCGCGGCGATTTCCCGGCGCGCGTACATATGCGTGTCCAGCGCTACCTGGTCGTTGCGGCTCCGGCCCGTATGAAGCCGTTTGCCTGCTTCGCCGATGGCGTCGGTCAGGCGCTTTTCGATATTCATATGAATATCTTCCAGCTCGACGGAAAATTCAAATTCACCTTGTTCAATTTGCTCGTAGATGGCTTTCAGCCCGGCTACGATGGCATCCTTATCTGCCGAAGAAATAATGCCCTGCCGTTCCAGCATCGTCGCATGGGCGATGCTGCCGCAAATATCTTCCGCATACATGCGGCAGTCAAACTGGATGGAGGCGTTAAACTCTTCTACGCTTTTATCCGTGGCCTTCGTAAACCGGCCGCCCCATAATTTCATAGTACTAGTCTCTCCTTATTTTCCTGCTTTTTCTGCGTGCTGCTTCATGAGGGCTCGCATCTTGAGCGGCAGGCCGAAGAGGTTGATGAAGCCTTCCGCATCGGTCTGGTCGTATACGTCGTCTTCGCCGAAGGTGACGTATTCTTCGCTGTACAGGGAATACGGCGACGTAGAGCCGGCGCTCATGATATTGCCCTTATAAAGTTTCAATTTAACCGTGCCTGTAACGGTTTCCTGCGTTTCGTTGACGAAGGCGTCCAGCGCTTCCCGCAGCGGCGAGAACCATTTGCCGTCGTATACGAGTTCGGCATATTTGTTGGCCACGAGTTCTTTATAATGGAACGTATCGCGGTCGAGGCAGAGGTATTCCAATTCTCTGTGCGCGTACATGATAATCGCTCCGCCGGGGTTTTCATAAATGCCGCGGCTCTTCATGCCGACCAGTCTGTTTTCTACGATATCGACGATGCCGACGCCGTTTTTCGCGCCGATTGCGTTGAGTTCCGTCAAGAGTTCGACGGCGCCCATCTTCTGGCCGTTGACGGCGACAGGAATGCCCTGTTCGAAATCAATCGTAACGTATTCGGGAACGTCGGGAGCTTTTTCCGGCGGCGTCGTGACCATGTATACCATATCCTTCGGCGCATTGGCCGGATTTTCCAAATCGTCGCCTTCGTGGCTCAGATGCCAGATGTTCCAGTCCATGCTATAGGGATAGGGATTTTCTTCCGATTTATAATCGATGGGCACGCCGTGTTTTTCAGCGTAAACCAATTCGTCTTCACGGGATTTCATATCCCACATTCTCCAGGGAGCGATGAGCTTTATTTCCGGAGCAAGGGCCTTTACGGTCAATTCGAACCGAACCTGGTCGTTGCCCTTGCCGGTCGCGCCGTGAGCGATGGCGTCGGCGCCTTCCTGCTTGGCGATTTCGACGAGCTTCTTGGAAATGAGAGGCCGGGCGAAGGACGTACCTAACAGATATTTGCCTTCATATACGGCGCCGGCTTTTACTGTCGGCCAAACATATTCTTCCAGGAATTCCTTTTTAATATCCATGATGTATACATTGGAAGCGCCGGAAGCGTAAGCTTTCTTTTCAATAGCTTCAAAGTCGTCGGGCTGCCCTACGTCGGCGCAGGCCGCGATGACTTCCGCGCCGGAATAATTTTCTTTCAGCCAGGGAATAATAACGGACGTATCCAAACCACCGGAATAGGCTAAGACAATTTTTTTGATTTCACTCATGATAACTTCCTCCTCTATGCAACATACATACTGTAACTGCTATTCTTGTCTACGGGTGTTAGTATACACCCATTTGGAATAATATGCAAGTATATTGCATAAATTTTTGCAAGATATTTAAAAAAGAGCCGCAAGCCAATGCTTGAGCCCCATAGGTACACAGTATGAACCTATGGGACTTAACGCCGTGTATAGAAGTAATTAGGGCTTGTGGGGCGTCACAGGCCCTAATTTTTTATTGGGTAGGGCCAATTGGCGCTCGCAAGATAGTAAATTTTCTACCACGGGCTGCTGTATATAGTTCTAAGGAACTGTTTTCTTTCACTGTATCAATTAAATTATTTTATACAACGCATCAACCACTGAAATCTCTTTTTGAACTCTTTCCGCAATCTCGTTTTCGATAAACTCCTGCTTGATTTTCAAAATGAACCTAATATCAGTAAACAAATGTGTCATAGTATTAAGTAAACTGCCGATATCCAGATTCTTAGGATTACTCGTAATCGCAGCATTAATTACGCTACTTGATGAAGCAATTGCATTAGAAATCAACAAGATTTTGCGGCTTCTTACTTCGTAGAAATTTTTATCTTCCCCGTCTTTTCTAAACAAACCATGCAGTAAAGAAATAATCATATCAAACAGCTTGGATATTACAAAAGAAGTTCCGACAATCTTTACATCTCTCGCAAAACACAGCGCATCGTAGTTTTCGCTATACAGTTTACTTGCAAAATCCTCGTTAATGCTTGATAAGATTGGCACAGGCAGTCCCAACTTTGTAAACTCGTCAGATTTTAAATGCTGTGCTTGAGCAAAGAGTGCTGCCGGGAGATTTAATGGATCTGCTCTCACTTCTTCGTAACATTCACTAAACATTTTTCCAAGAAAAACAACTTCCGATGTAATTACCATCTTCTTAGTTCCTGTTACAGGATCAATTCTTGAAATTCTATTTGTATGGAAGTTGTTAAATGTAATGCAATCCGTCAAAATATTTGCTGTCCCGAAAATCCAACCTAAAATCGGATCGTGTCCCAGGGTGTACATTCGGTGGTATTTACCGCCCATGTTTATTCCTAAATCTTTCGCCCCTTTTGTGATATCATAGGGAACCGTCTGATAAAGAATATTAATCCAATGCCCTGTTCCATGTTTTTCAATACGTTTGTCACGAAACTTGTCGTTCGCTTCCTTATGAGCCTTTTCGATGGATCTATCATTATGATCCAATCTTTCTGATGGGTCAAAACTTTTTCCGTAGTCAAATTTATCTGCAACATATGGGAAAACAAGAGATTTTACCACTTGCAAGGCCGTTGCAATCGCAAGGAATGACAAGTCAGTTTTATTTATAATTCCTGTTTTTTTAGAAAACTGTTCTTCTATAGAGTCAAGCTCTGCAAAAGCACTTTGAATCTCATCTTCGGTCATAATATCTTCCAAAACCACTTCGGTCGGTTCGTGGAGATTGGCTTGATCGACAATTTCTTCCCAAGATTCCAAAACCGGACGATGCTCTAAATGCCTATCCCTTCCTTTAGACGCAATATCCGCAGAAAGATTTAAAATTTCTCTCTCTTTGCCCAAAGAGCGCAACAATGTCAAAGATGCTTCAATGTTGATATCAGCATTATTTCTTGTCTGAGATATCTGTTGGTCAGTCAACATAGATTGGGATACATCTTGATTCATCTTGAGTACCTTATTCATATCCAACTCATCGCTGGAATATTTGAATCTACTCATAATGTCCCCCTTGTTATGTGATACCTAAATCATGCTTCAAGTCGTTAATTGCAGCCTGCAAAAGAATATTCAAACTATTCAAATAGTCGATTCTCTCCTTATCAGCATCTCGTTCATCTTTAAGAGCTTTTAAGATAGCTGTCTGTTTTGCAATAGCATTTTTGTAAATCAGCTCTTTAGCTTCTCTCAATCTTTTATTCTTAACATGGGATGCTATGCCCACTCCAGCTCCACCAAGAACAACGGCAGGAGCTGCTAACACCGCTATACCGGCTACCATTCCGCCACCAATTAACGCACCAGCTGCAGCTAATCCACTTGTTATCCCTGCGGCGCTTAACCCAGCTACAGTACCACCAAGATACAATCCTGCAAAACCGATACCAGCTCCAACACCAACACCAACTGCTCCTGCAAGTGCTTCTCCAATAGGAGAATCTTTCATCTTTCTGGATTTGTCGTTTAATGCTTTATCTGCATCATCGATTACTGACTGAACTCTTTTAAGAGCATCTTGGCTCTGAAATTTCATGTCCTTTTTGTCTTTTACATATTCCCCCATAATCTGCCTCCATAAATTATATTCCCAATTGGTTTCTATTGGTACAACAGATTTCACGCGTCATTGAAGAACAATTAATTTACCTTGACCTCTCAGCCACATATCACCCCCCTTCCCAAACACCTCTGCCTCCACAATCCAACCACCTTCATCCTGCGAGATAATTTCCACCGTGGGCAACCTGTTCAGCACAGCCTCGATGGATGAGCCGATGTATTTAAAGCGGATCTTCTCCAGTTTTCCGCCGTACATAAACTGCACCCGCTTGCAAAACTCACCCACCAAACAATTACAGAAAAAGAAGCAATCATGCGGTTATTGGCATAAAAACACAGAAGCGGACGGCTTCTGCCGTCCGCTTCTGTGCCCGACAATTCACCCGATTCAAAAAATGTACCTATGGGAACTATCAGAATGCTTGCAACTCTTTCTATATCTTAATTCAGCTCGTAACCTTACAGCGAATTACGCTTCGATTTCGGATACGACGCCTGCGCCTACTGTACGGCCGCCTTCGCGGATAGCGAAGCGGAGGCCCGGTTCAATAGCAATCGGCGTAATCAGTTCTACGTCCATCTTTACGTTATCGCCAGGCATGCACATTTCCGTGCCTTCCG
>OGCN01004593.1_pt1 | contig 11755 bp, 12 predicted proteins | sample 1570181 | NCBI WGS metagenome assembly OGCN01 (sample SAMEA4370584, study PRJEB24528) | human gut metagenome | reverse complement strand
GGGTATGGACGGCCGGTCCGGGTCCAGCCCCGTAATCCGGCATGGTTTTGAAATGATACTAATTCACTAGCAGGAAAACTAGGTCGTTCTAGCGCCTTGTCGCCGGCTAATTTCCGAGTTCCAACCAGTTGCACAGAACATTTGCTCGCAGTCGCGTCTCGGCGCGCTTCATTGCCTCGGATTTGCCTTTATATCGAATCCCCAAACGACTGCAGACGCTTTTGACCATGGCGTCTAGCTGTTTTTTGTCGTTAAGCATATCGTGGGTTACCAGGAACACATCGAAATCCATGCTCTGGAGCGCAGTCATGCGCTCCGCATCTTGGTCAAGTACCGCGCCTGACCCATGGATGACCTCACCTTGGATTTCGATAATTGCTGCCTTCATTAGGATTGGGTTTACAATCACGATGTCACCGTAGCAAACCTTTTGACCTGCGATGCTTTGGGCTTCCTCGGATAGAGGGGTTAAATCGTTGAGGTATACGTATCTGAATCCTGAACCACCTAGACGTCGAGAACGACTTAGAAGCAGGACCCCCGCGACCTCGAGTGGAGATGCAGCAATGTCGATAACCTACTGAGCGGCATCATAAAACTGCTTTCCCCACATTTGACTTTTGACCTTTTCGGCGAATCGATGCAAGTCGCTCAGTTCGATGAGTGGCTTTCTCATCCAAAGCGAAGTACCTTTGAGTTTCGTAACCTCTCTTCCATCCTCGCGATTGTTCGTTTGGCCTTCATTTGCTGGGACCTTTACGGTTGTGCGGGCATAAACTCGTTTCCAAGGAATCTCGTCTTCGCCTTCTCCAAGTTCGAACAGATCCTGCGTGCTGGAATTGCGATTCTCCTTTAACGCGATTTTTAACTGCATTTCGACAGCGGGGGTCGGCTCGAAAACAGAAAACCAGCCGCAAAGTTCGTACATAGCCAGTACGAGATCTATTTGGGAAACAAAGCGTGTCATAGTAAATAACGTGTTAAGCGGATTGGTGACGCTAAAGCCTAAATGAGTGTCGGTTGTTGTGCCGGTATCCGAAGCCCCTTCCCAGAGAATAGTGGAGCGCAATCCCGAGTGGTGATTACAACCTGGCGAAGCAACAGCGATAATCGGGGTCTTGAGGACATCGGTTACGAAAGGGGCTTGGGATAGGGCCCGCCAGCCGTCATCGGAGCTGGGTAGGCGCGGGTAGATGTCACGCACCTGCGGTGGGCAGCGCCAGTAGCGGAATGCGGTGTTTGCGCAGACGATCTCGTCCATATGGCCTCCCCTGGTTTCGACCGTAGGCCGTGCGGATTGCGGGCATGGCCGATTATCTACCGGGGCATCATGCGGGTAAGTACGGGAAGCAAACCAAATGCTGACAAAAGCATGCCGAGTTCCGCCGAAAAACCGTCGTGTGATAGAAAACCGCTGGAAGGAGCTTTGGGCATGTGGTCCCTGTCTCCACATTTGCGCGCGGATCACATGGGGAATTCAATGAAAATACGCATGCGTTTTATACAAAATATGCAATGGCGTCAGCAAAAAGGGCGCGATAAAAAGACGCCTAGGACGACTGCGATTCGATTTTGGTGTCACTTTTGGTGTCACCCTTGGTGTAAAAAAAGGTCAGAGATTTAACATCTCTGACCTGCGCTTTTGATGGTGGGCGATACAAGATTCGAACTTGTGACCCCATCCGTGTGAAGGATATGCTCTACCCCTGAGCCAATCGCCCGTTGCCTTTCGGCAAAAGAGATACTAACATAGCCGCGCGTGGTTTACCAAGAACTTTTTGCCCCCGATTTTAAATTCGTGGGAGCAAACCGCGCCACCGCAATCAGGGCACACGACAAACCCGCAGCTAAACAGCCATTTATCGCTTAATCCACGAAGTTTCGGGACGGCAAATGAGTCGCGCGTTGTTGTAGGCCATATCGAGCGTGAGGCAGGTGCGCGCGGCGTAAAAGCCGTCCTCGCGCTGGATGGTCAGCGCCAGCTCGGGCTTGTCGCCGGTCAGGCACAGCGGCAAGAGCAGCTGGATCCGGCCGCCATAGAACTGCGGTACCGCGAGCGTGTAGTTGGCTGCTGCGCGACGGGCGGCCTCGACGACGGCGCCCTCAAAGGCGCGGCGCAGCAGCAGCGAGTTGCCCTCCCCCATCAGGCTGACAGGAATGCGCGTCAGGTTCTCCTCGTCGCCCAGAATGTGGTCGATGTTGGAACGGATGGGCAGGCGGTAATCAAAGACTAGCTCGGAGGGGTCCTCGACAAAGCGCACGCGGCACGGCAGGTACTCAAACGAGACCAGCATGGGGTCGCTTTCCTTAAAGAAACCCTTCAAAAACCAGCGCTGGCGCGCGTCGGGTTTGGTGTTGGGCTCAAACAGGCCGTAGATGGTCTCGTAACGGCGCGTGTACAGGCCGGTGTTGAATAGGCAGCGGTCGTCGTCAAACACCAACGGCAGGTTGGACGGCGCGGTCTGGTCCGCGTCGCGCTCGGTCAGGAACACCGCGCGGCTAAACGAAAACGACAGGTAGTTTTTGAGGATGCGGTTGCTGGGGCCCCAGTCCTCGGGGTCGGCGAGGTCGACCAGGCGGTCGTAGCAGGGCTCGGGGCAAAACGCGAAGTCGTAAACATTGATGCACAAGGTACCAGGGATTTCCATATGGCTTCCAATCAAGATAATGCCAGGCGTGCGGATGCTTTGATTCTATACGCGCGACGGGTCATCCATGCCCGCAACGCAACCGGGGCGCAGCTCTTCGGCGAGCCCACTGGTCGTACGGTTTCCGGATACGAGGTCCTGGATCCAGGCGTAGTACTGGTTGTCTTTGGGGTCGGGGCTGTCGGATAGCACGACCGGAGTGCCGGCGAACCTTAAGACGGACAACGCAAGGACAAGGCTGGTGCGTTTGTTGCCGTCCTCGAAGATGTGGTCCTTGACCATGTGCTCGGCCACATAGGTGACCTGGTCAAAGATGTCTGCGAAGCGATCGGCCGGCGATTGGCCGAATATCGTACAGAATGCACCCGCAAGCACAGACTCGACGCGTCCAAGCTCATGCGCGGCCCGGTCGCCCGTGGCGTCGGTCGTATAGCAGCGCCCGACCGTCATCAGCGTGCTGTGAAGGCGCATCACGGCCGCGGCCATGACTTCGAGCGATTCGGCATTGTCGAGCACGAGCGGCGCGACGGGAATCCCTTGTCCTCCAACAGCCGCCATCATGAGTTCTCCAAGAGCCTGAGCGCGTTGGGCATGTCCGCAATGGTCAGCCGAACGGCCTCGTCGATCAAAGTGGTGCTGTCCGGATCATCGGGTAACGTGCGGGGTGCTTTCGGCGCGATAGGGTCGGTTGCATGTGCTGTACAGTCGTCAAAAGTCATGCTTTCAGGATAGTTGTAGCAATAACTATCAGGCCGTGTCGTTGAATCTAACGTTTTCATCGCGCCGTCCTTCTGCTGGCTGAATCCGAGCGTTTAACCCGAGCATTTCGACCATGCAACGTAAATAGATTTTTCTTGAGGCAATCAGTCATCGCTGTCCAAGCGTTTAGATGCCAGGTCGAAAACCTTGCCCTTGTCCCTTGCACCTATTGCGATGATTTGAACTACTTCGACGCGCCCATCGCGGATGCTATAAATTACGCGAATGCCATCTGTGCGAAACTTAAGTTCCCGACAACCTGCAAGAAGGCCCGAAAGTGGCTTGCCAATTTCATCGGCCCGAAGTGCAAGACGCGCAATACCTTTGTCCACCATAGCGCGAACTGAACCATCGAGTGACAGATACTCTTTCTCGGCGGTCTTGTCGTAAAACTCGACCTTAAACCTAGCCACGTTCACTCGAACAGCTCCTCATCGGAAATGGGATCGGTCGCCTCGGCTTCTAGCATGGCCTCGAACCTCTCACGTCCCACGGTATCGGAGAACGGGATGCCCTTGCGATTCGAACCAGCGTCGCCCCGTGCGAGCCTTGCAGCTGCTATGGCGTGTAGGCGCTCCTCTCGGAGCTGTTCGAGTTCAACCGCCATCGCCTCGAATTCGTCGAAGCCGACGATAACAGTATCGATGCCATCGTTCCTGTCTGAGACAAATTGCGGCTCCCTTCGAGCGCGACGCCTCGCTTCGCCAAAATTTTTGCTTGCCTGCGTCGAGGTCAGTACCTGTTCGCGTCCGAAAACGAGTTTCTTGTCTATCACGGCAACCATAGCAACCTCCCTTAAAATCTGTCTCTAATACGTATTATAGTTCCCTTTAAATACGTACGTAAAGGAAAGTTAAACAGCAATACTCTCAGTCTTGATATTCTCTGATGAACAGGGTTTCGAGTTGTACTCTAGATCAACTGGTTGCCAGACGAGGTCCTCGATAGCGCAGTTTAGGGTGTTTGCGAGCGCCAGTGTCGAGGAGACCGATGCACGGCGCAGGTCGAGTTGGTTCTGCTCGTAGAGCTGTATAGCGCGAAGTTTAACTCCCGATTGGGTGGCGAGCTGTTTTTGCGTTAGTCCGGCCGCCTTACGTGCTGCCTTGAGGCCCTTTTTGTCTGCTTGAGCCTTGTTCCATTTTTCGATGATAATTCCAGCAAATTTGTCTTCGAGGGCTTCGTGGAGCGGATGGTATGATCCAATGACCCAATCGAACGGAGCAACTTCGAATAGGTCGCTAAAGCCCAGGCAGCTTGCCCATTGCGTATAGGCCAAAACCCAGCCCGCCCAGTATTGCGGGGAACGGTCGAATGGATAGATCTCCCTGCATTCGGCGGGCTTTAGCCCCGCACGGGCGATAATTTCGCGCGCAAGTTCGTCGCCCGACATGCCGCAGATAACACGTGGCATTCCGCGCTCAAACTGTTTTATCTCAAGAGCGTTCGATAGGATCGCCGTCAGCTCGGCTGGATTCAAGCCTTGGTCACAGAGGGCAAAATCGACTGCCTCGCCCAGCGTTCTCATGGCGTCCTCGAGATACATCTCACTGTATGCGCAGGTCATCTACTGTCATCCCCTCTCGAACGATGTCGAAGATGCGGATTCCCTCAAACGGATTCTCGGAAAGTAGCTCCCGATACTGCCCCCTTGCCGCTTCATCTCGCTCCTTGGCCAATGGGCCGTACTGAGCTTGAGGCGCACGTTCAAATCCAGCAAAACGAACGCTCTTAAAAGCGCGCTCGCTTTTGAGCACAATCTGCTCCCCCAGGTTGCCAAGCTTCATGGCACGATCCAGCTGCTCGACGGTGATCGTATTGTTTACAAACGCCCTGGCATAACTAAAGTATGAGTCATCCGCACGCCATCCTCTAATCACATCGCAAGCGTCGGTGTCGGGCAGAAAATAATCGTGGAGATATTCGCATGCCCCCACGGCGATGGCGGTGTCCTTGCGAAAAGAACGATGCTCAACGAGCAACGCTATCCAATGCAGAACTGAATAATGCGGCGATAGTAAGTCGAGCAACTTGAGGTCTGCCATATCGAGTTCGTATCGATTTGTAAAGCCATCAGCATCTCCCGAGCATGCCCATTCCTTTGCAAGGTCAAGGCTTTCCGTGCAATAGAACCCCTGCCCATAATCGTTATGGACTTTTCCCAGGCCAAACTGGGGAACCTCAACAATCTTCTGGGAACCATGCCACAGCTCCATGTGAGCCTCCTAACGGGTATCGCTCTAACGATAGTCTAACATACTATCGTTAGAGCGATACTTGTACTGAAAGATCGAGAGGGCGAATGGAACCGATTCCAAGTTCATACCGGCTTCTAAGAATGTCGAATCCGAAAGTATGCGGCAAATTCCAGACTTGTCGACCACGCCGGGATACGTCAAAGCCTCCACCTGCGGTTTTGTTGGGAAAAATCGGGTTGTGCTCGGGGTTTGCTTAATTTTCCCCGTACTTCCGAAATATAGGCATTTTGTCAGCGATTTGAGGTGCCTTCGAGCGCCATGTTGATGCTTCCGAGCCAAGAGCAATTGGTTAACGGACGAGTTAAGGCACACTATAGCTGCTATATCTTTAGTAATTAAAGCGGCGCATCCAAAGACACCCTCTTTCGAATCTTAACTAGACAGGGGCCGTGATCGCAAGGCGACGCAACTTAACGGAATGAACGGTTTCCGAGGGTCATAACGCATTTTTTGGGGTATCGACGTTACCGGCCGCAACGGTTGCGGACGCTCGAATCGACATTCTTCGTACCGGAATTTGTACCACGGCGAATTTCGCGGCTTCCGGAGACGCAACGCCACGAAACCGGCCCATCTACTACGTTTAACCCCGACCAGCCGACCATATCCCGGATTTCGCAAAAACCGCAGGCCGTCTACCTGCGGTTTTATTATTAACGAAAACGGAATGGTCGGGGGATGCCGGCCAAACGTAGTAGATGGGCGGCTATCGTGGCGGGCGTTCCGTAGAGCGGTCGGAATGGCACCGGAAAGGCGGGCCGTGGCCGCGCGCCACGCGCGCCTCGCCCTTCACAAGTTTATGAGTTTTAGTATCCAAAGCCGAGGGAACATGTTAAATGCAGTCAGTAAACCCGCCCGGCCTCTGGATGTATCAGCTCTGGCGCTGCCTGAAAATACGCAACGCTTCCTCTGGCTCGGGAATATCATCGACGATAACTTTCCAGGCGAGGGATCGAACTACTTCTCGATATCCATGTGCTACGAAGTTTCGAAAGCCCCTAATATCGTTCCATGGATACTCCGGAAAAGCTCCTCGTCCCGTTTACGCCGCCTTAAAGAGACGCACCTCATCCTTTTCAATGCTCTTGCGGAATGCAGGACGCATATGCTCGGGAGGGTTGGTGACAATCTCAACATCTCGCCCGAGCTCTTTTTCGAGCTCAAGGGAGAGTTCGTATAGTGTGCCGAACGTCATTGTTTCACCGCAGACTAGACGCAAATCGATATCGCTATCTGGCGTTTGCTCGCCACGGGCGAAGGAGCCAAATAGATATGCCTCGCGGACATCGTAACGAGACAGCACACGAGAAACAGCAGCGGATATGTCGACAAGCGTAATCATGTCTCAATTTTACTTACCGATTGAATGGAAGGCAATTGCCATGCGCCCGTTCCACAGGCCCTAGAGAGGGGCTGTATCCGGTAGTATGCGGCAAAATCAGAGCATGCCATGCACGAGAGAAGTCGGCAAAGCCTCTACTTGCGATTTCTTTGCTTGAAAAGGGCGGTGTGCTCGGGGGTTTGGGAATTTGCCGCGGACTTCCGTTTTGCGATTCCGGAAGTGCGGGGAAAACCGAGATCTGGCGACCAGACCCTGGTTTTACGCTTCAGCGACCTGCAGTTTTGTTCGCAAAAATCGGGTTGTGGTCGGGGGTTGCTTATTTTTCCCCGCACTTTCGAAATATGGGCATTCTGGCAGCGATCCAGGTGCCTTATAACGCCATGCAACAGGTCGCAACGCTCAAAATCTACTTTGCAAGAAGCAGGTTCTCCTTGAGCTCGTCTCGTTCGACTAGAGAACTGGACGCGCTTTCGTCCGGCATGGCGAACGTCCTTGGCACAATCCCAACGAGCGACACGGTAAAGTCGTCATTTCTAACCATTTTGCTAACCATCATGGTTAGCAAAATGGTTAGAATATGGGTAGAATAGAATCGGAAGGCGGACAGCATGAAATTCCAGGAAACAGAGACAGTCGAGCTGAAGGCCGTTGCGCAGGACGGCATCAAGAAGGAGATCGTCGCCTTTGCGAATTGCGGCGGCGGCACGGTCTACGTTGGCGTCGCCGACGACGGCGCCGTGCCGGGCGTCGAGGACGCGGATGCGTGCGCCCTGCAGGTCTCCAACATGGTGCGAGACGCCGTGAAGCCGGACGTCACCATGTTCGTCAGCTATAAAACGCTCGACTGCGACGGGAAGGCGGTCGTGGCCGTCAAGGTCCAGCGCGGCACGAACCGCCCCTACTACCTAGCGAAGAAGGGCCTGCGCCCCGAGGGTGTCTACGTGCGGCAGGGTTACTCCTCCGTCCCGGCGACCGATGCTGCCATCCGGCAGATGATCAAGGAGACCGACGGCGACAGCTTCGAGGACATGCGCTCCCTCGACCAAGCGCTCACCTTCGAGTCGACGAAAGGGGAATTCGAGACACGAAAGATCCCCTTCGGCGCGCCGCAGATGCAGACCCTGAAGATAGCCTCATCGGACGGTCTCTACACAAACCTCGGCCTGCTCCTGTCCGACCAGTGCCCGCATACCGTAAAAGCGGCCGTTTTCGAGGGGACGGACCAGAGTGTGTTCAAGGATCGCCGGGAGTTCTCCGGGTCCCTCATGCAGCAGCTCGACGAGGTCTACGACTACATCGACTTCCACAATCAGACCCATGCCACTTTCCAAAAGCTGCTGCGCGTCGACACCCGGGACTACCCGGAGGTCGCCGTGCGCGAGGCCTTGCTGAACTCGCTCGTGCACAGGGACTACTCCTTCCACGCCAGCACGCTGATCAGCGTCTACGACGACAGGATCGAGTTCGTGTCAGTCGGCGGCCTTCTGCCCGGCTTGGAGCTGGAGGATTTGATGATGGGCGTCTCTGCCTGCCGGAACCCGCATCTCGCCAACGTCTTCTACCGCCTGCAGCTCATCGAGGCATATGGCACGGGGATGAGGAAGATCATGGGGGCCTACGCGGGTGCGGCCTCTCAGCCGCAAATCATGGCCACGAACAACGCATTTAAAATCGTCCTGCCCAACATGAACTTCGCAGCAACGGCAGCGGAAACGCCTGCGGCAAACAGCAAGGAGGCACCCGCTGCTTCCCATTCCCGAGAGGACGAGATCCTGCAGTTCTTGGCAGAGCACCCCTCAATCACCCGAAGGGAAGCGCAGACGTTGCTCGGGATCGGCCAGTCCACGGCCGGCCGCATATTGAAAGAGATGGTGGATAAGGGGCAAATCGCAAGGCACGGCGGAGGTCGCACCTTGCGATACGAATTGGCGTAACGATGTGTCTCTGAGGTAATTGCCCACTACGCCTTCCGTCCAGGCAGGCATAGCAAAAGAGAGCCGCGACCACTCCCCTCGATTCGATTCATTTCTAACCATTCTAACCACCATGGTTAGAATGTGCCGATTTCCCAGAAGGGCTTGTCTCAGCACTGCGAAGTTGTGGAGCGTGACGCGGCTGGGGTAGCTGAGCTCTGCTATGGTGTCAGCCGTGCTGACACCCAACCCGGCGAACGTTTCGATGGTCTTCGCCCTTTACCCTGCGCTGTACATCCGAATGATCCTACCGGTTCTCTTTTGGCCCAGGATTTCCACCGCAGTCCCAGGGGGCTAGAAGGATAAATCAGGCAAGGCCATTGCAGCGCTACGTGTTGAGAACTTGGCCAGCAACGAGAAGTTTGTGAAACGTTTTGTGAAGCGTGGCAGGACGAAGCTACCTCTCGGCAAAGGTACCCCAACCGCCGGCAGGAACGTCGACACAGCTTTCGAGGTAACTCTTCATGATGTCTTCCAATGTAGGCACGCGTCCTTCGGCCAATATGCCCAAGGCATCCAGCACATCGAATACGGCGGCTGCGTCATCGACCCCGAGGAGGTCTTCGTTGCACAGGTCCAACCTCGCACCAAGCACAGTATACCCGTGCTGCACAGCGACCCTCGCAAGGGCATCGTCATCGGCAACCAGCGGGTGCCTTTGGATCTCGACAACCAGCCCATACTCTTCGCCGGGCTTTCTGGAATCAAGATCGAACGCGAGCCCGATCTCTTGGACGACGAGCCACGTTTCGGCATATAGCTTCCCTGCCTCGTCCAAGAATAGCCTCGTCATGGCGGGCACGACATCCCCATACCCAAGAAACTTCCCGCAAAGAAGCGTTTTCGACAGGGAAGAAACCTTCGGATAGCGAGACAGCCACGCCCTGCCCTCTCGAGTTTTAAGCAAGGGGCAAACCTCTTCGGGATTTCCAAGCATTTCCGTAAGCATGTAGAACCTGGCACAGAAGGCGGCGGCGGTAATGTTAATCCGAATGCCGGGCGCGTAATGGCTCATCGGAGTCTCGAAGCCGGCGGCCCTTTCATACGCGCCTCTGCACTCGGCACGCATACCAAGCAAGGCGTAGCACAGGCTCATCTCGAGATAGGGATATCCGAGGGACGGTTGCTTGTTGAGCGTAGCGAGGCGCTCTTCGGCAATCGAGAGCTGCATTTTTGCCACCTCGGGTTTGTCGTACAGTGTCAGCCGGGCAAGCTGCCATCGACACTCGAGCGCCGCCATAACCTGCAAGCTTCCCTCAAGGAGGCCTATAGCCTCATCAGTGTACGACACGGCGCGCTCAACGTTCTCTCCCACCATTAAGGCTAGGGCAGCGCGTTCTCGCAGCACTTGGGAGCGCCGCAGAATCGCCTCGGGAGGAAGGCCATCCTCCATCACATCCAAATCATGCTCCGCGTCCCCATCCTTGAAATACCGCATTACGCTCTCAGCCAAAGTATTTAGGGAGCGGTCATCCACCGCCAAGCCCGAAAGCATCGCCCTCAGGTTCATATGGGCATAGTAACGTGCATCGGGGTCGCTCACGCACAAAAACCGATCGCATCCTTCGAAGAAATTGAGCACGGGGGCGGGGTCGAGCCCGTCGGCCCACGCGATTCTTCCCAAGCTCGCCATAGCGACGACGCGCTGTTGCTCGGAAAGGGAGGCATTGCTGAGGGTGCTTTCGACCTCGGCCAAATACAACTTGTTCCTGTCCTCGATGCTTGCCCCTATCTGCCTCATGAAAAGAAGCCGCAGATTGAAGAGCTGCCCAAAATCGTTGGGGCCAATCGGCGCAAGCGCCTTTTCGCATTCCTCAATCAACCCCCACCCTTCTTCAATGCCGCCATCAGGCAAGCCGATTTTCGTTTTATTCAATGTTGCATTCTCAAACAGTAGCAAGAGGAACGACTTATTCCGAACGCCCAGACGCTTGGCTTCACGATACGTCTTCTTGAACTCGTCGTCGGCGACTTTGAACTGACCGTTCACGATATAGCCAACCGCGCGGTTGTGCCAAAGCTGGACTTTGATGAAAGGGTCTGTCTTGTCGGATATCTCGGCCAAGGCGCTTTCGAGTTCCGCTTGCGACCCAGCACGATCGCAAGCGGAGTCCGCGATAATATGGAGGGCGAAATGCCTGAAAGCCGGTTCTAAGTTTTCGTCCTCAAGCATCCTTTTTGCAACGCCGTTGTTTCCCAAGTAGATGTTGCAGAAAATCCTGTCCTTGTCGAGGCAGGCGAGCTGCCTTCTGGACAGTCGATCACGGTCAACCGAGTTCATCAGCCTGAAGGCAGCTACGTAGTCGCAATCGGGAAGAGAGGGATCAGCCTTGCCCACTATGTCATCTAGCCGCTGCGCACACCAAAAATAGTTGGCGGGAAGAGCGAGCAGACACACCGCGAGAAAGACCGATGCCACACCCGTCAACCATAAAAGGCTAAGCCTAACCGATGCAAACAATGCGACGAACGCCAGTGCCACAACAAAGATATCAGCCTTGTAAAACCGCGCCAAAGCCTGCTTACACAACCACAGAAACGCCGGCGCGACGACAATCGAAACCGCCAGGATAGAAAGGGCCGGGTCAGGCCCCGTGATGATATCAATCGCAGCAAGGATATCTTGGAACCCCATAATCCTCCGCTAGACTCGAGTCCAATACTCGTTTGCTATTGTAGCTTGCATTCTATAGTGATCTTCCTTCATGTAGTTTCAAATAGAAGATCGCGTCGAAAATGTTGGTGTAAGGGTGACACCCTAGCGCCCGTTTAACGAAA